>Ga0222715_10003035_pt1 | contig 15115 bp, 18 predicted proteins | sample C33_9DmetaG_FD_165056 | JGI IMG/M metagenome (GOLD analysis project Ga0222715, IMG submission 165056) | Estuarine water microbial communities from San Francisco Bay, California, United States - C33_9D | ecosystem: Environmental > Aquatic > Marine > Unclassified | place: USA: California...
GACATATTGTGCTATACAGTTTAATTGGGTTGATGTTTATTTTTAAAGGAATACTTGGCTCAAGTTTATCGTTTGGACTAGCCTTCTTTATCTCAATTATTGAGATTTTAGTAGCGTTATTACAAGCTTATATTTTCACAATGCTATCTGCATTGTATTTTGGATTTGCAGTTGCGGAGGAGGATCATTAAATAAGAATGTTTAATTAAAATTATATAAATATGGAAATACCAGTAATCGTAGGTGGAGGACTAGTAGTAATCGGAGTTGGAATCGGAATCGGTTTGACAGGAAAAGGAGCTATGGAAGCTATTGGACGTCAGCCAGATGCCAGTGGAAAAATTCAAGTTGCAGCATTAATTTTAGCTGCACTTGTTGAAGGGATAGGCTTCGCTGCACTTTTTGCACTGTAGTCGTTGTCACACTTTTTACAGCATAATCTTTTAGGTTGTGCTGTAAGGAGAAAATTTAAATAACTAAAAAATGGAAAAACTTATATCTGAATTTTCGATTGGTTTGTTTTTTTGGCAAACAGTCATATTCATTCTTTTGATTTTTTTGCTTAAAAAATATGCATGGAAGCCTATTTTAGATGCTGTGAATGAAAGAGAAGAAGGAATTAAAAACGCTTTGCTTTCAGCTGAAAAAGCGAAAGAAGAAATGGCATCTCTACAGTCAGATAATGAGGAAACTCTTAAAAAAGCACGAGCAGAGAGAGACTTATTATTAAAAGAAGCTAGAGAAATGAAACAGCAATTAATAGACGAGGCTAAGAATGAAGCTCAGACAGAGGCTAAAAAAATTATCACTCAGGCTCAGACGACTATTCAAAATGAGAAAAAAGCTGCAATTTCTGATTTAAAAAATCAGGTAGCTATTTTATCAATTGATATCGCAGAAAAAGTACTAAAAGAAAAGTTGTCCGATGACAAAACTCAAATGAATTTAGTTAAGGATTTAGTTAAAGACGTTACACTTAAATAAATGAAATCAAATAGAGCTGCTATTCGTTATGCTAAGGCATTAATTTTAGAATCTGTTGAAAAAGATACTCTAGAGTTAATGAATTCGGACACGCAAATTATTCTCAATACTTTTGAGGAGAATCCAGACCTTAGATCATTAACTGAAAGTAGAGTAATTAAAAATAGTCTTAAGTTAACCTCTCTTAATTTAATTTTTAAAACTTTGAGTGCTCTTTCCTTAAAATTTATTAATGTATTGTCAGAAAACAACAGAATAGATCTTTTAGAAACAATTTCTTATAAGTTCAGAGAGCTTTATAAAGATCACAAAGGAATCCAGTCAGCACTGGTTACAACTGCAATTCCTCTTAATACAGAAATGAAATCGGAAGTTTTAAATGTGATTTCAAAACTTACAAACAAACAAACAATTTTATCCAATAAAGTCGATAATTCTTTAATTGGAGGCTTTATATTAAGAGTCGGAGACATTGAATACAATGCAAGCTTTAAAAATAAGCTTAAAACCATAAAACAAGAATTTACAAATAATACTAATTTATCAATACAATAGATTATGTCACAAATCAAACCTGCCGAAGTATCGGCAATATTAAAAAAACAATTAACAGGGTTAGACGCCTCGGCTTCTCTTGACGAAGTTGGAACAGTCCTTCAAGTTGGAGACGGAATTGCAAGAGTGTATGGGCTGTCTAATGTTCAATATGGAGAGTTAGTTCAATTTGATTCTGGTTTAGAAGGGATTGTTTTAAATCTTGAGGAAGATAATGTTGGAGTTGTATTATTAGGGCCATCAAAAGAAATTTCGGAAGGAGACACTGTTAAAAGAACTCAAAGAATTGCCTCAATAAATGTTGGAGAAAAAATTGTTGGCAGAGTAGTAAATGCACTTGGCAAGCCAATTGACGGAAAAGGAAGCATTGACGGAAAGCTTTACGAAATGCCCCTTGAAAGAAAAGCTCCAGGAGTAATTTTTAGACAGCCAGTTAACGAGCCTTTACAAACAGGAATCAAATCGATTGATGCGATGATTCCAGTTGGAAGAGGTCAGAGAGAGCTTGTCATTGGAGATAGACAAACTGGAAAAACTACAGTTTGTATTGACACCATATTAAACCAAAAAGAATTCTATGATGCAGGAGAACCTGTTTATTGTATTTATGTAGCTATTGGGCAAAAAGCCTCAACTGTTGCAGGAATTGCTAAAACTCTTGAAGATAAAGGAGCAATGGCATATACAACAATTGTAGCTGCTAATGCTTCTGATCCTGCGCCAATGCAAGTTTATGCACCTTTTGCAGGGGCAGCAATTGGCGAGTTTTTTAGAGATACTGGAAGACCAGCATTAATTATATATGATGATCTTTCTAAACAAGCTGTTGCTTATAGAGAAGTTTCTCTTTTGCTGAGAAGACCACCAGGAAGAGAAGCATACCCAGGAGACGTCTTTTATTTACACTCAAGACTACTTGAAAGGTCTTCTAAAGTAATTGCTGATGATGGTATTGCCAAAGACATGAATGACTTGCCAGACTCGCTAAAACCTGTTGTAAAAGGAGGCGGGTCATTAACGGCCCTTCCAATAATTGAAACTCAAGCGGGAGATGTTTCAGCATATATTCCAACAAATGTAATTTCTATTACTGACGGACAAATTTTTCTTGAATCTAACCTTTTTAACTCTGGAGTTAGGCCTGCAATTAATGTAGGGATCTCGGTTTCAAGAGTTGGAGGTTCTGCTCAGATTAAATCAATGAAAAAAGTTTCAGGAACGCTAAAGTTAGACCAAGCACAATTTAGAGAGCTAGAAGCTTTTGCTAAGTTTGGATCGGACTTAGATGATGCAACCTTAAATGTTATTGAAAAAGGTAAAAGAAATGTAGAGATTTTAAAACAGGCTCAAAATGATCCTTTTACCGTACAAGATCAAGTTGCAATTATTTTTGCTGGATCAAAAAACTTACTTAAAAATGTTCCCGTTGATAAGGTTAAAGAATTTGAAAGAAAATACATAGACTTTTTAAATACAAAACACAAAAAGATTATGGAAACTATCAAGTCAGGAAAATTAACCGACGAGGTAATCGAAGTTTTGACTAAAACAGCAGAGGAGTTAAGCTCAACTTATTAATTGTAAGTGTAAATGGCAAATTTAAAAGAAATTAGAATAAGAATAGGGTCTGTTTCATCAACTATGCAGATAACTAGCGCAATGAAAATGGTTTCTGCTGCCAAATTGAAAAAAGCTCAAGACGCAATTATTGCGATGAGACCGTATTCTACTAAACTTTCGCAGCTAATGCAAAGTTTTAGTAGCGCGAGCGGCTCAAGCAGCAAGTCTTTTACGGAAAAAAGACCGCTTAAAAACGTATTAATTGTTGCAATTAGCTCAAACAGAGGGCTTTGTGGAGCGTTTAATGCCAATATTGCTAAAGAAATCACCCTTTTAAAGTCTAAAGAAAAATTCAAAAACTCAAAGATTGATTTTTTAACAATTGGAAAAAAAATTAACGATACCCTGTCTAAAACAGAAACGATAATACAAAATAGTAGCGATGTCTTTGACGATTTAAACTATCAAAATGTTTCTAATATTGCGAATGACATAATTAAGAATTTTACGTCTTATAAATATGATCATGTAGAAATTATTTATAACTCTTTCAAAAACGCTGCCACTCAGATTATTAAATCAGAACAATTTCTTCCAATTCCAGTTAATGAAGACAGTAGATCTGAAAATTTAGATTATATATTTGAGCCTTCTTTAGAAAGTATTGCCAGTACTTTGATTCCAAAGTCTTTAAGGATACAGTTATTTAAGGCAATAAGAGATTCTTTTGCTAGCGAACATGGAGCCAGAATGACAGCAATGCACAAAGCAACTGATAACGCTTCAGAGTTAAGAGACGAGCTTAAATTAACTTATAATAAAGCTAGGCAAGCTTCAATCACTAACGAAATTTTAGAAATAGTTGGCGGTGCAGAAGCTTTAAATAATTAATCTTAAGACCTTTATTATAGACACCATATGGTTTTAAAACTAGTTAATAAATCTAACAATAGCCTTCCAAAATACGAGACCAAGCTTTCTGCAGGAATGGATATAAAATCATTTTTAGAAGCCCCAATACTTTTAAAACCGATGGAGAGAAAGCTTATAAACACAGGTCTTTATGCCCAGCTTGAAAAAGGATATGAAATTCAAGTTAGGCCTCGAAGCGGCCTTGCTCTAAAAAAAGGTATTACTGTACTTAATTCTCCTGGTACTATTGATGCTGATTACAGAGGAGAAATAGGAGTTGTTTTGATAAACTTGTCTAATGAAGATGTTTTAATTAATTCTGGAGACAGAATAGCTCAACTAGTTATCCGCAAATATGCACAAGCTAATATAGAGCTAACAAATTCTTTAGACAATACAGAGCGAGGAGAAAAAGGGTTTGGAAGCACTGGCATAAACTAGTTAATATGAAATTAATCATTCCAATGGCAGGAAGAGGCTCTAGACTAAGGCCTCACACATTAACCACTGCAAAACCACTAATTAAAATTGCAGGAAACAGCATTTTGTTACAGCTAGTTAAAGATGCCGCTAAACTTGCAGATGAACCAATTGAAGAAATGGCATTTATCATAGGAGACGAATCCTTTTTTGGAAAAGAAATTATTTCGGAACTAAACTTTTTAGCTCGTGAATTTAATGCCAAAGCTTCAATTTATAGACAGCGTGTCCCATTGGGAACAGGACACGCGATTATGTGCGCAAAAGAATCATTACACGGAAAAGCGATGGTTATTTACCCCGACACTTTAATCAGATTTGAAGAGGGCTTTGATAAAAATTCAGATGCTGTTATCTGGACAAAAGAAGTAAAAAATCCTGAAGCATATGGTGTAATAAAGCTTAATAAAGAAGGTAACATTGTAGACCTTGTAGAAAAGCCTAAATCCAGCATTTCTAATTTAGCAGTAATTGGGCTTTATTATTTCAAGGAAATCGCACAATTAAAATCTCAATTACAAAATGTTATTGAAGAAAAAATAATTCATTCAGGAGAATACCAAATTAATGACGGATTGTTAAAAATGATTAGTAATGGTAAAGTTTTTAAAGCAGGAAAGGTAACAGAGTGGTTAGATTGCGGAAATGTTAAAAGCTCTATAAATTCTAATCAAAAAATGCTTGATTTTCATTATGCAGATAAAAGACCTCTTGTTTCAACTGATTTAAAGCTTATAAATTCAAAAATAATTGAGCCTGTTTACATTGATAGCGGAGTTGTAATTGAAAATTCAACTGTTGGCCCTCATGTCTCAGTTTATAAAAATTCAAAAATTTTCACCTCATCAATTAAAAATTCAATTTTAGGAGAGGATTCGATAATCTCAAACGCTAACGTTTCTAATTCTATGATAGGTAATAATTGTAAATATGACGGAAATTATCAATCCATAAATATTGGAGATTACAGCGAGTTAATTTAACTTGCTATTATGAGAAATTTTTTTCTAGCTCTATTAATATTATTTTCTGGATGTAATATAATAAAGAAAACAAATGCCTCGCCTACGTATGAAAAAATTTCTACCAAACGAATTTTAGAAAATGTAGACAAGAACAGAAGTGAATTTACTTATTTGCTGTTAAGGTCTCAAGTTTCAGTTGTTGAAAACGACTCTAAAAATCAATTTAATATTTCGCTAAGAATAAAAAACGAGAATAAAATTTTAATTAGTGGATCTTTATTGATTCCCCTTTTTAAAGGGCTGTTTACTAAAGACAAGTTAATGTTTTATGAGAAGCTCAATAAGTCGTATTACAAAGGAGACTATAGTTACATTTCAAAGTTGTTAAATTTTGAATTTAATTTACAGTCTATTCAAGACTTGTTAACCGGACAGCCGTTAATATTTAGAGAATCAAGGCTCAATCAATCTTTAAACAACGTACAATATGTACTGAAAAGCTATGACAGAAAGTTAAAAATTTCAAAGGAGTATTCATTTGATCCAATTAATTTTAATTTAAAAAAACAAACATTTTTTAAAAATGATGGAGCAAATCTTAGTATCATTTACGATGATTACAAAAATTCAGGGAAGATCAATATTCCTCAGCGAATAACAATACTTGCTACAAAGAATGACATAACCACAAGAGTTGTTATGAAAACAAAAATTAGTAGAATTAACCAACAGGTTACATTTCCGTTTAAAATTCCCTCTGGCTATAATAAAATTAATTTATGAGGAGACGCTTTTTTAAAACAACAATGTTTTTTTTTGGATTAGCGTTCATTTGCTCATTCTCGATTTTTGCCCAAAACAATAACAGAAAACAATTAGAGAAACAAAAACAAGCTATTCAAAAAGAATTAAAGGAAATTAACGAACTTCTTTTTAAGAACAAAAAACAAAAAGCATCAACCTATAGTGACATAGAAACCCTTAATTATAAGATTCAAAGAAAAGAAGAAGTTATTAAGTTAACAAATAAGCAAATTAATTTGCTAAATATAGAGCTTGAAAAAAATGAAGCCACTCAGCTTGATTTAAGTAAAAAACTATTAGAACTAAAGGATGCATATAAAGAAATGATATTAAAATCTTATAAGTCCAAGTCAGGCAAAAACAAGCTAATGTTTGTTCTGTCTTCGGAAAGCTTTTTTCAAGCATTTAAAAGGACGCAATACATTAAACAGTATGCTGCTTTTAGAAGAAATCAAGTTAATAAAATTTTACAAATATCAGAGGAACTTAGTTTAATTCAAGAAAATTTAGTTGAAAGAAAAAGCCTAAAAGAAACACTTTTAAAGAATAATCGACTAACTCAGAAAAGCCTTGAGGGTGAAATACAAGAAGCAAATGAAATAGCTTTTAAATTAAGAAGTGAAGAAAAAAAATACAAAAGAAACATTTTACTTAAAGAAAAAGAAAGCTTATTAATTGATAAACAAATTGAAAAATTAATACGTGAGGCAATTGCAGAATCAAACAAAAGTAAAGCCAAATCCAATAACTTTAACTTAACTCCGGAAGCCATTGCATTAGCTAAAAGTTTTGAGCTTAATAAAGGAAAATTACCCTGGCCAGTTTCTAGAGGCGTAGTGATTCAGCGTTTTGGCACCCAGCCTCACCCAGTTGTAAAAACAGCAAAAATAAAAAGTAATGGGATAGTTATAGCAACAGAAAAATCTTCAAAAGTCAAAACAGTTTTTAAAGGGCAGGTTTTATCTGTATTAAAGTTTAGAGGAAGCAATCCTACAATTTTGATTCAACACGGAAATTATATTTCCGCATATAAAAACCTCTCAAAAGTTTTTGTTAGCAAAGGGAATACTGTAGAATCAGGTCAAATTATTGGAGAAGTGTTTACAAGCAAATCTAATGGTCAGTCTACAATTCAGTTTAGTATCTTTAAAAAAACAACTCCTTTAGACCCTCTTTTTTGGATTATGAAAATGTAATCTAATTATAGTTTTTAGCCATTTTTGAAAGGTATTTTCCTAATATGTCAAATTCTAAATTAACAAGGGACCCTTTTTTTAAAGAATGAAAATTAGTGTGCTCAAAAGTATACGGAATTATAGCCACTTTAAAACTATTCGGCATAGAGTCAATTACAGTTAAGCTAACGCCATTGATTGCTATAGAACCTTTTTCTACAGTAATGTTCTCAGATTTTTTATATTCAATTGTATACTCCCAGCTTCCATCTTTTATTTCAGACTTAATGCATTCTCCTATTTGATCAACATGACCTTGAATCATATGACCGTCAAGCCTATCTCCAATTTTCATCGCTCTTTCCAAATTAATTAGGTCACCTTTTTGCCATTTATTTACTGTGGTTTTATTAATCGTTTCTTCAATGGCTGTAACTTTAAAGAAATCATTTTCTATGCTCACTACAGTCAAACAAATTCCATTGTGTGCAACACTTTGATCAATTTTAAGCTCCGATGCTAGCGATGAAGAAAGGGTAATTTCTAGATTACTTTTAGAGTTTTTTATATCAACTATTTTGGCAAGGTTTTCAATAATTCCAGTAAACATCAGTATTAATTTATATCTTTAATGAGTCTTCAAACTTACTAATAATAAAAGAAAAATATAAATGAATAACGAAACCTTGCCAATAGTTGGAATTTCCTGTGGGGACCCTAACGGCATAGGCATAGAAGTGATTTTAAAAACGTTAAGTGATAAGAGAATTTTAAGTTTTTTTACGCCAGTTATTTTTTGCAACACTCAGTTATTAGCAGAACAAATAAAACTTTTAAATATCGATTTTGAGTACATTCGACTTGAGAAGAACAAGACTCAAATTAATGGAAAAATTAATGTTATTAATGTGTGGGATGAAAAATTTATAACAAGCTTTGGAACCCCCACTGTAGAGTCAGGCAGATTATCTTATTTATCTCTTGAAGCATCATTAGCCTGGCTGACGGAAGACAAAATAGATGTTTTAGTAACGGCGCCTATAAATAAAAACAATATTCAAAACAAAAAATTCGATTTCCCCGGTCATACAGACTATTTAGCATCAAAACTTAAAGGAGAAAGCTTAATGTTTATGATTTCTGAAGAATTAAAAGTAGGGCTTTTAACCGACCATATTCCAATTAAAGAAGTACATTCTAACATAACTGTCAAAAAAATCAAAGAAAAGTTTTCGCTTATAAGTAAATCATTAGAATGTGATTTTGGAATACAAAAACCTAAAATAGCAGTTCTCTCAATTGATCCTCATGTAGGTGATGGAGGTGTTATAGGAAATGATGATGAAGAAATTTTAAAACCAGCGTTAAAAGAAATATCTGAAAAAGGAAACTGGGTTTTTGGACCATTTTCAAGCGACAGTTTTTTTGGTTCAGGTCTTTATAAAAAATACGATGCTGTTCTTGCTATTTACCATGATCAAGGGTTAATACCTTTTAAAACCTTATCTTTTGGAGAGGGGGTAAATTATACTGCAGGATTAAATAAAATAAGAACTTCACCTGACCACGGAACGGGGTATGATATTGCGGGAAAAGGTATAGCTGACAACACTTCATTTAAAAGAGCTATTTTCTCCGCTATTGAAATTTTAAACTCAAGAAGACTGTATGATAGACTGAATAAAAATCCTTTGCCTATTAAAAAGATTAAAACCATTAATAAATAGACTGTTACAATTATAATATTTCTTATATTCGCTGCCTCAAACTAAGCATTATGCAGTTCTTAAATCAGTTTGTAATTAATTTTACAGGATTAAAACAAGGGTTGCACGAATTTAAGTTTGATTTAGATAATACGTTCTTTGAACATTTTGATTATACCGATTTTAATAGTTGTAAAATTGACACAAAGGTTATTCTAAATAAAAAGGCTAACCTTTTGGAGTTTAATTTTTCATCTTTTGGTAAAATTAATTTGAATTGCCATGTTTCTAACGAACCTTTTGACTTCACACATCAAAATGAAATGAATTTAGTAGTAAAATTTAGCTCGGAGATGATAAATGATAATGAAGAATTTTTAGTTTTACCGATTGGCGCTTCACAAATTAATGTTGCACACTATATATATGAAATGATAATATTATCTTTGCCAATTAAAATTACACATCCTGGAGTCGAAGACGGTTCATTAGAATCAGAAACGTTAAATGCTTTAAGGAAATATGAAAATAATGTTCACAATAAAAACAATAAAATTGATCCCCGTTGGGATAAATTAAAAGATTTAATTTAAAATACTATGGCACATCCTAAAAGAAAAATTTCCAAGACTAGGAGAGACAAAAGAAGAACTCACTATAAAGTTTCGGACTCTCAAATCGCCACATGTAAAACAACTGGTGAAGCACATTTATACCATAGAGCACACTGGCATGAAGGCAAACTGTACTACAGAGGGAAAGTTTTAATAGACAATACAGTAGAAGCAGAAGCCTAGAATCACACTGTTTCTCTTTACTTTTTAACGTTTTTTACCATTTTTTGTCATTTTTTGTCATTTTTTACCATTTTTTACCATTTTTTTGTCATTTTTGATATAAATTCTGAATTTGAAAAAGATTAATGCTTCAATAACTGCTGTCGGGTCTTACTTACCAGAAACTGTTCTAAGCAATTTTGATTTAGAAAAAATAGTTGATACAAACGACGAATGGATTACCACACGTACAGGAATTAAAGAAAGAAGAATTTTAGACAAAGGCATAGGTACATCTTATATGGCAATAAAAGCTGCCAGGGCTATTATTGAAAACAAAAAAATAAACCCCCTTGAAATAGATTTAGTTATTGTTGCTACGATTACCCCTGACATGCACGCTACTGCTACCGCAGCTTATGTAGCCTCAAAAATTGGGGCTTCAAATGCATTTGGCTTCGATATTAATGCAGCTTGTTCAGGCTTTCTATATGGGATGTCTACTGCTTCAGCATTTATTGAATCAGGCAGGTATAATAAAATTTTACTTATTGGAGCAGACAAGATGTCTTCAATAGTTGATTACTCAGATAGAAATACTTGTATTATATTTGGAGATGGGGCTGGAGCTGTTCTTTTTGAGCCTAACAACGAGGGTTTGGGCGTACAAGACGAGTATTTGAGATCTGATGGAAGTAATAGAGATTTATTGAGAATTGAGGCAGGTGGATCTCAAACCCCAATAACACAAGAAGCCGTAAGAGAAAAAAAGCATTTTATATATCAAGATGGAAAAAATGTCTTTAAACACGCTGTTTTTAATATGGCTGATGCTTCAGAAAAAATTATGAAAAGAAATAAGTTGACCAATTCTGAAGTTAATTTTTTAGTTGCTCATCAGGCTAATAAACGTATTATAGACGCAACATCAAACAGGATGGGAATAGTTGATGAAAAAGTATTGATGAATATTCATCGATATGGAAATACAACCGCAGCCACTATTCCACTCATACTTTCAGATTATGAATTAAAATTTAAAAAAGGAGATAATATTATTTTTGCCTCTTTTGGAGCAGGCTTCACTTGGGGGGCAATGTTTTTAAAATGGGCATATAACCACTAACAATTATAGCATGAACAATAAAGAAATTCAACAATTGATCAAGTTTATATCCAAATCTGGTGTAAGCGAAGTAAAAATTGAATCAAAAGATTTTAAAATAAGTGTAAAAACGGGGATAACACCAACAGTAATTCAAAACGAATCTTTGTTGACAAATCAACAACCAATTATTCAAAACACACCACTTCAAGTTCATCAAAATGAACCGCTTGTTGTAGAGGAGTCTTCTTCAGATGAAGATGATCAACTTATAACAATTAAGTCTCCAATTATTGGAACATTTTACAGAAAACCATCTCCTGACAAGCCTAATTTTGTTGAGGTTGGAGATAACATAAGCGAAGGAAGTATCCTTTGCGTTGTTGAAGCGATGAAATTATTTAATGAAATCGAATCAGAGTGCACAGGAAAAATCGTAAAAATACTGGTTGACGATGCTTCTCCAGTTGAATTTGATCAACCACTATTTGTGGTCGATCCTTCATAATTAATTTACAGATGTTTAAAAAAATATTAGTTGCCAATCGTGGTGAAATAGCCTTAAGGATAATAAGGACATGTAAAGAAATGGGTATAAAAACAGTTGCTGTATATTCAGTTGCCGACCAAGAAAGCTTACATGTAAAATTTGCCGACGAAGCCGTATGTATTGGTCCGGCCAATAGTTCAGAGTCGTATTTAAAAATTCCTAATATTATAGCCGCTGCAGAAATTACTAACGCAGACGCAATTCATCCAGGTTATGGGTTTTTATCTGAAAATTCCAAATTTTCAAAAATATGTGAGGAACATAAAATCAAATTTATTGGAGCTTCTGCTGAAATGATTGATAGAATGGGAGATAAAGCATCTGCAATAGCTACAATGAAAGAGGCTGGAGTACCAACAATTCCAGGTTCTAAAGGAATAATAGATTCTTTTGAAAAAGCAAAAAAAATAGCGAAGAAAATTGGTTACCCCGTTATGATTAAGGCTACTGCAGGTGGAGGAGGAAAAGGGATGAGAGCCGTTTGGAAAGAAGAAGGGTTTTTAGATTTATGGGAAAGTGCCAAACAAGAAGCTATCGCATCTTTTGGAAATGACGGAATGTATATGGAGAAGCTTGTAGAAGACCCTAGGCACATAGAAATCCAAATTGTAGCAGATAAATTTGGAAAAGCTTGTCATTTATCTGAAAGAGACTGTTCCATTCAAAGAAGGCATCAAAAGCTTACCGAGGAAACACCTTCTCCATTCATGACTGACAAACTAAGGAATAAGATGGGAGAGGCCGCTGTTAAAGCTGCTGAATTTATAAAATATGAAGGAGCGGGTACAATAGAGTTTTTAGTTGATAAGAATAGAGACTTTTATTTTATGGAGATGAATACAAGGATTCAGGTAGAGCATCCAATTACTGAACAGGTAATAGACTATGATTTGATTAAGGAACAAATAAAAGTTGCAGCCGGAATTAAAGTTTCAGGGAACCATTATTTCCCTAAACTCCATTCAATTGAATGTAGAATTAATGCAGAAGACCCATTCAATAATTTTAGACCTTCGCCTGGAAAAATCACTAATCTTCACTTACCTGGTGGCCATGGAGTTAGATTAGACACACATGTTTATAGCGGTTACATTATTCCTCCAAATTATGATTCCATGATTGCAAAACTTATTGTTACTTCACAAAACCGAAAAGAAGCGATTGATAAAATGAGAAGAGCACTTGACGAATTTGTTATTGAAGGAATTAAAACAACAATTCCATTTCACAGGCAATTAATGGATAATCCAGATTACTTGTCCGGAAACTATACAACTAAGTTTATGGAGGATTTCGAATTAAAAAAGGTAAACTAGAAAAAATCTTTTACTACTTTTTCAGCAATTTGAACAGCATTTGTTGCAGCTCCTTTTCTTAAATTATCAGCAACAATCCAAAGGTTTATGCTGTTTTTAGATGAAAAGTCTTTTCTAATTCTTCCAACAAAAACTTCATCTTTTCCTTTAGAATAGAAAGGCATTGGGTATTCAAAATTTGAAAGATTATCTTGTACTATAACCCCAGAGCTAGATGACAAAACGGATTTAATATCTTCAATTTTAAACGAATTTTCAAACTCAATGTTAACAGACTCACTATGACCGCCCATTACAGGAATTCTTACAGCAGTTGCAGTCACTTTAATTTCTTTGTCTAGTATTTTTTGGGTCTCATTTGAAAGCTTCATTTCTTCCTTAGTATAGCCGTTTTCTAAAAAGTCATCACAATGAGGAATAGCATTTTGATGAATTTGGTAATTATAAGCCATCTCTCCTTGAATGCCATTAGATTCGTTTTTTAATTGTTGAACAGCTTTAACACCAGTTCCTGTAATTGATTGATAAGTAGACACAATAACTCTATTGATTTTATACCTTTTATGTAAAGGAGACAATATCATTAACATTTGAATTGTAGAACAATTCGGATTTGCAATAATTTTATCATTTATGTCAATTAAGTTTCCGTTGATCTCGGGGATAATGAGTTTTTTTGAAGGATCCATTCTCCAGGCCGAAGAATTATCAATTACAGTTGTGCCAATTGCAGCAAATTTAGGAGCCCATTCTAAAGAAGTGTTTCCACCTGCAGAAAATATTGCAATGTCAGGCTTTTCTTTTAAAGCCATTTCTAGATCAATTAAAAAATAATCTTTTCCTAAATAAGAGAGAGTCTTCCCAATAGAATTCTTTGAAGCGACTAAAAGGAGCTGATTATATTTAAAATTACGCTCCTTTAAGACCTCTAACATTACTGTTCCAACCATTCCAGTTGCACCGACAATCGCTAATTTCATTTTATAAAAATTTACTCAAAAGTATAGAATTAATATATATCAGTTTAGAGTTAAAAAAAATAAATCAATTTTAAAACAAAAAGTTATAAATATAACATTAAGAGAGTATTTTTCTTTTTATTCTTCTTGACAAAGATGCTATCAGTTCATACGAGATTGTACCTGCTTTACCGGCAAACTCTTCAGCAGTATAGGAATCGTCATTAAAAATAATTACTTCATCACCTTCCTTACAATTTATATTGCTTACATCAACCATTATCATATCCATGCAAACATTTCCGACTATTTTTGCCATTTTATCATTTACCAAAACCTCACCTTTTCCTTTTCCGTATAGCCTTCCAATTCCATCAGCATGTCCTATTGGTAAAGTAGCTATAGTAATATTAGATTTTGCAGTGTACCCCAAATTATATCCTACAGAATCTCCATTACTCAGAAAATGAATTTGAGAGATAACAGTTTTTAAACTCAAAATTGGCTTTAAATCTTTTTTAAATTTCAGATCATTTCCATAACCATATAAGCCAATTCCAGATCTTACCATATCGAACTGATAATTAGAATAGTTCAAAATCCCAGAAGTATTTACCAAATGTTTTTTAAGCTTTACTGCTAATTTTTGTTCAAGAGTGTTAGCGATTGATTCAAATAGTAGTATTTGAGCATTAGTATAATCTTTTTCAGATAGATCTTCAGACGCACCCAAATGAGAAAAGATATATTTTGGAGTGTTATTTTTAATTAAAGAAAACAGCTTGTCAATATCTTCAATTATAAAACCAAGTCTATTGAGACCGGTATTAAACTTTATTTGGTAAGGGTACTGTTCTATATTATTATATTTCAGAACTTTTAAAAACAAATCAAGAATTCGAAAAGAATATATACTGGGCTCAAGAGAATAATTTATAATATTTTCAAAATCTTCTTCTTGTGGATGTAATACTAAAATGGGCAACCTAATCCCATTTTCTCTGAGTTCAATTCCTTCACTTGTGTATGCAACAGCTAAATAATCAGCTCCAATATTTTCTAACTCTTTTGATATTACAACTGAATCTGACCCATAAGAAAACGCTTTAACAACTGCCATAAATTTAGTGGCAGGATTAATTTTAGATTTTAAAAATTCAAAATTCCCTTTTAAATTTTTAAGCTTAATTTCAAGAACAGTTTCTTTTACTGGCATTATTTTTTATTTCTGTTAGCCATTTTCTTAATAAACGCTTCACGGGATAAAG
>Ga0222715_10003037_pt1 | contig 15108 bp, 14 predicted proteins | sample C33_9DmetaG_FD_165056 | JGI IMG/M metagenome (GOLD analysis project Ga0222715, IMG submission 165056) | Estuarine water microbial communities from San Francisco Bay, California, United States - C33_9D | ecosystem: Environmental > Aquatic > Marine > Unclassified | place: USA: California...
GTTTCTCTTTGGTTGGTGATTCCTATGGCGTCTATCTCAGCATCTTCTTGACTCAGCTGCTCCATCACCTCTTTGGCGACCTTGAGTTGTGAGCTCCATATCTCATTGGCGTCGTGTTCGACCCATCCGTTTTTTGGAAAGATTTGCTTGAATTCGGTCTGTGCTATAGCCCTGACCGAGGCGTCTTGAGCGACCAGCAAGGCTCTTGAACTCGTAGTGCCTTGATCTAAGGCCAATATATACCGTTTCATCTTCATCATTTTAACACAAAAAAGATACATTATTTCGGCTTACGACTATGAAATAGCCGAGTGAATGCCAGCACTCTATGTATCTTTGAACGCATCATGGATCAGAACGAAGAATTCATTTCAGCGGCTCAGTCTCCAACCATAGAGCGGTTTGAGGTAACGCACACGGCTCCGAGTAACATAGCATTGGTTAAGTACTGGGGTAAGCACGCAGCTCAATTGCCCGCCAACGCCTCCATTTCTTTTACACTTTCGGCTGCCCACACTACTTCAAAGGTGGTCTTTGAAAAATCAACTACTCCAAAAGTGGCGGTGGTGCTTGAAGGGGTACATACTCCTGCCTTTGAGCCTAAGATCGAACAATTTTTAGACCGCATTCGGCTGTACTGCCCGTTTTTAAAAGGGTACAGTTTACAGATTGACACAGCGAACACTTTTCCGCACAGCAGCGGAATCGCCTCTTCGGCCAGTGGAATGGCTGCTTTAGCCATGGCGGTTGTCAGCCTGGAGCACACCCTAGGAGGAATTCGAGAGGCAGACAAGACGCGAAAGGCCTCTTTCTTAGCCCGATTGGGATCAGGAAGCGCAGCACGAAGCATAGAGGGCCCTATCGTATCGTGGGGAGAGCATGCCGAATTGCCCCACAGCTCTGATCTGTATGCTACTAAGTTTGCCCAGTCGCATGAAGTTTTTAACGATTATCACGACTGTATTCTCATTGTTCATAAGGGTAGTAAAAAAGTGAGTAGCACCTTAGGACACAGCCTAATGAATAATCACCCGTACAAAGACGCCCGATTCGAACAGGCTACTAGACATATGAGCAAACTGGTTCATGCGCTTAAGAAGGGTAATCTAGAAAGCTTTATCGCAGTGGTTGAGTCTGAGGCGCTCAGCTTGCACGCCATGATGATGACCTCTTCGCCTTATTTTGTGCTCATGGAACCTCAAACATTGATGGTAATCAAAGCGATTTGGGCCTTCAGAGAAGAGACGGCTATTCCTGTTTGCTTTACGCTTGATGCCGGAGCCAACGTGCACCTGCTGTACCCCAATCAGCACCGCGAGCCCGTTCATCAGTTCATCGAAGGGGTACTGAAGAAGTATTGCGAAGACCAGTTTTACATTAATGATCGCTGCGGCACAGGCGCCAATTAATTGTTTACCTTTGCCTTGAAAAAATTAAACAAAATGAAAGGTCCGCTCTTTTACGCCAAAATTCTTCTTTTTGGAGAATACGGAATCATAAAAGATTCTAAGGGCCTGGCCATTCCGTTTAACTCATTTAAAGGAGCGCTGCGTTTTGACACCGAGGGTGACGAAAGGCAGCTGCCTTCTAACGACCGTCTGAGAGCCTACACGGCCCACCTCAAAGAGAAAGTTGCCGATAAAAGCCTCACTGTAGATTTTGATTTTGAACGCCTAGAAGAAGACCTCGCCAAAGGAATGTACTTTGATAGTTCTATTCCCATGGGTTACGGCGTGGGCAGCAGCGGCGCCATTGTCGCGGCGATTTACGATCGCTATGCCCTTGATAAGGTCACTGTTCTCGAAAACCTTACACGCGAAAAACTGCTTGCGCTTAAGCAGCATTTCGGGGTGATGGAGTCTTTTTTTCACGGAACATCATCTGGGCTTGATCCGCTGAATAGCTACTTAAGTATTCCGATACTCATTCACGCCAAAGACCACGTTGAATCGACGCATATTCCATCTCAAAATCTCAAAGGAAAGGGAGCTGTATTTTTGCTCGACAGCGGAGTGGTAGGCGAGACTGCGCCAATGGTTCAGCTGTTTATGAAGAATCTAGAGAACAAACAGTTTGAAGAGGTCATGCGCGATGAGTTTGTCAAGTACACCGATGCCTGTATTGACCACTTCTTAAAAGGAGAGGTAAAGGGGCTGTTTACCGATCTGAGAAAACTTTCTCAGGTGGTATTTGATCACTTTAAGCCGATGATCCCCGAGAGTGTGCACGGATTGTGGCAAAAAGGCCTCGAGACCAATGCCTACTACCTCAAGCTTTGCGGATCGGGCGGAGGCGGATATTTCTTAGGCTTCACCGAAGACCTTGAGCGTGCCCAACAAGAACTTCACGGGCACAAACTAGAGGTCGTATATACCTTTTAGCGATGTCTTTAAAAGCGCGTTTCTTGTCGCTTTTAAGTGTTACTCGGGTTTATAACGGATTTCTGGTAATACTCGCTCAGTACCTCTCAGCCATTTATATTTTCGCCCGAGCTGAACCCATAGAGCTTTTGCTTCGAAACAGCGAGCTTCACCTCATCGTGCTAGCGAGTTTTCTGGTGGTCTCTGCAGGATACCTCATCAATCAATATTACGATCTGCCAAAAGACCTGATTAACAAGCCCTTCAAGAGCATGATTGATTTGCAGCGCACCCCATCAAGTCTCATGCGCTGGTACGCCCTGCTGAATCTCGTTGCCCTTGTGCTCAGCCTTTTCGTGTCGTTCAGAGCCACCCTTTTCTTTTTAGGGTACCTATTATCGATTTGGCTGTATTCGCATAGGCTTAGACGCTTACTTATTTGGGGAACCCTATTTTCAGCCTTTTTAGCGGTCAGCCCCATTACCGCCCTGTTTCTCTACTACCAATATCTCGAATGGAAGATTATAGGGTTTGCGTTGTTCTTATTTTTACTACTCTGGATTATTGCCCTGGTAAAAGATCTAGAAAACTTACCAGGAGATCTAGCCGTCGGGCTGAAGACCCTCGCAACAAGCTGGGGCATCGAAGCTAGTCAGCGGCTGATTCGAATCGTCCTTGGGGTAGAGTTGGCGCTTTCGCTTGGCCTTGTGTACTTCTACGATTTGTCATTAATGCGGTACTATTTCTTTGCTTCTACCCTGCTTTTTGCCTTGTTATTTGTATGGGTTAGGCGATTGAAGGCGCCCAAAAACTACAGCGAAACACATTGGATACTCAAGTTGTTTGTGCTTTTAGGAACGCTTAGTATACTGTTTTTAGATCTCGATCGCTTTGCTGAGTTAAAAGCGTTTATTTTTGCCTACTAAACCTATCCTAGTCGTGCCACCAAAGAACAACCCGCGTAAATCATCGTCTTCAGCGCCAAGAGCAAAGACTACTCGTCAAGAAAGACCTTCTCGTCAAGAGAAATCAGAGCGTCAAGAGAGACCCAAACGAGTAGAGCGACCTGCGCGTCAGACTCGACCCAGTGGCCAAACTCAGGTCGAGCGAAAAGCAAGGCCCGCTTCAACGCCAAAGCGCAGCAATCCGAGTGGCTCAATGCGCTTAAACCGCTTTATAGCCCATGCCGGAATTTGCTCGAGAAGAGAAGCCGACACCTATATCAGTGCGGGTAGCGTCACAGTGAACGGAAAAGTAGTCTCAGAAATGGGTTACCAAGTGCTCACAACCGATGAGGTGCGTTTCGACGGAAGATTGATCTCATCAGAGCGCAAGGAGTATGTACTCTTGAATAAGCCTAAAAATTTCATCACCACCACTTCAGATGAAAAAGGCAGGCGAACGGTGATGGAACTCATCGCTAACGCCAGCAAACAGCGCCTGTTTCCGGTTGGGCGACTCGACAGAAATACCACCGGATTACTGCTTTTCACCAATGACGGCGAATTGGCTGACAAGCTTACCCATCCAAAATTTGGGGTGAGAAAAATTTACCACGTAGTGCTCAGTCAAGCCTTAAAGGTCAATCATTTGCAAGCTATCGAGGCAGGTATAACCCTTGATGACGGGCTGGTTGAGGTAGATGCAGTGAGTTTCATTCAAGGAACCACTAAGAGTGAAGTCGGGATTGAAATTCACAGCGGAAAAAACCGCATCGTGAGACGCATATTCGAGCATTTAGGCTACGAGGTCACCAAGCTAGACCGTGTTAGTTTTGCGGGACTTACCAAAAAAGATCTTCCCCGAGGACATTTCAGGCACCTCACCGAGAAAGAAGTGAGCTTCTTGAGAATGATCGGCTAGTGAAATAGGCGATTGCAACAAGCGGCAGGTACTCCGCAGCAGTGATCCACAAGGGTAGCTCCACGGGGCTTTGAGCGTAGGCCGAATAGCTTAAAAATACGGTGGCCGACCACAGCAGCACAAACATACTTTTTCTCAGACTCGCTAGACCTACCAAAGTAATCAGGTACCAGGGATGTATGGTCGGAGAACTCAATAAATAAGCCAAAAGCAGCCATTCACTATACCTTATAAATTGATTCAAGTTGGTACTTCTGATACTGAAGTAGCCTGCGAGGAGCACAATGCCAAAGGCGTGCAGGTAGCCGTAGACTTTGATGAGTTGGTAGTCTTGTGCTCCTAGAAGTAATCCGACCTCTTTAAATAGCCGGTACAGGGCGCTGTTAAATTCAAAGTTAGAAAACCACAAGCCCACGCTCGATCCCCAGTTCTGAGCCCAAAGAGGCCCCGAAAACGGAACAATAAATAGCACAGACAGCACTAAGAAACCAAGGCCAAAAATGGTCAGCGACTTTGGGTTGAGCAAGCGTAAGAGTAAAGGCCCTATCAATAGTGGCAGCAGTTTGGTAAAGACCGATGCACTAAAGAAAGCAGCCGCCAACCACTGACGCTTTCGTTTTAGCGCATATAGAAAGGCCAGCAGAAAGGCCAACATGACGGGCTCGAAATGTAGGTTGTGGGTTCCTTCTACGATGACTAGTGGATTTAAAAAATAGGCGGTCAAGGCCCATCTCTTGTGAGTAAACGAAAGAATCAATTGGTGAAGAAGCCAAAAAACGGCTAGGTCGGCTAAGACGATTAATAATCGGTAAACAAAAGCAGGATATTCACTCAGGCTACCCAAGGCAAATAACCATTGATTGAGCATGGGGTAATTGCTGAAGTTTCGAGCACTAGAGGGACCCATTGCTTCATACAGCGGCTTTAGATTGTGGTAATGCTCAAGGTAAATCAACTCTTCGGGCACATAGGTATAAGGGCTGATGCCTCTTAGAAAAAGTGTTCCGTCCCAAATGAATCGATAGAAATCTTGAGATAAACTGGGGGTGCTGAAGGAAAAAATCAGTCGAAACAACAGTCCGCTAATTAAGATGACCCCAATAGAAATAGGTTGCCTTAGCAAATAGAAGTAACACCCAAAACTTAGCCCCACTGAAAAGAAAAGCAGATAAAGGTCTGATCGCTCAATCTGGTACCCTATAAGGTAATAGGCCGCCGTTGAGCAGAGTACTAAGAGAATGCTAAAAAGGGTTTTCATGCTTGCCTCCATGAAGATAAACATACCCAACTAAAAGCCACAGCTGTAAAGAGGTGGAGGCCTATAAGACTAAAGGAGGCCGTTTGAATATCAAGAGCAAAAGCCGTCCAGGCGAGCAGCGCAATTAGCCCTTCTACAAGTCTAAAGCGCTTAAGTCGGGTTTTCAGGCGCTCTTTAAACTGCTTGATTTTAGGTGTTCGTACAAAGGCTGATCGAATCCCTAGGTGCCCTTCAACCACCGCACGGGCATTCATATAACTCATTCCTGCAGATAGCGTGAGGTAAAGAAGATAGTTTACAGTCCAAACCAATAAGGGCGCTTTTGTGTTGGCTGCGCGGTCTGCTTTATAAAGCGCAATTCCAAGAAATATTGCAGACAGCGAAAGCCCGTTGACGATCAAGCCCATACAGTGCAGTTGACTGGCAGAAAAGGGGATCAACAGCGCAGATAGTCCCATAATGAGTAGGAGAAAAGAAGCCAAGTAGAAGGTGGAGCCTAATAAGTGCATAAAGGCATGAAAGCGGACGCTGCCATTTCGGAGCCTGCTCAACCTAGCGCGAAGCAATCTAAAGTTTTCGGCGGCTCCTTTGTTCCATCGAAACTGCTGGGTGAAGTAGGCCGAGGCGGTGGCCGGAAGTTCACTTTCTGCCGTGATGTGGGCCGCATAGCTTATGCGGTAGCCCTCTAACTGCGCCCTGTAGGCCAGATTGAGATCTTCGGTCAATGTTTGGGTACTAAAGCCGCCAATCTGCTCAATAACCGACTTCTTCCAAAGGGCTGCCGTTCCGTTGAAGGTGCTCATAAGGTTTAAGTGGTCTCTGGCGATGTGCTCGTTGATGAAGTGGTGATTAAGCCCTAGAACCTGCAATTGGGTGATGCGATTCTGAGTGGCGTTACTATAAGTCCACCTTGACTGTACCGCGGCAATAGAGGGCTCTTCAAACCCCTCTAGGCTTCGAACCAGCCAATTAGGGTCTAGGTTGAAATCGGCATCGAAGAGGGCGATGTAGGCTCCTTTTGCTTTTTTCAGTCCTTCGTTGAGGGCTCCTGCTTTGAATCCTTTTCTGTGCTGTCTCCTTAGGTGAACCGCCTCGAATCCGAATGCATTAAAACGTCTAACCCATTCAGCATTGATCTCGATAGAGGCATCGGTAGAGTCGTCTAACAGTTGAATTTCTAAAAGCTGTTGGGGGTAATTTATCTTTAAGAGGCTAGAAAATAGGGTATCAACCACGTGGCCCTCGTTAAACAAAGCGATCTGAAAGGTGACAAGGGGAAGCGATCCGTCTGCTAATCGCGCTGGTTCTTGGCTATTGGCCGATTGCAATCGTTGGGCCTTAAGCTGCTGCGAGCAGACCAGACTTAAATAGAGCTGATAGCCCGAATAAAGAATCAGTAGGGCGGTAATTAGGCTAAAAAAGTAAACCAGAAGCAGGGCGATCATTTCTTTAGGCTATAGGTGAAGATCCACAGTAGAATTTTGTAGCCTGCCATAACGGTTCCTTTAAGGGTTCCTGATACTTTTGAAACGCCGATACGCGGTCTATAACGCACCGGAATCTCTGTGTAGGGAATGTTTTTTTTGAGAATTTTTAGCTGCATTTCAACGGTCCATCCGTAGGTCTTGTCCCTCATTTTAAGGTGCTCCAAGGTTTCCCACTCAATGGCCCTAAAAGGGCCAAGGTCGGTAAATCGCGAGCCGTATAAAAGGTTCATCAGTTGGGTGGCTAGTGCGTTTCCAAAGCGCTGTTGGGGGGTCAGCGCTTTCTTTTCGAGCTGAGGAGTTACTCGTGTGCCTAGACTAAAATTAACCTCGTTTTTTAAGATCGGATCAATCAGCTGCTCGAGCTCTTCTGGGTAGTCAGAATAGTCGCCATCTAGAAAAACGACTATGTCTTTTGGCTTAGCCTTATGGGCTAAATAGGCGATGCCCTTTAGACAAGCATGCCCATACCCTTTTTGAGCCTCGAAGAGCACGGTGGCCCCTGCCTTTTCGGCTTCGGCAGCAGTGCTATCAGTAGATCCGTTGTCAACCACCACCACTTCGTCGACCAAAGCGGGCAGATCGCGCAAAACTAGGGCAATACTTTTGGCCTCATTAAAAGCGGGTATGATTACCCAAATCATGCTTGAATGTTTGGGTTTGCGGTGTTTTCTAGGCGCAATACGCCACGGGGACACACTTCTGCGCAGATGCCGCATCCGACGCAAGATGCCCGCTTTATAGGTTCTGCTTTTTGAGCGTAGGCCCTAACATCGATTCCCATTTCACAATAGGCGGAGCAGTTACCGCATGAGATGCACTGGCCAGAATTAGTGGTAATTTGAAATTTAGAGAATAGTTTTTGCTGAAGGCCTAGGATGGCGGCCATTGGGCATCCAAATCGACACCATACCCGGTTGCCTAGTAGCGGATAAAATCCGGTACCAATTACCCCAGAGAAGATGCTGCCTACGAAGAATCCGTATACCGATCTCAAGCTGTGAGACGGAATTAAAAAGACGTGATAGGTGTCGCTTAGAAAATGCATGCCGGTAAATCCGGCTAACAATACTCCCACAATGATCATGGCTGTTTTGGCTTCTTTGGCGATCCACGCTCTTCGCTTGAAATAGATGAGTGCTATCACAGCCACCAGCAGGCTAACCACAGTCAAAATAAAAACAGAAGGGCTAATCCAATAGTCTTCAGGATGCTCTAATAAATAGCTGTGAACCACCCCAACGGTACTGAGGGTGATCAGTACTAGAATGCTGTGAATCATCCACCGCTCGAGCTTCCAGGACCGAATGCTGTTGTCGCTGAGGTGTCTAAAGGCGTCTCCGGCTGTTTCGGCTAGGCCACCGCATCCGCATACCCAAGAACAGTACCAGCGCTTTCCAAACTTGTAGGTGAGAATGGGGCTAATCACAAAAATAGAGAGCACCCCAAAGAGCAACAGCCCAATTCCTAAGCTCTGAGCAGAAACAAACGACTCAATGTAGTAGCCATCAAACAGGTAATAATTGAGTGGCCACATGCTTTTAAGGTCGTAGTAGGGCAGGTCTCCATTTAAGCGGGCCATGAACTCGGGCAGTAGAAAGGCGAATATCAACTGAAAGAACATCACGCTCAGAGTGCGAATTACCTGATAGCGGCTGTGTCGGTACTTCACGATAAATTTCACCCCAAATAATAAAATGGCCAGCGTGTAGAGTGCCCCGTAGACAAACCATTGAGTAGCGGGCTTTCCAGACAACGATTGGCTGATAGAGTCGAAGCCCCTAATCATAGGCTCTAGGTAGGCGTCGAAAAAGTACAATACCACATAAAAGGCCGTCAGCGCTAGGGCGCTCACATAGGCCCACACTCCGCGTTGCGTCAGTGACTTGATCGCGTTGGCGTTATTTTTAACTCCTGAATTATAGGGGGCGTAGCTGGCATAGGTATACCCCAGAATGGCTAAGGCGATCAGTGACAGGGCAGATCCGGTTAAAACGCTAGAGGGTACAGCGAGTGACTGGCCCACCCCTGAGGCAAAAAGTAAGAGAATACCCAAGAGCCCTAAAAACGTGAAAGCGCGCTGGCTAGCTGTTGTTTGATACGAAAGCATGTTTAAGTTCTTTAGTGTAATTCTTACTGAATTCGGTATCGAAGTGAGCGGTTTCTAATTGTTCAACCACTGTATCTATAGATGCCGATTGGTCAAGCCAATGCTCAAAAACACTTTGCTTGAGTCGTATTCCGAAGGCGTTTACCCCTAAAAACAGACGAGAATGCGCTTCGTACGCCAAGGTAAGGCCTTTAGTCATTTTAGTGTTGTGCCAATGAAAGTGTTGCTCTGAGTTTTTGCGCTTGGCCAAGTTGCTCACTTGTCCGTAGGTCTGGTATTCTAGGTCAAAAAATTTGGCGGAGTTAAACCAATGACCTTGAACGTAAGTAAAGGGTCCATCAATGAGGTGTTTAGACAAGGCATCAGCCATTTGACGCGCTACATACCATACCGCCTCTAGGGCTCTTCGCTTTGGATCAGACTGTCTTAGCTCGGCGCAGTCTCCAATCGCGAAGATTGATTTTTCGCTGGTTTGAAGGTGTTCATTGACAAGGATTCCTTGATTTAATTCTAGGCCGCTTTCTTCTAGAAAAGAAATATGCGGCTGCACCCCAATGCTAACCCCAACAAACTGAGCTTCTAACTGAGAGTTGTCGCTCAACTCAACCCCGCTTACACGCTTGCCATCATGGGTTAGAAAGCCTTTTACTTCTGTGTTAGCAACTACTTCAACACCCCTCGATTCTAGGTGCTTCTGCACCAATAGTGCATCAGAGTCGGGCAATACCGAAGACCAGAACAAGGGTTCTCTGATGAGCATCTTAACGTCTATTTTTCGACTGTGTAGCATTTCGGCTAGCTCTACTCCGATGAGTCCTCCGCCCACCACCAAGGCATTTTTGCAGTGCTTATGGCTTTGAGTGTAGCTTTCGATTTTTTCGAGATCAGTTAAGTGGTAAAGGCCAGATACACCCTTCAAGTGGGTGTTGGGCCAGTCTAAGAAGCGCGGTTTTGAGCCTGTAGCTATGACCAGAATATCGTAGTTCAACAAAAGCGTGCCCGACAAATACTTCTCAATCTTGAGCTGTTTGTTCGTTCTGTTTAATGCGGTAACCCGTCCTCTGATACGGTTTATTGGGCTATCATTCCAAACCCCTCTTTCGTAGGGCTCGGTCTGCTTTAGAGTCAAGTGTCCCATGTACACATACATGAGGGCGGTTCGCGAAAAGAAGTAATCGGCCTCCTCTGAGATGAGATGTACCTTAAATTGAGCAGAGGCGCTGAGGTTGAGAGCAAGGGTGCTTCCTGCGACTCCATTTCCGATGATACATACCTCTTGCATACTTTTTACTAACTGCTTGTGATAGTAGTTTAAGTGACTGAAATTGTCATGAGCGCGCTATCATTTCTTTGAACAAAGTGATCAGATTAGGCTCGCAGGCCTTTGCGATAGATAGAATCTCCTCTACGTTTATGGGCTGTAGACAGTCTGGATCGCATTCGTCAGTGAGTACAGATATGGCGATGACAGGAAGGCTCAAATGATTCGCCACAATCACTTCAGGAACGGTGCTCATTCCAACAGCATCTGCTCCTATTATGCCCAGCATTCGGTACTCGGCCCTTGTCTCTAATTGCGGGCCCACTACTGCGGCATACACCCCTTTGTTCAGGTTGATTTGGTGTTCTTCGGCAATTTGAATAGCCAAGGCAGACAACTTACTGTCGTAAGGGCAGAGCATGTCTACAAATCGGGGGCCGTATAAAGTAACATCTGAGAAGGCTAATGGAGATCCGCCTTGAAGATTAATGTGATCGTCAATGAGCATGAGCTGCCCCTTTGAGAAGCCTTTATTAATGGCTCCTGCCGCATTGGATATCATCAGTTTCTCAATGCCCAGTGCGTGCATTACGCGAATCGGATAGGTCAGTGCCACAAAATCATAGCCCTCGTAAAGGTGAAAGCGACCCTGCATGACCACTACCTTTTTTCCGCTTAGTACTCCGTAAAGTAGTTTCCCAGAATGGTACTCTACGGTTGATACCGGAAAGTGCGGAATATGGTGGTAGTGGGCCACCGCTAAAATTTCGAGCTCATCGACGAGTTGGCCTAGGCCCGTTCCTAAAACAATTCCAATTTCTGGGGTCTCGAAACCTTTAGACCTAAGGTGTTCTAGTGTTTCGGTGAGTAATTCATTCTTCAACATAGACGTACTAAATTACGCCATTTCTGCCGAGTCACGGAGTGCTAACTGTTTAAAAAATCAAAGTGGGCTAGATCGTCAGCGGTGTCTACATCACGCAATTTTTTCAGCATGGCCACCTTTAATTTTTCGCTGTCTGCGCACATTAGGGTGCGCTCATAAACCTCAGCATTGGAGAATTCTATGGTGGTAAAAAGACTGGGTTGAGGGGCCTTTAGAGCAATAAGGTAATAACCCCCATCTTCTGCTGGGCCGATTACTAGGTCACATGAATCGAGCTTTTCAAAGGCCTCGTCGATAATCGTTGTGCTGATTTCAGGAAGGTCACTTCCGATAAGCACGACCTTTTGGTAGTTGTTGAGCAGCTCGTTAAAGGCGTTGTTCATGCGCTCTCCAAGACCTGATCCGATCTGAATGTGCTGCTCAGCCTGAAGATCTATTGGTACAGACTCAAGGCTGTCACTATAATAGAGATGTAGTGAAGCGCTCACCCCTTTCACGGCCTTTAGCGTTAGCGCTACTAGCCTAGCATAGATCTCTAAGGCCCTTTGATTGCCGATAGCGGCGGCCAATCGTGTTTTTACCGCCCCTAGGCGTTGATTCTTCAGGAAAAGAGCTAGAGCTCTCTCTTGTTTAGTATCTTTCATTAACAATGTAAAAATAGCGGCTAATTCAATGCCTCAAAAAAAACCACCTATGGCCAAAACTGTTTTTTTGATTTCGTTAACCGGTCTATTGTTTTTATCGAGCTGTGCTCAAAAAGTAGAGACTCAAACGTATTATTCTGAGCCCTACAGGCCACAGTATCACTTCAGCCCTGATTCTATGTGGATGAATGACCCGAACGGACTGGTCTTCGACGGCAGTTCTTATCACCTGTTTTACCAATACCATCCAGAAGATATTGTTTGGGGTCCAATGCATTGGGGTCATGCCATCAGCAGTGATCTGGTTAGTTGGGAGCACCAGCCTATAGCGCTATACCCGGATCAGAATGGAACGATTTTTTCAGGTAGCGCGGTTATGGACTATGACAATACCTCGGGTCTAGGCACTGAAGAAAATCCCCCAATGGTGGCCATTTTTACCTATCACGATGCTGCCGGGGCCGAACAAAAGACCGATAATTTTCAAACTCAAGGAATTGCGTTTAGCCTTGATAAGGGTAAAAGCTGGACTAAATACGCGGGAAACCCCGTGGTAAAGAATCCAGGCTACATAGATTTTAGAGACCCCAAAGTGTTTTGGCATGAAGATTCCTCTTCATGGATCATGTCCTTAGTGGCAGGAGATCACCTACAGCTTTATCGCTCAGAAAACTTGATAGACTGGAATTTGACCTCTACTTTCGGACATGAAGTTGGGGCCCATGGCGGGGTCTGGGAATGCCCAGATCTCTTTGCCCTTGAACTCAACGGCGAGACCCATTGGGTACTGCTGATTAGCATCAATCCGGGCGGCCCCAACGGAGGCAGCGCTACACAGTATTTCATAGGAGATTTTGACGGTTATGACTTTTCATCAGACCAAGAGTCGATTAAATGGGTAGATTTTGGCCCTGATAACTACGCAGGAGTAACCTTTAATCATGCACCCAACGATAAGCGTTTGTTCATGGCCTGGATGAACAACTGGTCTTACGCGCAAAACACACCAACCTCCAGGTGGCGTAGCGCCTCAACCTTACCCCGTGAGCTCAGTTTATACAACGCTAAGGACGGGGTTCGATTAAAAAACACACCAATTGAGGCCCTAGAGCAGTTGAAGGTGCCCGCACCAATTAGCCCGCAGAGCAGCGGTGAAAATACTTACGTGAACTTACCCTCAGGTCAGACTTTTGTGCGACTAGAGCTTCCGATGATCCCTACCGAATTTGTGCTTACTAGCCTTAAAGACGAGCAGCTTAATTTTAGCCTCAATGCCGAAAGCAAGAAGCTGATTATCGATCGTTCGTTCTCAGGAGAGGTAAGCTTTAGCGAAGCATTTGCGGCCCCGATCATTATAGATCTTTCACCTAGCCTTTCTGATTTACTTACCCTTGATTTATGGATAGACGTCTCATCTGCAGAGCTTTTTATTAACGACGGAGAACAATCGGCCACACTTCAGTATTTCTCTAACGAGCCTATGAGTCGCCTGGTCTACAAGACGGGCGACAAGGGTATCAGAATAAAGCAAGTGGCCGGCATTGAGCGCATTTGGTAGAAAACCAATAGTTTGTTTAAGTAATGACCGCTATATTTAAACAAAAAAAGAAAATGAAAATGGAATCAACTGAAAATCAAACAAATAAGCGTAGGGAGTTCTTGACGAAGGTGTGCCCAACAGTTGCCTTTGCTGTGTTCGGAATCTCTTTTTTGGAGGCCTGTTCGTCTGAAAGCACCTCTGATCTAGGAACGACGGGTGTTACTGACACAGACAGCGAGCCGGAAAATTCTGACAACAATTCAACCGATAGCTCAGGATCAGACAACAGCAGCGATACCCCGGCCTATACTATTGATGGTGATACCATAACGGCCGACTTGAGTAATGCTTTCTTTGACAATCTCAAAAATGTTGGAGGGTATTTCAATTTTACTAATGCCGGTGTTTTACTGCTGCGCACATCTGCCACCCAAGTCTTGGCTTTTGATAACTGTTGTCCCCATGCCGGAACGAGTAATGCATGGACGTTTAGTGCCACTAGCAGCCGCTTCACCTGTGGCAACCATGGCAATTCTTATGGAACTTCTCAAGGCGGAACCGCGAATTGTTCTTCGGGAGCAACCTCAGGCAATCTAGCGCGTTATACGACCACCTTAAACGGAAATCAACTCATTGTAACCAAATAAATTTATGCTTCATAGGCCTGTTCTTTTTGTTTTTGTATTGTGCTTAAGTCTTCAAAATTTAAGTGCTCAAGAAGATTTATTTAGTCAAATAGCCGAAGAACAGGGCTCAGAACAAGCCTTCGATCTACTTCCCGAACGCATGCTATTTACCCAGCGTCTCTTATGGGGCGAAAAAGGGGCCCTACGAATTACGGGTATTGCAAAGCTCACCGAAGAGCAACGAATGAAAGAGCTCCGCCTGCGAAAGACCTTGCTCAATGTGCATCAAGTAATCGGCTATGCCACTCTAGCCGGAATGGTAGCACAAGGAATACTGGGGGGGCAGTTATACAACGGAGACTACTCGGTCTACAACACGCACGAGACCGTGGGCCAAATCGTTACTGCAACCTACTTTACGGGTGCAGCCTTATCTCTATTTACGCCTCCGCCATTGATCAGCTCTAAAGAGATGGGGTTAAGTGGAGCCAGGGCCCACAAATGGTTGGCAACCATTCATTTGTCGGCTATGCTAGCTACTCAATATTATTCTGAGCGCGATAAGGCGCTGCACAGAGCCTCGGCTTATACTGCCTTTGGTGCATTTGCCGCGGCAACTATTGTTATTCGCTTAAAACAATAAGATGAAATTATCAGTGCTCTTTACGGGGTTGGTGCTCCTTTTTGCGGAGGCTAAGGCCCAAGAAACCTACAACCTAGACTCTTCGAAGATTACCTACAGCGGATACCATGTCGCTCATGACTGGACGGGCGTATCAGGGCAGGCCAAGGGATTGCTAATTGAGTCTAACGGTGCCCTTCAACGTGTAGCCGTAACGGTGCCTCTGGCCTCCTTCGATTCAAACAGTTCGAACCGCGATTCGAACGCTTTGAGGGTGTTAAATGCCATTTTACACCCCGAAGTGCGTTTTTATAGCGAACAAATAAGCCCATCTGAGGGCGAAACTGTTGAACTTTTTGGGTTTTTCGAGTTAAACGGAATTCGAAAGAATTACCGCATAAAACTCAGACTTGAACGTGAGGCGAGTCAAGTCAATCTGTCCGGTGATTTTAAG
>Ga0222715_10003041_pt1 | contig 15104 bp, 17 predicted proteins | sample C33_9DmetaG_FD_165056 | JGI IMG/M metagenome (GOLD analysis project Ga0222715, IMG submission 165056) | Estuarine water microbial communities from San Francisco Bay, California, United States - C33_9D | ecosystem: Environmental > Aquatic > Marine > Unclassified | place: USA: California...
CGTTTTGTAAAATACGTAAACTGTGGTTCAACTGTAAAGAACCTGTCCTGTGGACCGGTTGTCTCGAGCTGAACTCTACCAGCCATTACTACTATAAAGGGTTAAAATTTTAAACCAGCTAACCCACTTTGTATGCGAAGAACGTTGTAGTTCTTTGCGTACACACGAATCGTATTCGTTCCAACTGTAGTAGAGTCTAGTCCTATTGTAAAAAGTTTATGATATATGCGACTCATATTGACTTGACCCGTTGGATATTCAACTTCCGGCTTTTCGGAGAATGAATACATACCGAAAATTGGGTTTACACCATTCACACCAAGTATAGTCGGTGTATTTGTGTGGTGCATTAATGATTGCTGATACGTAATGAATTTATGATCTGCATTGAAGACTTGATTGTCATTAAATTTAAGTTCAACGTTATCAATCTTTTCGAAATTCAGAGGAAGGTTATTACTTGTATAATAGTCGTTCTGGGCGACGAAATACATTTCCTTGACTGGATGTTGAAATTTGAGCATCACGGATTTTGTAGACATGCCGTATGGCATCGTGAACTGTGACATTTGTAACTGTGTGATGACATATTCAAGTGGTCTCGTCAATAAATAATTCTTTTCATCATCCCCAATAAATACAAATTCAGTATCCATTGAAATATTCTTGATCGATGCCGCAACGTTCGTCGGGACGACATTATTCTTTGTGTCGCGCACGATCTCCCGCAATGGTCTAAGCTTTATACGAACTTCGACGAGCTGTTTCGTGAGTGCATATATAGGAATCGATAAACTTGGATATCTGTAAAAGAAGAATGGTAAATCGATAAAAAATGTATAATCTCCCCGATAGCCGAGATAGTTTCCGTGACTATTCAGAAAGTAAAGAGACTGCGCAACATCGTCATCGTTATTGTAGAGTTGTTGATGCATGAATATATATTCGCCTGTGATACGTTCGATGGTTTGACCACCAATCAAGAGCTCAGCGTATTCAATGAGTTCAGTACACACAGACGGTACGTACACGACGTTATTGATCAGACCACTTTCATCTGGAGTGGGATCGCTGAGTGTTATTTTTAATGTAATGTTCTTGATCAAATCACCTTTATTCTTCGGTACTCGACACTCCACAATCTCACCAAAGTCAATCGTACCATCGAAAGGACTTTCAATCTGTTCGAGTGCAAACTTACTATGTCGTCTGAAGAGCGTTAAGAAATACGAAAATTGTGGATCACCTGTGAGCCACTGGTCTTGGATTCCGGTGACAGCGAGTCTCACACGTCCAGACATATCTACTGTATGTGAGTAAAATTTTGCGAAATAAAACGATCCACTACAGTAGAATGAATCTTCAATTGAAGAAGTTCAGACCCGAGACGATTAGTGATGATCGGGTATGTGTATTCATTGGTAAGCGTAACACAGGGAAGTCAACCCTGGTTAAGGATATCATGTATCACAAAAAACATTTACCAGCGGGTATAGTTCTTTCTGGTACAGAGGAAGGAAATCATTTTTATTCAGATTTTATCCCAGATTTATTCATTTATGGTGACTACGATCGAGATGCAATAGAACGCGTCATGGCGAGACAGCGTAAACTCGTTGGTGCGGGTAAAGACAATTGTGGTGCTTTTATGCTTCTTGATGATTGCATGTACGATTCCAAGTTTCTCAAGGATACGTGCATTCGTCAATGTTTTATGAACGGGCGTCACTGGAAGATCTTCTTCATGTTGACGATGCAATATGTCATGGATTTACCACCAGCACTTCGCGCGAATGTAGATTATGTATTTATACTCAGGGAAAACATCATACAGAATAGAGAAAAACTGTACAAGTCTTTCTTTGGTATTTTTCCTTCATTTGATATGTTTTGTAAAGTGATGGATGTGTGTACAGAAAACTATGAGTGTCTCGTCTTAGATAATACCGTAAAATCAAACAAAATTCAGGATTGTGTCTTTTGGTACAAGGCGACAGTTCGTAAGAATTTTAGAGTTGGTGGTCCAAGTTTATGGCAGGCCCATAAAAAACTATACAATCCCAAATACCTCGAACAGAGGGAGGATGACGCAAAGAAGGCTACAAAAAAGACAGCGCTCAGGGTAATCAAGCGAAAATAATAAATGCGTCACTCACATGTTTCAAAAAACTCAGGGTATATAAATGTCCGACATACGAACCATGAATTTAAACGATAGTGGTGATGGGATGGTTTCTCTCGACAATCCATCGACTACATTTGTGCAACAAAACGGTGTCGAAAAAAATATGAGTCAAAATAAAGATACAACGACTATGGATTCTACCCCGATTTCCGAACTCATGGGTGGTGCGAGTGCCATGCCCGAACACATGCCAGACATGATGGCACCGCCGATGATGAGTGCGGAACCGCGCATGCAGAGCATGCTCGCAACCGCCCCTCAAATGCAGCAGCAGCCGCAACACACGGGTGAAAAGGTTGAACCAAAGAGTAAAAATATCATGAATTTGACCGACGATCAAATGTTTGCGTTGATTGCCGGTGTGTGCGCTGCCGCCGCGGTGAGTCGGCCGGTCCAGGAGAAGCTTGCGAGTTCGGTGCCCAAGTTTCTGAGTGAGAATGGCTCTCGGAGCGCGATTGGTTTGGCGTCGACTGGTCTCGTCGCGGCCATCATATTCTACGTGACAAAGACATATGTCGTGAAGAATTAATACATCGATACATTCGTAGCCGATGCCATAGGAATTGTGTTATTCGCAGATTCCCAACCCATTTGTGTGTACAGTGTCCCATGAATACCCGAATAGTAGGTAATCAAGGCACCGAGAGTAAACGTGGTCACAAATAATGCACTACCTTGTAGTGTTTTCTTTGTGTCTTTACCGTAGGCCTTTATCGTATCCTGCGACTTTGTGTTGATGCGACCCATACCGTACGCCAAAATGAACGAAAAGATCGACGCGATCATCATAAACTTTTGATCAACGGCGAGTTGTGGAATGTTTCCAACAATCATGCGAAGAATGTTCGGCATGACGATCGTCATTAACGCGAGTCTGACGTTGTAGTTTTCAATGAATAGCGGAAGTTGCGTCACGAGCATGACACCGATCCACAAACCAATAGCTTTCGCAACTAGGGACGGGGGAGTCTTCATATGAATATAGTCAAGATTATTTATCCTGAATGTACTGACCGCAAAACTTCGTCTTTGATGAAATCTTTTCATATATTCCAAGATCTATACATATTTGTCGAAGCTCGACAAAGTTATTCCAGAAATCGTCGGAGTGTGAATATTCACGCACGGTCGTGTGTGCGAGTTCGTGAATGAGTACATGGAATATCTGATTCGCATTTTGTCCGTCTATACACAACCCGATATCAACACCTTTGTTCGTATTGTATCCAATAGGACCACTCGTTCTCCGCATGGCTGTGATTGGAACGCATCGCGTTAACATTTTGAATTTCTGATTACCCGTGTCTTCGAGGTGTTCGCGCAGTCGCCTGTATTTTTCTTTAACCTCCAAAAGCCTCTCGGGCTGACGTGTCAACGTCAGTATGACAAGGTTAATAATGATGAGTATAAACCACTGTATCATTTCTTATATACAAAGATAAATTTACTATAGAGCTCTGAAATTGGATTTCCCCGAAGACCATCCCATAATTCTAGCTTGAAACCCATGTCTTCCAGATGTGTGACTAGTAAGTCTTTGAATGCTATCGGTTCCGCGCGTGGACCGTCTGCGTAAAATGGTGTATCCGTCAAGTGTACGAATAGTTTTTCACCGAACGTGCCGTTTGGTGGATACTTTGTCTTGAAAAAGTTACCCATGGAATCTGTGAATGGTGTATTGAATATAATCTTTTCCGAATCGGGTATGATACCTATGAGTCTCCCACCGGGTTTCATGCGTCTCTTAATTTCTCGTAATGAATCAAAAAATAGATCACGGGTTTGAAATATATAATGCAGTGAAAAGTTGTATGCTATGATATCAAAACACCGGTGGGGGCAATTCGTAATGTCACCACTATAAAAATTAACACGCATTTTCATATTTTTCGCACGCGTCTTTGCCTCCTCGAGTGCGGATGGTTCCGGGTCGCACATATTTATGTTCGCTCCACACGCTCTCCATTTTTGAAGATCACCACCAAATCCACACCCCACATCGAGGACGTGATATCCTTCTCTCGTGACTGACTGGATCAAATCACGTTTCGCGTCGTTGTGTGTTCTTCGAAGGTCTTCCATGTATCTATATTGTTTTCAGTCTTTTAAACGACTTAGTCACTCAAAAGGCTTAAAGTTTATTACCGTATCAAGATTATAATGGCTTCTCTTGAACAAGATTACACGACTGTCCCGGGTCAACTCTTTGCATGCTTGTCTGTGGTTGGACCCGAATGTCCTCAAAAGAATGATAAGTTTGGTGTCAAAATCCGTGGTGCATTCGCGAGCCGTGAGGAGGCATCTAACCATGCAAAGCGCTTGCAAAAGGAAGACCCGACGTTTGACATTTACGTGGTCGACATGTACAAGTGGCTACTCATCCCCCCGGATAGAGAAGCGATCGACGATGTGCATTACCAAAATGAAAAACTCGAAGAAATCATGCAAGGATACAAGGAAAACCAAATCCAAGCCGCACGAATGTTTGAAGAACGTAAGAAGGATATGATGAATGTCCGACCCGACGGTACATACATCAAGCCCGGTGATGAAAACTCCAAGTTTTATACGAGACCGGATGAGGCACCGGTAAGTCACCCCGCTGAAGTATTGGAACGACTCCAAAAGGAAAAGCCGGACGCTCCGATGGAGGAATTGGTCAAGGAAGCAGATGCGATCGTTGCGGCTGAAATCGAAGAGCGACGAAAGCGCCGTGAAGCCGAGGCCCAAGCCGAGGCCGAGGCTGACGCCCAGTCATCGACGGATGCCGTCATTGAAGACAAGGATGAAGAATCAGGTGAAGAGGTGACGTCTGCGTAAAAAAAAGTATGAGTATATGATAATATGCTCAGCGTCATTCTTAATATAATAACATTAACTATCGTCGCGGCGCTATTTATTTTGTTTTTTTCCTTATACAAGAAGAGAAAAAACAAAAGTGATACTGCTTATGAATTAGGCTTGGAATTACTCAAGGATCCACTCGTCGTGAGTCGTGCATATTTCACGGAACCGGCGACTGGTGATATTGGTGATTTTGAACCATTCTCATCCTCAGGATGGTCTGAGGATGACTGGTTGCATGGTTTTACCCATAAAAAAGCCTAAAATAAAGGCTACAAAAATAATAATATAGGCTGTCTTATCGATGGATGAAAACAAATCTGGTTTGTTTGCATCGACCGGTTGCCACTGTTGATGCATACTAGGAAACATGGGTGGAGGTGGTGGAGGTGGGGGTTGGTGCTGTTGCGCGTACGATTGTTGATCATAGAAATCGTCTCTGTCGTCATAGTCTTTATTTAACGATTCGATTTCAGACTTATAATCAATGGGATTTCCTATGTCCGTCTCCATTTGTTATACAAACCATCTTTTTTTTAAGCTAAATTTCCTCATCTGACTCGGATTCATCAACAACAAAATCTTTCAAATTACCATTTTCATCCATGTCATCGTCGTCGTCGCATTCAGATTCGTCTTCGGATGAATATTCATCATCCGTGTCTATGTCACTTCCAAAATCGGAATCATGTTCGTCGTCATTGTAATCATCGATGACGACGTCTTCGGTCGGTGTAAACAATTCCGGTTTCTTCACGCGACGTCCTGAACGAGTAGTGGTGGGCATTTATGTTTTAATTGATTCTATTGTTTAAGTATTTTGGATAAAGAACAACACCTTTATTGACTGCAATAGTCATGAGTCGATTCTCGAATATATATCCAATTTTCATCGAAAGTTCGTGAATAGGTTCCTGTATATCATAATCACCGGATTCAGCGTATAAAGCAACGTCTTCGAGACGATCGAGTGATTCAAGCATATATTTCTGTGCTGTGTGTACATCACTATACATGTATCGCTGCGCTAAATTGAATTTGGATATAAATTCCATGAAAACACTGGGATTTATACCCGAATAGCGGTGAGCCTCGCGTTTAAGATCCATGAATGGATCTTCCTCTGGCTCTTCTTTAAAAGCAAGCTTAGATGCGAGGACTATACCAATACCAAGTAGTATGAATGCCATATCTGTAATTACAATCTATTTTTTATTGGGATATAATACATTTGAAGACTTTGTGTTTAGAGCATAGACACGTCCCTTCTTTCGACACACCTGACAGTCTTGAAATATTTTACCCTTTTCAATCCTAAACGATGTGTATTTGTCGTGATCGGATTTTGCTATTTCACAGTAATTTGAAGTCGTTGACACTATGTATTTTTGACCTTCTTTAGAAATCTTAATCACTGTAATATTTTCACGTTTCGGTATACACACTTGTATATACTTTTCTACGTGTACCTTGGCGTCTTTGTAATCAATCTCAGATTTTTCTCGTGTACTCCCCATTTTCACAGGTGGACACTGTTTCAATGTTTCCTTTTCTGGATACAGACGCTCGACAATCTGAGGTGTGAGTGTGTGTCTACGTCCACAGAAATCTTTACAAAACCCATCGCGTCTATCTCTGATTGTTTCACATCTACAAAAACATTTCTGTGCAATCTTATCACCACTTATATAGAACCATACGTGATTGGAACCGTGTGATCTTTTTAAATTCTCACAATACTTTGATGTCGTCGATGCGAGATATTGATTTTTAAATTTGAAGAGTTTTGTGATTCGAGCATCACCTTGTCCTTCGAGGTGTGTTCGTATAAAATCCTCCGTGAGCATCTTAACCTCTTCATCGTCGAGTTCATCTTTCGTTTGTACATCTGTAAATGTACCTTCCTTGATCGATCGCGACGGACTCTCAACGTGAACAAATTCTTGATTTTCCGTTCGAACCGTCGCCATGGTTAATATATCTTTGTCCGGTGCTTGATCTATTCTCAAAAGTGTACTCAGTGGACCAGTTTTATAGACAAATACAGGTAAGTATGCGACTTGTGTCACTTTTCCACTATTGTGACACGCATCACACCCTTTTCCGCCACACGCGTCATGTTTTCCCTTCTTATGCGACCACGGCATTCTAAATCCACTCCCTTTGGATCGACGTTGTAAATCACCGTAGACGGACGAATCTATGATTTCATTCCAATCGATCGACTTCTTCGCGGCATACAAAGCGACGAGAATGTGTTCTCGAAGTGCAACTGCCGACGCCTGATTTACAACGAATCCGGGCCAGTTCAAATGTACACCAGTCTTCACGAGACTCCCCGCCTTTTTAGGTGGTGACACTGAAATGAGACATTCTTTCCCACCATGACGCTTCACCTTATCACATATCACTTTACAAATGTCTTGAATGTCTTCGACGCTGAGTGCGTCCGTGTTTTTGTAATCTATGTCTACGAAAAAGTTATATGTCGGTGTTTTTTGTTCAACAACAAATACGTGTTCACCCTGTCGAACACATTCTATATATTTCGTGTAAAACTCACCCAATTTATCAAATGGCACGGAGAGGACCCCACCGTCCATGAGCACATGTGATAACTTGTTTCCGTGAGCGAAACCCTGTTGGGAACACCATCGTTTAAACATACTTACATTGTATACGCGTTTATTTTTTAATACCTACTCACAGACGTGACAAATGACAGGTCTTGCAATTCGACACTCGACGCGAGATCCTGTTTCATCTCGAGAAGATCACACACCGATAAATCTTTAATCTCTTCAATCTTTTCATCCGCCTCTTCGATGGTGTACGCTCTGTTATCAATGAGTAAATCTTTAATTTGCCTGAGAATATATGCTTTTGACTTCATCACTACTTAATAGAGAATGTTTTTCTATTCAATCCTGACACGCATGCATAAAACTCTGGATTCTTTATCACGTTATCAATGATTCGACTCCATCGTTTACGAGTGTTAAACTCCTCGAGCGTATCAAAGCTCATGTAGTCGTTCTCATCATACGTCTTTTTTATGGGTTGTTTGTTTTGTTTTTTTATCTGTGTCTTTACTTTTTCTTCATAAAATCTCTTTATGAGTGCATATTGATCATTTCGTTTATAATCAACGAAAATCACGTATACATGATATATAAGTTCCGTCATTGGATTTTCTTTAACTATAAATTTAAACTCCGTATATTCACCCTTTTTAAGTGCTACGACCCCTCTCGTTTCTTCTTCGAGTTCTCGAAGAGCGCATCTAAGGGGGTTGAATATTTCACGACGTCGACACCCGCCTGTGACAAATATCCATTCTTTAAATCGACGATCTCTCACTGTTAAAAACCTTGGTTTTCCTTCAGCAAACGTCACTGGAATTGCAATCGCTTTGTATTTTTTCATTGCTCATTAGCAAGTTACAATCTATGGATATGTTTATTTCGCCGACAAATCGCCCGATGCGTTCGAATTTTCCTTGACTTCCTCTTCGTCTTCTTCCTTTTCTTCCTCTTCTTCGTAAAACGATAAACCGTTAATGTATTGTGCCATCTGACTCGATTGAACCTTCACATCCGTGATTTCTTGTTTCGCACTCTTGACTTCTCTGTACAGGTACAGACTACCTAAGACACACACGACGACCGCAACGAGTAGCATGGTTTCACGATCGTATGAAAACATTGATATAGTACACTAACGTTGTAGTTTTTTAAGCACCTATAATTGCACCCATTTGTACACGATTCGAAGGACTACACTCGTATGCAGCCTGTCCAAATTGCACGGCGTTGTAATGTGCGTCTTCACAGTGCTTACCGGTCTCTACTGTCGTTGGTGCTTGCTTAGCATCCACAAATTTTTCCAATGTCCTGGATTTTGGATCGTAAGTGAGCACAAAAACGATGGCTAATAAGACTATAACAGTCCAAAACATAGTATACTAATACCTGTGATTTAATTCGAGTACATGAGACCACCCATGCCATTTTCAATGCGGAGCACGTTGTAGTTGACCGCATAGATCTTATCTAAGGAGTTATTCTCCGTGCTGACGATTCTCGCCGAGTCAAGGCGCGAGAAGTTGAGCGAACCTGTGGGTTGAAGCTTGGACGTTTCGAGGCAGAAAGGGTAAATGAAAAGAGACGACGTCTTGTTACCCGTCGAATAGGGCACGTGGTAATAGGAAGACACCGCCGAGAAGTTCGGGGTCGCAAACTTGAAATCGGTCACGTCAGTCCCGTTGATTTGCAACTTAATCTTGTTCGTCGCCGTCATCAACCCACCGGATTGCGCGTTACTCGCGAGGAACTTGATCGGGTGATTAAAGTTGAGTTCTTGGATCTTGCCCTGGGAGGCGACCGCGTTTTGCACTTGTGTAATCAAGAGGTTTTGCGGCTTCGATGCGAAGACGGCGCGTTCATCGGTATCCAAGTACACATAGTTCGTGTAGCACTCCCACTTGTGGATCGCAGCGCTCGGACCCCACGTGATTCGCAATTCAACATCGTGATATTGAAGAGAGATCAACGGGAGTGCAGATTGCCAGTTTTCACAGAAGAAGAAGCGAAGCGGGTAGAATTGTTCGTTCGCACCACCTCTGTACAAGCCACCGGCAACCGACTTGGATTGGTTCGTCGCGAGAAGTTCCGGCGCGATGTGCGTCGTAAACGTCGAATCTTGTTCATCGATCACTTGACCACCGATCAAGAGTTCAACCTTGGAAATAGCGGTGGTCCAATCAGCGACCGTATTCGCTTGCGTGCCATCACCCTTGATCGGCATGAAGTACACGTAGTTGAGGAGATCGCCCTTGCGTTCAAATCGAACGGTAGACATACCGTTGTTGGACACATTACCCTGGATGACTTGACGTTCAGTCGTTTGAGAGAAATTCGTGTGACGACGGTAGGTAGAGCGGAAGAAGGACACTTCGGGTTGGCCAACAAGATGCGCATCTTGGGCACCCACAGCCACGAGCTGAGCAATTCCACCAGACATTTTATATTATATTAGCATTTTATTTTTTTAAGCTCCGACTCTAGATGCTCTATCTTCTGTATAGCTTTCTGAAGTGCACCATACATTGTCGCGTATATTTGATCTGGGTTTAAGAATTTAAGGTCTTGGATACCGTATTTCTCATCAATAATCTCGATTGATTTAGGCATGACTTCTTCGACTTCCTGAGCAATCCATCCGAGTACGTTTTTATCTTTTTGGTGCTCGCTAAATTGATCGATACCTTCCTTCCACGTGAAACGTCGGAGTGGTATGGTCTGTATGATGTCATAACATGTATCGAGGTCGGCATCAATGATATTTTCTTTGAGACGTCGGTCTGACGTCGACGACCAACTCCCACCACCAGTTTTTGCCGCGGTTCCAATAACTTCGAGATCAAATGTGGGTGACGATGTCTTGATACCAACGCGTCCACTCGTGACGAGAGAATTTGTTACATTTGTAAGTTGCACGGTCGTTGATGCTGTATTTCCTACTGTTGTGACTTGTTGAAGTGTGTGTGCTGGAGTAATGGATACAGTTCCAAGTGTGATTTTGCTCGCGACAACGTTTCCACGAACTGTGAGTACATTCGAGCCGGTATCTTGTATCACGACATTTGCACCCACGTCGAGCGTGTGTATGGGTGCTGTATTTGAAATACCATATTTAGAGGTCACAGATGCGAAACCTGTCACGGTGTTTGAGAATAAAATACTATTTGTAAAATTACCACCAATGTTCGACAAGAAACCCGCATCCCCATAATACGCGGCGGCTGTGATCGCGCCGGGTGTTGATAAGTTACCACCACTATTGAAATTCATAGTCGTCACGTCGATGAGTTCACCTTCAGGTGTGTACGCGATGATATTGGATCCGGCCGTTGCCGCGCGTATAGGTCGAATAAATGTCGCATTCGCGCGAGTTGTATTGAGTGGTGTCGTTCTGGCGTTAATAACAATGGTATCATTGTGTTGATTTGTTTGACCAGCCTTAAAACCAATCGCCACGGCATTGAGACCTTGATTAATTTCACCCGAAAGGTAACCAACGGCCAACGCCGCTTCCTTTTGTCCTTGGTAACCGGCATTTGTACCGAGTGCGACAGCTGTATTATTTTGACCAAATCGCCCCGTTCTGTAACCGACTGCAACACCATACGCCGATTGATCAGTTTCACCAGCACCTTCACCAATAGACACGACGAACGGTCTCTGACGAATATTACCTTCGACGCGCATGTTGCCATTCACGTGCAGGGTTGTATTGGGAAATGTTGTATTTGTTCCTATACCAACGTTTCCAGTCAAGACGCTATCACCGTTGATAGTCGCTGATGTCGCAGTCAAACCCGTGGTTAAGAGTTTGTTCGTGGTTCCAGTACATACGTATCCATCAGAAAGTAATCTATTCGTCCCTCCAACTCTATCAAATACTAAGCCATCGCCTGATGTGTAGCGCATGCGAGTATCACCGATGCGTAATGAACCGGTCATGTGCATTTGTTCAGTGGGAGTTGTGGTACCTAAACCAACAAATCCACTATTCTTGATTGTCATGACTGGCGAATTTGCCGTTCTCGAAGCTCCAGCTGCCTTCGTGTCTATGACGATTTCACCCGCACGAAGACGGATGCGATCATTTGTGTCATTCCCCTTGAATAACAAAAGCTCGGATGCTGTATTTGCCTGATCGAACACTCTATTTTCAATCACGGTGTTTGCATAGCCATTATCCCCGATTGTACCACCAAAAAGGATTGATTTAGGTCCAAGTCCACTATCATTTTGACCAACATATACATTACCACTCACATTGAAATCACCCGTTTCGTTAATTCTAAACTTTTCGTTATTATTAATTCGGAATACGTGATTGTACCCAGTCGGTACATTATATCGCAATTCATTTGGTAATTGGGATACGCTAAAGTTCACTGTATCTGCACCCGCGTTGTATAAACGAACCTTCTCACCCGACGAATTCTTAAAGTTTACTATACCGGACGTTCCAACTTCAATACTACCATTTACAGCGAGACGGTTTGTATTTGGTTGTGTACCGATACCCGTATTTCCATTGATGAATGTATTACCACCCCGTTTGACTTCAAAACGGTCTGTGATGACATCTGGATTCTGACCAGTTGATTCGACGTCACGAATCACAAAGCCAGCATCGTTCGCATTGTCGTGGAAATCTAACGCAAATTTGATTGCGTTGTCCGTACCTATTTGTCTCAGGTACGCCCAGTCATTTCCAGATCCACCGTGACCGAATGAGACGTATGTGTTTGAATAATTTGCTTGATCCACATCGGTTATGTTGAGTAATGCATCACTCGCATCAATGTGCACGTGACCACGAATGCGAGCATCACCGACGACATCGAGTTCATACCCAGTCGTCGGTTGTGTCGTCCCTATACCTAATTGTCCGGCAGATGTCATGACCATGAGCGGTACCGCACCGTTAAGGCTTAATTCCGCGTCGGAGTGAGACCCACCTCTGTACCATGCAAAGTTACCCGGAGATCTGAAATACTGTGTATTCGTTTGCACGCCAATACCATACCCAGTGTTATACAGATTGATCTTTTGACGAGTTGATGTTGGAAATGTAATATCTGTGGCGATTTTCATGTCACCACCGACATCTAAATTAGCTGTTGGTTGTGTGACACCAATACCCACAAAGTTTGTGGTATTCTTATTAAGAATTGTCAAAGCTGGAATACCGTTCACGTTTTCGTTGGATCCAACGATGAATTGTAACGCCCCTCGATCTTTATTCGGACTTCCAATGATTTCTTCATGGCAATATGATCGAATTTTGGAATATGCGTATTCTCGATTTTTATAGTTTGGTACCATCATCATTTCAACGTTGTTCAATTCTGGTTGTGTACTCGCATACGCACGTTTAATCTTTACAGCACGCGTGAGACTTCCTTGCGCGGCTGGTCCAGACACAATCGTGAGTCTTGAATCTGTATCCGTCGTTCCAATACCCACATTCGACGTTGTTAAATTAATTGACATGATATTCGATTCTGTACCATCTGTGAACGCGTTACCAAAATACATGAACTCATTGTTTACTTGAACGAATGCGTTTTGACTACCGTCTGTGTCAATAAATCTAAATGTTGGGTGTTCATCTTGAATTCGAATATCACCATTCACATGCAGTTGACTTTCCGGAGATGATGTATTAATACCAACTTTGGCATTTTGATCTATGACCATAGACACACTACCATTTTGACCGGCGTTAAACTTGGACGTATTGTGCGATCCACCTTTGAACCATGCAAAACTTGACGGTGAACGGTAATATTGTGCATCCGTTTGCATACCAATACCGTATGTGTTTGAGTATATGTCAATAGTTTGTCTCGCCGTGGACCCAAACGTGACGCGTCCATTTACGAAAACACTCCCATCGACGTCGAGTGCTTCTTGTGGCACTAACGTGCCAATACCAACGTTACCATTCTTCGGAAGTAGAAGAAGATTGACATTATCCGTGTTGAAGTTGTTCGAACCTTGAATAAATATGGATCCGTTCGAACCAACACTTTGATCCACACCCATTCGCGCAGAAAGTCCACCATCTTCACTCGTGATGTGAAACTGTGAATATTCAACGTACGATGGGTCACCGTTGATCACGATACCCTTATTCCCATTAATGCCCATGCGACCAGTCGCGGTGATGACGTTACTCGTGACGAGATTGGAAAGTGTCTGTCCATATGCATGGATCACGGGTTCATAATGATTACTTGGATTCACAATGAATTCTTTGTCTTCAAATAACTCTTCAATCGGTCTATTAAAGTATTCTTGGGCGTTTTCATCCTTGATTATGATGGCACACCCCGTAAGATCGCCTTTGAGAACACCTTGGACGTTGTAAATTTTAATAAAACCCGGAGGTACTTGAGAAACGACATCAAACTCTAAGAAATCATCAGCCGTACCCGCAGTTTGTGCGATTGTATTTAGGTTATTATCATACGCATTCGATACTGCTTGATACCCGGGATCACCGGGTAAGTTACTCTGTCTCGCCGCCGTGATCGTCATGGCTCGACCACCGATGTCGTAGATATCAATCTCACGAATATGGATCGGGGTTGATTGATTATCCGCACGATCGAGACGCACAGTCCACGTGTGGATATCGTTATGTACATCGAGACGTGCGTGTGGTGTATCTATACCGATACCGACGTTTGACGTAGTCGCGAGTGATGTCGTCACGTTTGAAAATTTCATCGAACGTGTCGTGACATTTCCCGACGGTGAGTCACTGATTTGTTGAAACGTAATATTAGAGAGTGTACTTCCGTCCCCGAAATAGTAATCACTCGTCACGTTACCGTAAATGTGTACATTTATAGAGTTTGACGTATCTGGATTTATATCATTTTCTATGAGACTGCTTCTCGTAAACGCGATCGCCAATTCTTCTGTACCGGTTTGTGGTGTTCTATAAATGATACCTACATTTGACAGGGTGCCACCCCGTTTATATATAGCACCCAAATCATACCCAAGTGTACCAGTGTTATTATTACCGAAAAGGGAAATAGGTTCTTCGACGACTAAAATATTCGCGTAGATGAGTTTACTCTCACCGAGCACAGTGATATTCCCCGTAAGTGTCGTATTCCCACTCACCGCGAGATTACCCCGAATCGTGAGAATGTTAGATCCAACGTCGTCTACTGAAAGATTTGAACCGACGTCTAATGTGTGTATTGGTGCGGTATTCAATATACCCACATTCGAGGTTGTGACAAACGATGTCTCTGTGTTACTAAAAATCAATTTCGACGGCACAAATGCAGACGTCGACGTAATTTGATCAAAACTTAGATTTGAGAGAAGACCACCGTCACCTAAATATATAGAAGCCTCAACGAACTGGGTACCTCTCTCCTTTACCTGGTGACTCTTTGTGTCGTATGACATCACAACATTTTGAGCCACGTTCGGAGTTGTCTCCTCAACCTTCCTGAGATACACATTCGTAAAAA
>Ga0222715_10003043_pt1 | contig 15095 bp, 12 predicted proteins | sample C33_9DmetaG_FD_165056 | JGI IMG/M metagenome (GOLD analysis project Ga0222715, IMG submission 165056) | Estuarine water microbial communities from San Francisco Bay, California, United States - C33_9D | ecosystem: Environmental > Aquatic > Marine > Unclassified | place: USA: California...
GATGCCCTGAGCATCGACACGCCCCTCCGCAAGGCGGTATTGTTTTGCTTTCAGATGGCCGAACGAACCTGCCCCGTGAACGAGGATCACGTCCATTTCATTGTCCAAGCACGCCTCGAGTTGTTCAGCAAGGTTGTCAAGAACGTCGGTACGGACCGTCTTCAACGCTGCCTTGTCGGTGATGAGGCCACCGCCCCACTTGATGACGACGCGTTCCCGCATGACCTTGCGAAGGAATCGGGCATGATGAGGATGCCGTTTTTTTGTGGAGCAAGGATTCATGAGGCATCGTGGTTCAGCGAGATGCATGAGCGAAGAGCCAACCGTAGACGCTTTCATGCGTCATTTGCAAGTTTGCCTTGAAGAGGCACGAACCATTGCAGACGGGAAAGAGCGACAGGAACGTTGCTGGCAGTTGGAATCCGCGCTTCAAGAAGCCATCATTTACAAAAATCGAATCGAGGAACTGCAACGTCATGGTCTCGATCCCGTTCGGCTTGTGGAGGCAGACGGTGTCAATACGCCTGCGCCGGCTCCGAAAAAAGTAGAGGCTCTCATGTCCGGTCATGCCCATTGCGGAACCTGCAGGGCTGTTTTGGAGCCCGATTTGGCGTTCTGCCCCGCTTGCGGTGCAGAAAAGTAAGGGGCTTCACTCTTCTTCTTCACGAATCCACTCCTCGATGACCTCGAGGATGAGTGGGTCTTCAGCATCGACTTGGTAGAGGTACTCTCCGGGGACTTCGTCGGTCAAGAAAACCGTCGTTCCAGCGCGATAAATGGTGTGGCCGTCGGCGATGGCCCGAACGGTGTCGACTTCCAGAATAGCCGGGCGGTCAATACGAACGTGGCCGGCTTCCATGGCGTTTTGGATTGAACGGGAAAGATGGACGTTCTTTCGGTCGCCCGAAGTGATGCCGTATTCGAGCATGGTGGGAACCTCCTCCGGTTCACACGGATAGAACAGGGCTTCGGGAATGTCGTCCGTGGGCAAATCGAGGTCCAACTCAATGGAATGCCCGTAGGTTGCACGAACCATGCCGTTTTCAACCTGGTATCGTCCTTTCTCATCGGCATTCGCAATTGCCTCGAAGTGCCATCCACGCAGCCAGTGGTAGTGGCGGCGTTGGTTGCCGATAGCCTCCGAGAGTTCACGGGTGTTGACCCAGCCGTTGATGTCCATGTCAACGTTGAATTTCTCTGGGGCGTGGCGCAGAACCAAGGCCAGCATACGACCAAGCGAGTTAGCTTCACGGTCGCTCATGATGAATTTCCCTTCATCGTTGCAAACCGCACAGTTGGTTCCTGAAAAGTGTCCATGGCTTCGGCATTGGCGTAGCATGTTGTCCATGCGGGCGAGGCCTGTTCAAGAACCCTGCGGGTTGGAAGTCCGTTGAACATGATGAGCGTGGTCTTCTTCGCCGTGGGTATGAAATGCTGCCGATGGTTGCGTTGGTCATGGTGGATGTTGCCGTTGTCGGGGCAGGCCAAACACGGTACGGTAACCACGACTTGGGCCTGAAGGGGATGTGGGCGGAAGCCGCACGAAGTGCCTTTGCCAGCGTTGACGGCGACTTCGATGCGAAGATGGTCGACGAGGCATACATCGGCAGTTTGGCTTTCGGCGGTGCCCAACTCGGCAACACTGCGGCCCTGTTGACAGAACATTCTGACATGGAGGGTCTCCCCGTTCGAAGAGTCGAAAATGCCTGCGCGTCTTCGGGTTTTGCATTTCGGGATGCGTGGATGGCGATCAAAAGCGGTCAGGCCGATGTCGTGGTCGCCGGTGGTATCGAAAAAATGAATGATCTGACTCCTGAGAGGAGGCGGTATTGGCTGGGCGTTTCCGGAGACACGGAATGGGAGCGACTTGCTGGGCTCACGTTTCCGGGTACATATGCCCTCATGGCCCGTCGTTATTTCCATGAATTTGACGCAACCCACGACGATTTGGTCCATGTGAGCGTCAAAAACCATCTTCACGGTTCGCTCAACCCACTCGCCCACATCCAAAAGGAGGTGGCGTTTGAAAAAGCGGCTTCTGGCTTCATGGTTGCTGACCCGCTCACGCTCTACGATTGTTGTCCAACATCGGACGGAGCCTCATGCGTTGTCTTGGCTGCAGACCATGTCGCAAAGCGGATGACGGACACACCCGTTTGGGTTCGGGGGTCCGGTGCTGCCTCCGACCATCTGGCTCTTCACGACCGTCCATCCATCACCCAACTCAAAGCCACCCAAACGGCAGGACGAAAAGCCTACGAAATGGCGAACTTGACACCCCGAGACATTGATCTTGCCGAAGTTCATGACTGCTTTACCATCGCTGAAGTTCTCGCAACCGAAGACCTCGGATTCGCTCAACGAGGAGAAGGAGGGCGCTTCGCTCGCGAAGGCCAAGGCATCATCAATCAAGGAAGCGTGGCGGTGAACGCCAGCGGGGGGCTCAAGTCCAAAGGCCATCCACTCGGAGCAACCGGAACCGGCCAAGTGGTTGAGGTTTTCAAACAACTGCGAGGCCAAGTGGAATCTCAACGACAGGTGAAAGGTGCTGAAGTCGGATTGACCCACAACGTTGGGGGCTCGGGTGCCACGTGTGCCGTCCATGTGTTCGGGAGGGATCGGACATGACCGCAGAGGTTTGGATGGGCTATCTCGTGGACCATTGTCCGGATTTTACGGTGGTTCAATCTCCCTTTGTCCTTGGCGATGAACGCGTCTTTGGTGCTGATAGCGACGCCACCACCCTCTCGATTGCTGCGGTTCTTCATCGACTTCAACACGAGAACGTTGCCTCGGTGGCCGTGCCCGAAGGGATTGATGCAGATGCCCTATCCACGGCTTGCAACATTCAAGTTTGGGACAAAGAATCCGAGAGCGAACCGGATTGGGATTTGTTGTTGAGCGAAGAAGCCATTCTCGTTCTTGCACGGCCGGGTGCGGAGGTTGAGATTTCCGTCATGGATGTCGCCGTTGAGGTGGACCAAGCGTTCCACGAAGCCATCGTTGCTGCTTGGGAGATGGAGTTGAACGTGCTCCATGTCAGTCAGGGCGCTTACGTATCCCAAGCCCAATATGTTGAAGCCGCCAGCCCGAGGCTATCGCTTTCGGGACAAATGGGGCGCAACGGAGCCGTTTGGCCTCCACGATATTCAGCCAACACGAGTCAGAAGGAAAACGGCGTTCACCGCTTAACGCCCAGTGGACGTGTTCTCTCGTGGACCACGCTTTCTGCCGCAGGTGCACCATCTGAATTTTCGCTACGAGCGCCGTTGCTTGGCGGTGTCAGCACCGTCTTGCTCGAACTCGTCGATGGACCAAACGGGGTGTTTTTGGTCGTTGACGATGAAGAACCTGAACTCTCCATGGATGCTCCCATGGAATTGGTCGTTCGACGGATTTACGCTCAAGAGGGATTCATCCGCTACGGCTTGAAGGCCCGAGCCATCCCGGCCTGACAAAGGATTCATACAACGCAAAGTCTACCGCAAAAGCATGGCGGGATTTGGCGGTATGCGCAAAGGTCGTGAAGAGGCCAAAGACAACCTCGGTTATACCGAAGGCGGGGATTGTCCTCGTTGCGGTGGAAGTTCACAAGATTCGACGATGGCGGGATACCTTCAATGCGGCTCGTGCGGACACGAGTGGGCCGATCCCAATCATGTTGAACAGAAGAAGCGGCCTGCGCCACCAACCCATCAACGGGATGCCGAGCTCATTGAACAATTCAAACAAGAGATGGCCTCGGGAGAATTGGCGAATGTTCTCGGTGTGAACAAGAACCTCTCCGGCGAACAGGAACAATCGCTCAAGCGGTTGGAGGAGAAGTGGATGAGCGGTATGCAGGGCCATTACAACGCTGCTGCAGAAGAACGCAAACCGCTTATGATCAGTTTTGACGACGACGACAACATCGTTTCCACGGAAGTCGCTGCCATCACCATTGTTTCAAACGGTTTTGACGGTGGCGAAGAAATCCGGTTGGAGTACCCCGGGCTGGGTACGGAGTTTTACGCCTACAACGAGCGCAGCCCTACCGGTTGGAAGCGTGGACCAAACGCCGAGACGACCGCTAGGTCCATCACGAACGTCATCAACCGGTCGTCCAAACTGGTTTATGCAACCTTGGAAGGGGTACGAATCTCCTTCGAGTTGCGTGATGAGAACCTCAATGCGTCGTCGTTTGTCATCTTCGTCGATGACCCTGGTGGGACCGATATCGTTGCAGAAAAGGGTGGCGTCGTGTTGGATCACCGTGATTTCTCGACCATACAGGATTACAGGACCGTCGTTGAGATGGTTCTCGAAGACGGCATTATTTCACCAAGTGAGGATCAACTCCTCTGGGCCATGCGGCAACAATTGAACATCGATGATGCCTATCACATTCAGGTGGTCATGCAACTTTGTGGTGAAAACACCCTCAAAGAATGCACCTCATGCGGTGGTATGGCTGAGTTGTATCCCGAACACGCTGCATGGTACTGTCATCCCTGCGATTCGTGGTGCTGATTCCAGCGTCGTAAAGCGTTCTATAGGTAGGCGGATGGCCATCGGTCTCATGCTTCTGAGTTCATCGGCCGTATTTCGTTTGGGGACTCTTCATAAACTCAAGTGATGTCCCAAACGACGGTGAGCCTATGGCGAAAGATGTGTTGTATATCGGAATTGACTTGGGAACCTTCCGTTCAGTGATGGTTTCTTCTGACAGCCACGAAGTGGAAGAATTGACCGTGATTGGAACGCCCAAGGACCCCATCGCACGGAACTTTTTGAAGCGCGATGTTCTCTTTGGGAACGAGGCGCTCAAAAACCGACTTGCTCTCAACCTTTTCCGGCCCTTGGAGCTCGGTGTCATCAAGGACACGCCAGAAGACCGTGAATTCATTGCTCACTTCATCACCCATCTCATCGGTCTATCCGATCCTGAAGACTACGACCGCGTGGTCGCTGTTATCGGTGCGCCTGCCGAAGCAAGCCACGTTGACAAAACCGCCATCTTTGATGCAGCAGCGGGCTCTGTGAACTCCGCTATGATCATCTCCGAACCGTTTGCCGTCGCTTACGCTCTCGACATGATCAACCATACGCTGGTCATTGACATCGGTGCAGGAACGACTGACCTTTGCCGCGTCTACGGTACCATCCCAGGACCCGGTGACCAAATGCACACCGGTCACGCCGGTGACTACGTCGACAACCAACTCATCAAAGAAATCCAATCCAAGTACAACGGCGCACAAATCACCAAGGACATGGCTCGACGCTGGAAGGAAGCCTACTCGTTCGTATCGACGGCAACTCCCGATGGACCTGTTCTCGTGGACTTTTCCATAGAAGGAAAGGCCATGACGCTCGACATCACGGACTGCATGCAGCGTGCATGTGAATCCATCGTCGACCCCATTGTGGAGAACGTCAAGAAACTCATTGCTGGTTCCAACCCCGAATACCACGATGAGTTCCGCAAGAACATGGTTCTCGCTGGTGGCGGTTCTTCCATCAAGGGCCTCGGTGCCCTCATCGAGCGCCGTCTCTCGGACATGGGCGACGTCAACGTTCACGTTGTCGACGATCCTGTTCGCTTGGGCGCCATGGGCGGTCTTCGCCTCGCCATGGAAGTTCCCGAAGAGATGTGGAAGAACCTCACTCTCGCTTCCCGTTGATTTCAACGGTTGCTTCCTCGTCAGCCCCGGGAATTCAACCCGCTTGCTCCGCCAGCATGAGAGATGATTCTAGCCGTTAGCGGACACAAACCGTAGGTGGAAGCCTCTCCACCTGCTTTTTGACCCGTCAAGCTTGATTTCAAGCGTTTCCGGCTTTTTCAACTTCGGCCCAGTCTCGCATAAAGCCCTCAAGGCCCTTGTCGGTGAGGGGGTGGCTCATGAGTTGACGGAAGGTCTTTGCAGGCATGGTTGCCGTATGAGCGCCGAGTTGGATGCACTGCAAGACATGCGTGGGGTGTCGTATAGATGCTGCGAGCACCTTGGTGTCTAAGTTGTAATTTGCCCACGTGTTCATGATTTCGGCAATGAGTTCCATGCCGTCGTGTCCGGTGTCGTCGATGCGTCCGATGAACGGGGAGACATAGGTGGCGCCTGCCTTCGCAGCCATGAGGGCTTGGGAGGCGGAAAAGATGAGCGTGACGTTGGTGTCAATGCCCTCTTCGGTGAGAATCTTCGTGGCGGCCAAGCCTTCGGGCGTGCACGGGATCTTGATAATTACGTTTTCCGGCAGGTCAGCTTTGAGTGCACGACCTTGTTCCACCATTCCGGCCGTATCCATGGCCGTTACTTCAGCGGAAATCGGGCCTGAGCAAATGCCGGCGATTTCTCGGACGACTTCTTTGAAATCGCGCCCCGATTTTTTGATCAGCGAGGGGTTGGTTGTCACGCCGTCGAGGATTCCCCATGCGGCGATTTCTCGAATTTCATCCACGTCTGCAGTATCAAGGAAGAACTCCATGGTCCTCGTTCCTACAAGGGATTCTATGAACTCTCCCCTGCGTTCTGAACCACCGATTTTCACTTGCGTGTGATGGCTCTCTTGGCTGCCTCGGCGATGTATGGTGCCGAAATTTCCATGACTTCCAGCATTTCATCGGATTGTCCCGACTCTCCGAATCGGTCTTTGACGCCAACGCGCTCAAGCGGTGCGTAGGTGTTAGCGGTGAGATGTTCCGCTACGGCCCCGCCTAAGCCCCCGATGACGCTGTGGTCTTCGGCCGTCACCAAGGCACCGCACGTTGAGACAAGATTGTCAATCAACTGGCCGTCCAGTGGCTTGAGGGTGTGCATGTCGACCACGCTGGCTTGGATGCCTTCCCCTTCGAGGGCTTCAGCGGCCTTGAGGGCTTCCGAGACCATCACACCGCAAGCGACGATGGCTACATCGCTTCCTTCTTTGAGCACGATTCCCTTCCCGATTTTGATTTCGTTTTCGCGTCCCTCGTAGAGAACGGGGGTTTTGTTACGAGCTGTTCTCATGTACGAAGGTGAAGATTCGCCAGCGAGTTGAATCGTGAGTTCCTTGGTCGAAACGACGTCGCTTGGATGCATGACGATGACGTTTGGAAGGGTCCGGTAAATCGCTAGATCTTCGATAGATTGCGCCGAAGACCCGTCCGTGCCCGTATGCGTACCGCCGTGGCTTCCACAAACGTGGACGGCAAGATTTGGTCGTGCAACACCGTTTCTCATTTGTTCAAAGGCACGTTCGGTAAAAATCGCGAAGGTGCTTGCAAAGGGAATGTATCCCGAGGCTGCAAGGCCTGCACCAACCAGCAACATGTTTTGCTCGCCGATACCGCAGGAAACGGTCCTTTCCGGGTGGGCCTTTCGAAAGTGGAGTGATTTCGTGGATTTTCCAAGGTCGGCTTCGAGAACGACGACTTTCGGGTTGTTGGCCAGTTCGAGGAGAGCATCGCCGTACCCGTCTCGGGTCGCTGCCATCTTGGTCATGCACTCACCTCGCCAAGTTCTTGCATGGCCAATGCGTATTGCTCGTCGTTCGGCGCTGCACCGTGGAAGGCGGGGTTGTCCGCCATGAACGAAACCCCATGACCTTTCACGGTGTGGGCAATCAAAATCGAAGGGCCGTCGTTCGTTGAGGAGAGGAACTGCATTCCATCCATGATCTCCTCCATGTTGTGGCCGTCAATTTCCTTCACGTTCCAACCAAACGCCTTCCATTTTGCTGGAATGTCAAACATGCGCATTTGGGCTTCACAAAAGTCGTCGTTTTGGATTCGGTTCCGGTCCAAAATGACATTGAGGTTTCCGAGTTCGTGGTGTGCTGCCGCCATGGCCGCTTCCCAAACGCTGCCCTCTTGGATTTCTCCGTCACCGAGCATAACATAGACTTGGCGTTCACTTTGTTCAAGACGTCCAGCGATGGCGGAACCCAATCCAAAGGACAGTCCCATGCCGAGCGATCCTGCTGAAAAATCGACACCGGGACACCATTTCATGTCGACGTGACCTTGACAAACGCCGCCGAGGACTCGATAGGACGACAAGTCTTCTTCGGATATGAATCCAATTTCGGCGAGAATGGCGTACATGCCCGGGGAAGCATGCCCTTTCGAGAGGATGAAGCGGTCTCGGTCTTCCCAACGGGGTTCCGATGGGCGAACGCGGAGGGTCGTTTTGTAGAGGGCAACGAGCAAATCGATTTCAGATAGGGAGCCCCCGGGATGGCCGGCTTGTGCCCGATGCACCATGTTCACGATGTGGACGCGACAACGTCGAGCAAGTTCTCGTAATTCATCTGCACTCGCCATTGGACCACTTGTCCCCGTGCTTCCGTGGATGGCCTTTGATGGTTGTGCCTGTGGTCGTTCGCCCTCCTCGATGCATCAGCGTCGTTTTGGCTGCAAGGCATCGATGAGGTTCCGCACTGCGTCGGCCGTCACCATCACGGCATCACCTGCCAGGGTGCCGCCTTTGGGCAACGCCCTTGAGGCGAGCCAGATAAAGACGGCAACAAACCAAGCAAAGAAAGCAAGCGAGAAGACATTGTTGAGGGTTACAATGCCAAATATCTCCGGAAGGTCAATTTTTGCGACGATCAAAACGGCGATGAGGACGCCCATGATCGACTCGCCGGCGATGAATCCGGCGCCGATGAGGACGCCTCTACTCTCCACTTCCTTCGCAGCTTCAAGAGCACGGGGTGAAGGTTCAGCCCTCAATACCCCGTCAACCCGAAGATGAGCGCTTCTCAAAAGCACATGCGAGATGATGCCACCGGCCATGATGGGGACGGAGAGGCCGAGTGGGAGGTAGATTCCAATGGCAACGCTCATCACCGGCATGTTGAGGCGAATCAGAGCCACAGCGATAGCAGCACCGAGGACGACCATTTGGATGTTGAGGTCGCCTCCAAAAGCGCCTTGGACGATGGCGCCAATCAATTCAGCCTGTGGAGCAAAGAGGGCCTTGGAACACGTAGGATCTCCGGGGAGTGGGTTCATTTGACACGCTGTTTGTGAAATCCGGAAGGCATCGTGGAGCAGGGACAAGACGGGTCCAATCACCACGGCCCCGGTGAGGACCCCAATGATTTCCGCCGTCTGCTGCCGTTTTGGGGTCGCTCCAAGCATGTGGCCGGTTTTCAGGTCTTGCATAACATCGCCAGCGATGGCAGCACTTGAAGCGACGATAGCAGCGATCAGCAAGGTGGCGTACATCAAGTCTTGACGAGCCATCCCCAACATCAGGTCGCCAACGATATAGACCAAGCCGACGGTGAAGAGTAGGGTTGCGATGGTCATACCGGACACCGGTGAATTGGAGGAGCCGACAACCCCGGCGATGTATCCTGCAACCGCTGCGAAAAAGAAGGCGACAAAAGCGAGGAAGAGAGCGCCAGCAAGGGCGAGGACAAAGGATTCGGTTGCCCACCAATAGAAGAAGAACGTGAGGACGACCAACGCCGCACAGACCATGAACACGATGTTCATCGAAATGTCTTGCTCGGTTCGTGGGAGTGCAGCCTCGCTCTCTTCACTTTTTACGAAGGCCTTTGACAGACCGGTAATGATCGTTTTCCTCATCGACCAAAGGGTGTAGACGCCTCCGACCACCATGGCTCCCACGCCGACATACCGGATTTGCGTTGACCAAATGCTGTAAAATCCATCAACGAGAGAATCGGTTGCAGGCCAGCCATAGATGAGGCCGTACATGGGCACGAGAAGCCCAAACCCAAGCACACCACCAAAGAAGATGAACGATGCGATACGAATCCCTACGATGTAGCCGACGGAGAGGAGGGCGATGGAAAGATCCATTCCCGCATAGAGTCGGGTTGAAACAAACGAGAAGGCGCCTTCTACGGTGTGGTGCGTGACTTCAAAGCCCTTGACCATCAGACCGTACACGCCTCCAATAGCAAGTGCATAGAGAATGGCGAGTGCGCCTTCGCCCCCTTCTTCTCCGGCGACCAGGACCTCTCGGCAGGCGACGCCTTCGGGATACGGGAGCGCTTCTTCTACGATGAAGAGACGACGCAGTGCGATGGTGAACATGGTGCCGAGCAACCCACCGAGGGTGGCGATGATCAGCGTCTCCATCCACTGGATGCTCGTCCAAAGGCTCATGACCAGCAGGGCGGGAACCGTGAAAATCACGCCAGCAGCGAGGGATTCACCAGCAGAAGCCATGGTTTGAACGGCGTTGTTCTCGAGGATGGAGACGTCTTTGAACATCGAACGAAGAATGATCATCGACATGACCGCTGCCGGAATGCTGGCTGAAACCGTCATGCCCGCATAGAGTCCAAGGTAGGCATTTGCTGCCGTCATCAAAACGCCAAGGACGATTCCTACCCCGATGACTCGGCCCGTCAGTTCGAGCGGTGATTCATCCGCAGGGATGTAAGGCTGGTGCGCACCGCTCATGTCCGGGCCAAGTCGAAGAAGTAGGTATAGCCTGCGATTATCGCCTCATGAAAATATAGAGTCTTTGGTGGGTGTCCCATCCTTCCATATAATAGAGGGGCCGAGCGAGGACAAAGTGGTTTTGGTGCATGCCATGGCCGCAGGTGAGTGTTTATGACGACGGAATGGCACAACCTTTCTCCGGAAGACAGCATCGTTCAGCAAGACAGTTCCATGGAAGGAATATCCATGCAGGAAGTCCTCGCTCGAACGCAACGGTACGGCTTGAACAAACTCGCTGAACCGGAGAAAACGCCAGCGTTTCTGCGGTTTATATCCCAATACAACGACCCGTTAAATTACCTCCTTATCGGGGCGGCTTTGGTGGCTTTGGCCATCCACCCTGATCAGCCCGGAGATGCGATTTTCATATTTATCGTGCTCACCGCCAATGCGTTTTTTGGTTTCTGGCAAGAAGGACAAGCGGAGCAAGCAATGGATTCCTTGAAACAAATGTCCGTCTCAACATGCGTGGTCATTCGCGGAACGTTCGAAAGCGAAATTGCAACTTCTGAATTGGTTCCAGGCGATATCGTTTGTTTGGAGCAAGGCCTTAATGTCCCAGCAGACGTACGCATGATTCGCTCACTGCAGTGCAAAATCGACGAATCAGCACTGACCGGCGAGTCCCTTACGGTTCGCAAAACGATTGAGTCCTTGCCTCCGGAAACGGTCCTTGCGGAACGAACCAACATGGCGTACATGGGCACGACCGTATCGTCCGGTCGAGGTTTAGGTTTGGTGATCGGCACAGGAATGAACACGGAATTGGGAAAAATCGCTCAAAATCTTGCCGAAAGCACCACGCCGAAAACTCCGCTTGAACTGAAACTCGAGAGCCTCGGTCGTTTTCTGGGTTTCATCGCCCTTGTCGTCGCCGTTCTGTTGGTCAGTCTGAACTTGATCGTTTCTTACGGTCGGCCCGGTGTTGACCTCAAGGAGGTCGCCGTGCAGCAATTCATTGTCGCCATCGCTATCTTTGTCGCGATTGTACCCGAAGGCCTTCCGATCATCTTGGTCATCACGCTCTCCCTTGGAATGCGCAACATGGCCCGTCACAAAGCCATCATCCGTCGCATGAAAGCGGTTGAAACGCTCGGCTCAACCACCGTTATCTGCTCCGACAAAACGGGAACACTGACGAAGAACCAGATGACGGTTCGCCAAATTTTCACCCTCGACGAAGACTTTGGCGTCTCAGGCGAGGGCTTCAAACCCGATGGAAATTTGGTTCGTCACGGCGTCGAACTCTCTGATGACGATCTTCAAGCCCACCAGTCCGATATGGGTTTTCGCTTGCTCAGTGCTTGTTTGTCACTCTGCCACAATTCAACCATTGCCAAAACAGATGGGCTCTGGCAAGCCATCGGTGACCCCACGGATTCTGCCTGCGCCGTTGCTGGTTGGAAAATCAACGGAGACGTGAAGAAATTCGCGCATCGCCACCCGAGGATCAATGAATTCTTTTTCGATTCAAACCGGAAACGCATGAGCGTTCTCCATGAATACCAAGGAAACCGTTGGGTGTTCTCCAAGGGCAGCGTAGAAGGCTACGATGAGTTGATGACCTCGAAAATCGTCAACAACGAAGTGGTGCCCTTGACCGATGACGACCGTGCCTCGATTCGGCAAATGAACCAATCCATGGGCGGGAAAGCCATGCGTGTCATCGGTTTGTTTGCTCGTCCTTTCGGTAAAGACGAAGATACGAACGACGTGAAAACGGTTGAATCGAATTTGGCTTTCCTTGGGTTGATCGGCATCATGGACCCGCCTCGCCCTGAAGTGAAAGACGCGATTGCAACCTGTCAACGAGCCGGCATCAAGGTGAAAATGATCACCGGTGACCAGCAAATGACGGCTGCCGCTATCGGCAAAGAATTGGATATTGAATCCGGCACACTGGGTGCACTCGACGGGCAAAGCCTTACCGACATGTCGGACGAAGAGCTGGTCAATGTATCGGCCAACGTTTCAATTTACGCTCGCGTAACCCCGGACCAAAAAATGCGCATTGTTTCATCGCTTCAAGAGCAAGGCGAAATCGTTGCCATGACCGGTGACGGTGTGAACGATGCACCTGCACTTTCAGGCGCAAACATTGGTATCGCCATGGGCATATCCGGTACGGACGTTGCGAAAGACGCTGCTGACATGGTTTTGCAGGATGATAATTTTGCAAACATTGTTCATGCCGTGGAGGAAGGTCGCAAAATCTACCAGAACATTCGCAATTTTGTTCGCTACCAGGTCTCTACCAACGTGGCCGCCGTCTTGCTCCTGGTCTTGGCCACCATTCTTTTCGGGCCTGAATCCATCCCGTTAACAGCAACCCAGATTCTTGTGATCAACATCTTGATGGACGGCCCTCCAGCGGTTGCGTTGGGGGTTGAAAAGAAACACGGGAACGTCATGAACCGACCGCCGAGACCGGTTGACGAAAATCTACCAAACGGAAGAGACATCTCCTTGATTTTCTACCTCGGCATCGTCATGGTCACGGGCACCCTCGCCATCTTTTACCTCGCTGGCGGAGGTTTGGCAGAATGCGAGATTCTGCCGACAGAAACCGCTACCACCGCCTTTGATGTCGCTGCCTGCAACGCAGGGGATGTTGAGGAATTGAACAAATGGCAGGTTTACGCGGACGGTCATTTTGCTCATGCGCAAACGATGACCTTCTCGGTGTTCATCGTCTTCCAATTGTTCAACGTTCTCAATTGCCGATCAAACGACCAATCCGTTTTCGAGTTGGGTTTGTTTTCAAACCGAGCCATTAACCTCGCCTTGCTGATTTCAGGTGGCTTGTTGTTCTTCTTCGTCCAACTGGCGGATGCTTCCATCCCGCTTGTTGGTATTCAGGTGGGCAACTTGCTCTCGACGACCACCCTTTCTTCTAGCGATTGGACCGTCGTGGTGCTCGTCGCCTCCGCCGTCTTCATCATCGAGGAATTTCGAAAACTGCTCGTAAAATCGAAATTTTTTGCCGTTCGAACCTCATGATGGTTCTAAGCACATCTTCATGAACACCGGCTTGCTCAGAAGGCCATGGAAGCCTTGAGGGTGCCTCAACCGCTCGCAGGGGAATCCCCTGAGTGGTTGTCAAACCTTGATGCCCTCCTGGAGAGACAGGGTGGCTGGTCAACGGCGTTGCATGGCATCATCACCAAACTCAAATTCAACACTCCCCTTACGGTTGAGGATGGTCTGACACTTTACCACCATCCGAACCTCTCCGAGGTTGGTGCCCTCGCCAATGCGGTTCGCACAGCGCGATTCGGACGGCAAGCCTTCTTCAATTCAAACGTGCACATCAATCAGACCAACGTGTGTGTGCTGGCGTGCCGATTTTGCGCTTTTCGTCGTGGGCCAAAGGCCAAGGATGCGTACGCAATGAGCGTGACTGAATATGTAGAGGACCTGGGGAAATATGCCCACGCCGTGGATGAAGTGCATTCCGTGGGCGGACTTCACCCGGAGTGGGATGTTTCTCACTACGAACAGATGTTTCGTGAAACCCGTTCCGCCTATCCTCATGTATCGATCAAAGCCCTCACGGCGGTTGAGATCAAACATCTTGGCCAACGCTCCCAAATCACCACCAAAACCGTTCTCCAGCGGCTAAAAGATGCAGGCCTCACATCGTTGCCTGGTGGAGGAGCAGAAATCCTCGATGACGATGTGCGAGCGATCATCTGCAACGGGAAGGAAAGCTCGGAAGAATACCTTCGCATTCATCAAGAAGCCCACGAGGTTGGTCTGCCGTCGAACTGCACGATGCTCTTTGGGACCGTTGAAACGCTTGAACAGCGTCTTCAGCACATGATTTCGCTTCGGGAACTTCAAGCAAAAACGTCTGGATTCCAATGCTTTGTGCCCTACCCTTTCCTGCCCGATCACACCCGTCTCCCCGAAGCCCAACTCGCATCCGGGACCGAAATCCTGCGAACGATCGCCGTTTCTCGTCTTCTCCTCAACAACATTCCCCACATCAAAGCCTACCGAATGAACATCGGCGATCACGTTGCGGAACTCGCCCTACAATACGGAGCGGATGATATCGACGGCACCGTGCAAAAAGAGTCGATCATGCATCTTGCCGGTTCTACTGCACCGCTCGACCATGACCGTTCCCGTCTTGCACGCCTCATCCGTGATGCAGGTTGTGAACCTGTGCAACGGAACACCGTTTACTCAACCTTCACGCCTTACACGGCACCTGAACCAACCCACCGCCGCCTTCGGATGGCACAATGAGGTGGTACGATGGAACAACCCACTTGGCTCTCGACCATCGGACGGGTGGCGTTCATCAACTGCGACCCCCTTTTCCACGGGTTGTCCCCCCGGTGGAATGTCCTTGCAGCTCCACCGTCTTGGTTGACCGGGCACGTGCTGCGAAAGGATTGCATTCTGGCGCCCATTCCCGCCGCTGATTACGCAAAACATGCCGATGAACTCCTGTTGTTGCCGGACATCGGCATCGGAAGTCAAGGTGAGGTCGGGAGCGTCCTTTTGTTTGGAGCCATTCCCCTCGATGCGATGAAAACGATTGCTTTACCCTCCGATTCAGCAACGTCCGTGGCCTTGTTGAAGCACCTCGTTTCAAAACGCGAAATGGACATGAATTACGTTGATACGGGTCCCGATTACGAGG
>Ga0222715_10003044_pt1 | contig 15094 bp, 19 predicted proteins | sample C33_9DmetaG_FD_165056 | JGI IMG/M metagenome (GOLD analysis project Ga0222715, IMG submission 165056) | Estuarine water microbial communities from San Francisco Bay, California, United States - C33_9D | ecosystem: Environmental > Aquatic > Marine > Unclassified | place: USA: California...
CTGTCACCTACTAACATACACCAATCTAAAGGCATTTGTATTTCGTGTTCTCCTATTTTTAAACAAATAGCAGGACTATTAAAACTTTCTAAAAATATAAGTGGCATAAAAAAGAAGTCGGGCTCTGCCGGTGTACTATTATCTAGTACACTAAATCTAGCATCCTCTTCGACTTCTTCAGGCAATTCGTTTAGATCAAATGCTTTGTTATCTAGGGTTAATATTCTCATTTATTCTCCTTCATTACTACATTACGTTTAGCATTATCCCAAGCAACAACGTTGTAGTTTAGTTCTTTCTCCATAAAGTTGATTGCAGTGATATCGTTGTTTTCTGCCTCCAATACAACAAGCGGTGAAAATTGTTTAATTGTTTTGATACTTCCTTGTAATACACGTAATTCGAAACCATCTACATCAATTTTAATGTAATCTACGTCTGGTAAATCAAATTGATCCAAAGTAAAAATTTCTTCGTCAACCCAATCTTCTTTTTTACGTCCACGTTCAGAAGTCATACTGCCACTTCCACTTACTTTAATAACTTTATGTTCTTCACCTAATCCGCACTGGAAATGTGTCACTTTGGTTAAGTCTACATTGCGTGAGAACAACTTGCGTGACCTATAGTCAAAACAATATGTGTGGTTAAAGTATTTGTGAAGATAGCGAGTATATTCGCCGTCTCTGCAGCCGATGTCGACTGCGTTACGGAACCTTGTTATGTAAGGCTGACTTGCTATCCAAGTTACCTTACAATGATGATCTGGAAACTCTTTGGTTCCATCTTTGCTAATAAAATAATCTCTGTCAAACCACTCCCATTGGAACTGTGCTGACGGATCTATATTAAATTTAGTTCTCTGTACCGGAAACATTATATATCTACCTTTGTTACACTGTGCGGATACTTTGCTTCGCGATAAAATCTTTTTCTTTCAGTTAAATGTCTTTTTGCATACTTGCAAGTAGAAGTCATATCCCAAATCTGGACAAAATCTTTGTCCGCTGCTTTTCGTATTCCTCTGCCAATTGACTGAATAACACGTATAAAAGACTTACCAGGCTCAATAAGAACAAGGTTAAAAATACGAGGGATATTAATACCAACTGCGGCAACCCCGTAAGTAGCAATAATAATTTTACCATCACTTGTTTTAATTTCGTCGTATTGCTCTTTTCTGTCATCGAGTTTTACGTCTCCTCTAATAAACGTTGCATCAGGTAATCGTTCTAATAGTTTTTTACCTGTGTCAATTCTGTTCACTAGTACAAGTGTATTACCATCTTTTATTATTTTATTAATATGATTGCTTATCCAGTCTAAGCGTTTACTATCTGTAACTAGCCAAGTATATTCTTCTGCATAATTTCTAAATGTTTCTATATCTTTACTTTGTAAAATTTGTATATCAAGGTTTGCTAATACGCCTTTTTCTTGTAAGTCGTGTGCTGACACATTATTAATAACAGGACCAATACTCGCAAGTATACCTTGGAACTCCCACTTCTCTTTAGGAACTGTACCTGTTAGTCCCCAACGTATAGGAGCATTACGGAAGTTAACCGTAAGTAATTTTTTAAGTACATCTGCTTTTGCTTGATGAACTTCGTCAATAATAATTGCACTAACACCATCAATAAATTCTGCAAGTGTTAGTACTGCTTCGTAATCTTTGCTTTTTTTATCAAGTACGTTAAGACTTTGCCAAGTACAAATAGTGTGTGTATGGTTAAGTTCTTTTCTGTCTCCGAAGTAAACACCAACGTCTAATCCTAAGTTCACATAGTCTTCTTCAGTTTGTACAACAAGACTTTTATTAGGAACAATAACCATTGTACGTCCATAAGGTTCACATAAATGACTTAATGTTGCTGTAGTAATTGTTTTACCTGCACCTGTTGCAACCTCTTGCAGTGCTTGTGGATTTTCTAAAAACTTATTAACTACATCGTATTGATAATCACGTAGTACAATAGGCTTACCTGCTTCAGGATGTCCTTCAGGCCACGTCTTTCCTTGATCGGCCCAATAATTTTCTGTAATTTTATCAAATTCTAAATTAGGAGCAGTTCTTTGATCAATAACTTCAATATCGTAACCGTCACCTTCAACTATAGGCAATGCAACATCTAAGTGTGCAAGATAGCCAGTACCGCCAATACCAAAAAAACTTACAGTACCGTCCCAGCGTCCTAACTTGTAAGCAGGCATATGACGAGCATAAGGAAGATCAAACTTTAACTTGTTCGCAATCTTTCTACGTGTTTCAACAGCAAGTCCTTCGAACTTGATGTTTACTTCGTCTTTAATAATCAACTTACAATTCGACAATTTCTTTACGTCCTTTACTTGGTTCAATATCGCCTACATAAAATACTAACGGATGATGTTCTAACATATCTCTAGTTAAACCATACGTAGACGGCATTAAGTTATTTGTAGCAACTATTATAACATCATTTTGCTGTTTGAACAACCACTTAGCAGGCTTATGTTGGAAAATTAAGAACTTTGCACCTTCTATTTTTCCTCCAAATTTGTTATCTCTTACCCAATTATTAAATTCTGGATCGTCTTTATTATTTGTTCTAAAACAAACTCTAAAATCATTACGATCAAATTTGTTTGTATCTATAACTTCGGACAACTCTTGCATATATGACAAAGCATCAGATGCTCTGTCTAAGAGTAGTACTACTTTACCTTTTACTTCATATCCTAGTTTAAGAAAGTTTTCTACACTTTTTACCCAAAAGGTATTGTTACTATTACTGCTTATTTTCTGTGCGATATCATTGTTAGGATTTTTCAGCGGGTAGTTCATTGACTTTGCTAAAAATAAATCGTTAACAATATTACCGTTTGAATGTTTAAGAAAGTATTCTTCAGTTTCTTCTGAACAATTTTTAATTACAACTTCGTCGTCCTCAATGATACTGTATGGTTTATAGGTATTACGTTCTTGCCAAATTTCTTCAATTTGATCAACACAACTTACAAACGTATCATCAATGTTGAAATCGTGTTTGTCGACCCACTCTTGTATTTCTATTATATTTGTTTTGTACAAATTAATTTGTCTAATTTTTCTTTCTGCATTCCAGTAGTGTCCGTTATTATAAGATGGCCGAAAGGATGATTCGAAATCATCTTTAAGATCATATGGAAATTGTAGACAAATTAATGGTGTTTGTGTGACTTCTTGTTCAACCCAAATTCTTTTACTTCTATCAACTACCCTAAAAGGTTTCTTCCACATAGGGTTTTCAATAAAAGGCTCAACTTCAATAAAAGGCCTTACACTGTTTCTATACTTGTATATAATTTTAAGTACATATGCACCTTGTTTTTCAGTAAGATCTTTTCCTGCACTAATACTATTATAAAAACTTCTTGCAGCAGATTGATCGTGATACTGCATACCTAAAAGATTTTGATCCATAATATCAATAATTCTTACGAATAGGTCTTCGATGTAAGTTAAGTTTGTCATAGTGTTATTATAATATCGTTATAGGAAGAAGTCAATAACTTACTTGCATTTTTATAAATTTTTCTAATCTTTTTATAGGTAGTCCTTGTTGTAATTCAGGGACAGTCCACTCGCAATGTGTCAGTTTTAAGAACCATTCATCTCTGTTAGGCAGTGAAGGATTCTTTATATTTTCAATCGTATCACTTACTGGATATGCAAGACTACTGTTGCCAGTTATAACTGGCGTGCCGTTAATTGCAGCAAGTATAGGTGGTCCGCTATTATAGTTGATTACACAGTGATAGTTGTAATTGATATCAAAGTCGTCGTAGGTATTGTTTAATTTTACTGGTGATTGCCGTGTTACGTTTTTAAATTCGTGTTCTATACCAGGCATCGGCGATCTTGGATGAGGTCTAATTACGATTGGATTATCTGTATGCTTCCTAACATTTTCAATAGTTTGTAATGTCCAATCGGCCATACTTGGCATTCCTTTCCATTGCAAACTTCTTTGATGTTGTGTTGCTATTAGAATTTCACCGCGCCTATTTTCATTAATAGGTTTTAATTTTACACCTAACTTATTAGGTCTATCAGTATCTAAATTTTCATTAGCACCGAACTCTCCTAGCCCATTAATATGATTTAAGCAAATTCTCCAAGTTATATTTCTTAGTAAATTCCCTACCTCAATAATTAAGATAGGTTTATTTTCTCTTATACACTTTTCATAAATTTGCTGATTAGGAGACATCCTGCCGTTCCACAATACCGACCAGATAACAGCAACATCTTCGTTGCTATCTACTACTTGATGTCCTTGTGCTATTAGTCCTTGTTGAAAAGCATCAAAGATACTAGGACTGTTCAATGCACCGTGTTGTCTATATAATTTAAAACGCATTATAGTTATTTAAGTATATAAACCAATAATTTTGTGCCGTTTGGACAAATAAGTTAAATAACTTAAAGTATGTTAGCCAATGGACAAATACACAAAACGAATTACAAAAACTCTAAGACACAAACCAAAAGACGCTATTGTTATAGGTAGTGGGTTTGGTATGATGCCAGCAATTTTAGAAATTTTTGACACAGTTTTTTTACATAATCGAACAGGTGATATTGTAAAAGATAAAAAAATTGTTTTCAAGAAAGAAATTAAAAATTTATATGCTATTTCTACCGTCTCTGCAGTATTTGTTGATCTAGAATACATTAGAGCACTAGACTTAATTACTCCGTTATATCATAATCCAAGTCCAGAAGTAGTAATTGAAGGTGTAAAAGTGATTGAAAGAGATTTTAGTGTAGGATTGTATACTGCTAACTATAACTGTTTAGTGCAAGGTGATAAATTTCATATATGGGACAGAGTAAAATGAGTATTAGTGTAGTAACAACATTTCACAAACCAGGTTATGATCAATATGGAAAAAGAATGATCAAAACTTTCTTAGAAAATTGGCCATCAGACATAAAATTATACGTCTACGCTGAAAATTGTGAAGTAGAAGAAAAAGCAGATAACTTAATTGTAAAAGATTTGCATAAAGCAAGTCCTGAACTTGTTGCTTTTAAAGAAAAGTGGAAAAATGTACCTAAAGCAAACGGTGATGTATCAGACGATCCTATTAGATCAAGAAGAAGAGACAGTGGAAAAGGTTTTAAATGGCACGCTATCCGTTTTGCACACAAAGTTTACAGTATTTTTTCTTGTGCTAAAGAATGTAATACAGATTATTTGATGTGGATGGACGCAGATACAATTTGTCACTCAAAAATCACACACGCTGATATACAAAGATTACTTCCTGCACCTTATGAATTGTTTTATTTAGGTCGTAGAGGAAAATATAGTGAGTGTGGACTGTATGCTATGAAATTAGGAACAAAAAGCACTATTAGATTTCTTAAAGAATTTCAAAGAGTATATGACGAAGCAGAAAACGGAATTTTTACAATGGCTGAATGGCACGATAGTTTTGTTTTCGACGAAGTGCGTAAGAAATTTCCAAAATATCCATCACACAGTTGGTCATCTAACCTAGGAGACCTTAGGCCAAGACCAGGAATGTCAACAGGCGAAGGACATCCTTTAATTAATTGCGATTGGGGAGCATATCTTGACCACCTTAAAGGTGGAAGAAAAGAATTAGGTCACAGTAAACGTGATGATTTGAAAGTTATGCGTACAGAACCTTACTGGCAACAGCAGTTACGTTAATTATTGTGTCGCTCTGCTGCAATTTGTTGTTTATCTTCAGGTAAAAGTGTAATATATGGTCCAGGACCCATTCGTCTTCCGAATGCGTTTTCACTAGGAGCATTTTTTCCTGTTTTTGGAGCATAGATAAAGATACGTTTGCTCTTGTTATCAATCATATCATAATTTCTATCTTCTAAAAACTTACAAATGACGTCTACGTCAGCACTTACTTCAAATGCTATCCAAGGTTGCTGCGTTTCTATCAAATTTTGCGCACCTTGTATTACCTGCCATTCGTAACCTTGTACATCCATCTTAATTAGACTGCAATTTTCAATATTTTCGTCATCAAGTTTACGTACAGGCACTTTATAGAGTCCGGGTTGGCCACTTTCAGCCCATAATTTACTATTACCACAATTTTTTATTTCATCGTGGAACTCTGCTTCGCCGTTAAAGTCAGAAAGTGCAGTATTTCGTATCTCAGTCCGACCTTGCACATTAAGTTTTAGACATTCAACGTTACGAACACTAGGTTCATAACTAATAACGTGGTCAAAGTGTTGTTGTAAAGTTATACTCCATACACCAACGTTAGCACCAACGTCTACAAATGTCTTTTTTACAGGAATATGTTTTAAAATTGTTTTTCTTTGTTTTTCTTCGTACTCTGCTAGTGCAGGTGACGCATCTGTTTCGATGTGTCTTGACATTTTAGTATCGCCTTCCGGTACGTGCCAGCCGTTTGTTAGTTTTCTCATATATACCTCCTAAAGAAGTCCCAGGCTTCTCCACTCTTTAGTTCTTCAAAGTTCCAATGACACATAGATAGTCTTTCTATCCAGTCTTGTCTATCAAAAAACTTAGGATCTTCTAATCTTTTCAAATTGGTGTTACAAACACCGTTGACTTGGCTTACACTAGGATCAGGATCAGTAACAAACACCGGTACTCCTTCAATTAAACTTGCAACACTCGGTGAACTATTGTAAACTACTGTTGCCCAAGCATCGGCAAGATCGTGTTTTATATTAGGTGCCCAAGATACGAACACATTTGGTTCATTTATTCGCAAGTACTGCCTTGCTTTTTTATCTCCTGGGTGTGCTCTAATAATAATAGGTCTATCGGTTACTGCTTTTACCTTTTTTATTGTGTCTTGTAACCATTGCATTACAGGAATGCCTTTCATACTCCAACCACCGTTTCTTTGTAAGCATAATAATACGTGCTTACCATCTTTTCTGTATTCTTTTAACGGTAAGTTCAGTTTTGCACTAATTTTTTTCCATCTATTTGGATCTATATCTTTATCAAAGTAAAATCCTGTTGTAGGGAAAACTCCATCAAAACTATAACGCAGATACGTCTTAGTATTACCAGGATCTGCGTACAAAAACAAATTACTGTCAACGATTAATGAACGTTTTCCATTTTTCTTTTGTCTGTCTACGGCATTTCTGCGTAAAAGCAAATGAGCTAATGTTTTACCGTGTTCGTGTACAAATCCTTGTATAAATGCAACATCACAGTCCAATACATTAAACCCTGTATGACTAATACCTATATCACCCATTGCATTAACACCTTCTATAAAATTTTTAAGTATTAATGGTTTCTCTGGATTATTGTTTTGCGGTGGTATACCGGCAAAGTATGCAACTGCTGTAAACTTATTCATTGATTGTGTACTTCTTTACTAATTTTGCTGCTGTACCATCTACTAATTCTTCTTTAGTAAACTGTTGGTAACTGAGCATACATAACCATTCGCCTAACGGTCCTCTATATAAGTTATTAATATCACTTAGTTTGTTAACTGTAACAGGATTAGTAATATGTGCGTCTAACGTAATTGCAGGCACTCCTTGCCATATTGCTTCTGTTGCTGCATTACTGTTAATACTAACAATACAATTATAATCGTCATCTGCTAGTTCTTTATAGAGACTTGTTCTTTCTTTCTTAGGTGCTTTTTCTCTAAACTTAATTTTTTTATCTGTGTACTTTCTTAATTCTTTCTCAACATCATATTTCCAAGTTTTTAGATCGCAATGGAAAATACTTGCTGCAAACGGTCCTGGTTCTATTACATAGATAATTTCGCCTTCTTCTCTCCAAGGCTTAGGAAACTCGGCAATGTTACCTAGTCTATCAGCAGGTGCTTGGAAAAACTTTCCATAATGTAAATGACTACGTACAAGTCTATGCCATTTTTTATGTGGTTCTAAAAAATTTGTGTAACCGCTATCGATAAACCACATAGGGTATCCTTTATCAATTTTAGTTACTAATAACTCTTCGTTACCTACTGTATTTCTAATTAAGCAATCGTCTGTATATGAAGTAAACTTGTGTCTGCGCATAAGTTCACCTTTAGGATCTAAATGTAGTCCACAACCTTTTACAAATTCTGTAATTTTACTTTTACGATAAGTTTTAAGTAAAAAGTCTTCACCAAAATGAGAAATTAACTTTTCGATATCTTTGTGAATAGTATTAAAGTATGCATTGCGTAAATTAAACTTTTCTGTTCGTACTGCTTTACGCCATTCTCTTAAATCTTCTGAAACTGCTTTTTTAAGTTTGTTAGCAAATTTTCTTTTTTCAGTTCTTGCAACTTCTGGATTCATTTGCCATTCTTTATCTCGCTTTTTTCCACGTTTTAAAAATGCTTGAATACATTCAGCAGCATTTCTGTCTTGTGGTTTAACTTTGTATAAGTCCGGTGGAACGCCAATAGTATGCAGCAAGAAGTTTGCAATTTCTTTATCGTTTAGTAATAATTTCATCTGTATTTCTCTGTCAGTTTATATGCAAGACCGTCAATTATTTCGTCGATAGTAAATTGAGTGTAAGCAAGATTTTTACAATGTCTTTCTATTAATTTATGTTTAGGTTTATATGGGTTTGCTAATTGTGATAGGTCTGTGGATGCTAGTGGACTTGCAGCACAGGGAATGCTCACAAATGCAGGAATACCATACAAAACTGATTCTAGAGCAGCCATACTGTTCATTGCAACAGTGGCATATACACCGCTATCAAATGCATCGTATATTGTATATCCTTTATTGCGCTCGCTACGTGATCCTTTTATTCTAACTTCTACAGGCAAGTCGCTATATTTTGCAATTTGTGCTTTAGTATCTGCTACCCATTTTTCGTAATCTATTTTGTACCATTTACACGCTTTTGGATTTGGCATCACTAGTAATATCTTTTTATTGTAATCTTTCCAACCTGTCCAGCGTAATATAGGATCGTCATTAAGTAATCTTTCCCAACGATCTGCAGGAACATCTACAATATCTACTTGTTGGTTTTCATTTTTTACAATGCGATGCCATTTCTTTTGTCCTTTTTCGTTTCCTGGACTCGGAAAATTGCCAAAGTAACCTGTATCAATATAGTAGTAATCTCTGCCAATCTTTTGACAGTTATCTCTATAATGATCTTTTATTACTCCGCGTATTACTAATGGCTTATCTGTTTCTTCAGGATTTGTAGTTAGTTTGCCATTACTACCGTTTACAAGAGCCTGTTCTAGACTTAGTTCATCCATTCATCATCTCTTGTAGTTCAGTTTTCCATTCTGCGTGATATTCGCAATGACGATAGTTTTCAAACCAGGGGCCGCCTTCTGTGTAATGAATTAGTTTAGGGTTACCGTCTTCTGGTTCTTTATACCATCCTGCTAACCAATTCCATTCTGGACCTAGTTCTCCAATTTCTTCATCTTTTAACCAACTAAATCTGTGTAAGTATTTTCCTGTAACTTTAGGATCGTTTACAAGTTCTACATTAAGTTCTTGGTTACTAGGGTGTGAACAATTAAACAACATTACACTTGACCAGTTTTTACGTGGATACACTGTTTGTGCTTGTCCATCCATCTTAGTACCTTCTTTAGGTGTATAGTCGTGTTTTACACACATAACTGCGTACTTGTCATCTGCTTGTGCAAACAATTCAGCAATATCAGTTTGCAAAATCATATCACAATCCATAAACATTGCCCAACCGTTAAAGTTAGAAAGTTCAGGAACTAAAAATCTAGTAAATGTAAATTCTGTACTAGCAAGTTTATCGATTGGTCTATCGTAATAACCTTGTTCTCTTAATTCTTTTTGTATTAAAGGTTTTACTACTGCATTTTTGCTTCTTGATTCAATACTGTGTTTGCATACTTGATATGCAATATCTTCTCTCGGATCGTATCCTACGAACACTCTTAGTTCTTCCATTGTTCCTCCAATAGCTCTTTGGCCTTTCCTGTTCTTAATTCACTTACGTGATATTGACCATAGGCTAAATGACACCCCCAAGCATAACGTTTATCTTCGCTTGGATAGTATGGTGTGTCTATTAGACTTAAATCTGTACATCCAACTGGTCTTGCAGAATTGGCAGGTGCTAACGGGAAAACAGGAATTCCGTGAAACACAGATTCTACCGCTGCGTTGCTATTGAATGTTACTAATGCAAACACATCTTTGTTCAGTGCTTCTTCTAATGTGTCTGTCAATCTTACTTGTCTTTGCTTGTTTCGTTGTCTAACTTCAATGGGTCTATCAGTATACTTTTTGATTGTAGTGATAGTGTTCATAATCCATTCATCTAAATTTATACCGTAAAATTTACAAGGCTTTTCGTCAGGCGCCGCAATTAAAATTTTTCTTCCACCTTTTTTCCAAGGCATAAATTTCTTGTTAAATCTTTTAAATCTATCGTCTGAACGTTGTATAATATCGCCGTGCTGCAAATTGTTCTTTACTACACGATGCCAATACTTCCATCCGTGTGGATTACTTTTTGTTGGCTCATTTCCAAAGTAACCTGTATCCATATAATAGAAATCTCTGTTATCTTCAAAACATTTATGAATAATTTTTTTCTTTAGAATACCTCTTAATACAATAGGTCTTTCATCTTCACTATCATATACGAAGTCATTAGGATCGGTAGTTTCTGTTTTGCAACCAGCAGCAAATTCGTTGATGTAAGGATCTTTGTGATCTTTACTTAGAAATACCCATTTACTCATCTACGTTCTATGTCCTCTTCATAACAATCGCCCCATTGTATTTCTAGTATATGAGCGTTTTCTGATCCAGGATTGGATGCTTTGTGCCAAACTTCAATACCAATTTCATATGTCCGATTGTGTGGTTCAAGATAAACTATTTCTTTTCTTTCTTCGTGTTCTGTTTCCATTTTTACTGTACCTTCTAGTACAGACCAAACCTCACTGCGTTTAAAATGTTTTTGATCGCTTAGACTTTTACCAGGATATATTACAAGTTCTTTTACTTTATATCCTTTGGCCGGCTTGTCATCTAGTACACGCCAATATCCCCAATCACGTTCTGTCTTTTGTGTTTTCCATTCATCAAGTATCCAACTGCTTGAATTCTTTTTATTTTGGCCGCCAACACCAAACATAAAGTCTATATCATCGAAAACCATTTCAGGAATATTATCACTGGTCCTGTCACCACCGTTTGCAAACAATAAGTTATCTTCTGGATATTTTTGTTTTGCTATTCTAATAGCATCTATAGCAGATCCGTCTGTATCATTAAATTGAATAACTTCGTCTACTATATTAAATTCATTAATTATTGCAGCTCTTTCTTCCCAATGTAAAAAAGGTCTTCCTTTTTTATTTGTAAGCCACTCATCAGAATTTAAACCAACTATGAGATAATCTCCTAGTTGTTTTGCTGCCTTAAAATAATCTATATGTCCGGAATGGATTGGGTCAAAGCCACCTGTTACAATAATACGTTTCATACGTATATTTATATGCGTACATTATTGCACTAATTTTATTTGGATTTATAAAGTGGCGTCATCTAAGCCGGCAGTTCTTAGTTTTACAATGTTAGTTAACTGCCATTGTTTTTGATCAAGTCCTTTAATAATGCCCAACCATTTGTTTCTAATAAGTGCAAACTCGTTGATAATCTTTTCAAAATCAACAACGTCTGCTTCACCATCTACAAACTTTTCAGCATCTCTTGAACTTAGTTGTCTTTGATAATTTTCTACATATGTTCTAAAGTGTGTTGAACGTAGTCTACGTAGTTCGATATTGAGATATTCTAATATCGCTTCAATTTCTTGAAGTTGGCTGAACCTAGTTTCTACCGATGCAGGTAAGTGTGCAGCAGCACTTTCAATCCTTCCACTAATTTTGATTTCTTTTTTTGCATCAATTAGTTCGTTATTGAAATATTCTACAGCATCAGGAATCTTACTGATATCTTTAGAAACTAGGTCATACCAATTAGTCATTATTTAATCCCAACGATCATCTTCTTCTTCATCATAGTCTGCTGTGTCTTCATCAGAATCCAAAACATATTCGACTGCTTCATCTAGATATGTGTCTATACCAAACAGTCCTTGGATGACTGATTCGCTCACACCATAATCTAGTAGCGTATTGATATAATTTGCTGCCACATCTTGTTTTTTCTTTTCATCGATGTGTTCGACCATAATTGTCCAAATATCTGCTATTAGATCACTAGTCATATACTTAATCTCCGTTGATTGTTTCAGGTACCTCTTCTGCCATCTCTTCTACAATATCAACATCGTCGACTTCATTAAGATTTGGCTTTTCTTTAAGGTTTTCCATTATCATATTTAATTTATCACCTGTCCAGTTTTTACGATACTCTAAATGAACTTCTCCATTTAAGTCTGTATATTTAAGTCGATTACCATCTTTTTTAAGCAATCCTTTTGCCTCAAATAGATCAACACAGCCACTATAAGGATCCATACCTGTTTCATATGGAATCTTTACTTGTACTGCTTCAAACGGTTTTGCATAACGTGTTTTCATTACTTTACACGCTGCTCTAATACCATTTACAGTAGTAGTTTTGTTACCGTCTTCATCTTCTTTAAGTTTCAATTTACGCATTGCTACTACAATTGAACTTGCATAGATAAAGCCTTGACCGCCACTGATCTTGTCATCTGGATCAAACATATCCTGACTTGCATAAGTATGATTAGTACATACCATACCTACATTATAACTACCAAACATATTAACACAGTTACGTACAAGTGCTGTTAGTGCCTTAGGCTTACGACCCATATCACCCTTCATATCACCCTTTTGAAACTGATCAACATCTGTTGGTGTTAGTAACATACCCAACGAGTCAATGACGAATAAAACTTTTGGTCTTTCTTCCTCCGCCATTTCTCTGTATTCTTTCATAAATTCAGACACAGTTTTAGCAACGTCATCAATCATTGACATATTAAGTTTAAGAAGTTTTTCTTCACTTGTGTCAACATTTAATGCGTGTAACCATTTTTCATCAAGTGCATTCTCTGAGTCAATTAATACTACAAAGATACCTTGTTCTTGTGCTGATTTTACAATATTACCTGCTGCAATATAAGATTTACCTGCACCTGATTCTCCTGCTAGTACTGTAACTTTACCCATAGGAATACCTTTGTTAAAGTCACCACTAATAAGATAGTTTAGTGCATAGTTTCCTGTGCTGATCCAATCAGTAGGATCATTAAACCCTACACCAAGACCATCAATACTCTTGGTTAGTGTTTTTCTAAATTTAGAAATGTCAAACGCTTTTGCCATAATTACCTTTCCTTTGTTAAAGTATGAGAGACCTCGCTGGTTACCGTACGGAGGTTTTTGCCGGAACTCTCATAAACTCTTTTTATTGCTGACGGTTACGAATCATTGCAAGAATGTCTTGCGCACGACCCGATCCGTTATCTTCAGTAGTTGCAGTTTCTGCTGCCGGTGCTTCAGTTACAAGTGCTGCCGGAGCAGGTTCTGCCGCTGGAGTCGGAGCAGGTGCTGCCGGAGCATTTGCTGCCTTATTAGGATCACCAGTTGCCTGGCTCATTCCCGCAGGACGGAAATACTGACCCCATTTGTCCATATCATATGCTTCACCATCAACTGATGCTTCAAACATTTCCTTCATAACTTGAAGTTCTACATCTGTAGGCTTCTTAGGAAGGAAGTCGTTTAAGTTAAACAAACCGTGTTTTTCAACTGCTGCATTTTCTGTATCACTTAATCCACGTTCTTTACGTGACCATTGTGATGTAGAGTAGTCAGCATAACCACCTTTTGATGTTTTCTTAATACGGAAGTCAACACCACGAAGATAATCTGTTGGCAATTCTTCCAACTCTGGATCCATCAAAGCACCTTTAATGATTTGATAAATCTGTGGACCAATAATAAATCTACGGATAGGATTTTCTGGTGTTCTCTCTTCATTAAGAGGATCGTCTGTAACAAATCCTTGGAAAATGTATGAACGCTTTTTCCAATATTTACGTCCCATATCTTCTAGTGATTTGTCTTTAAACCAACCACGTACCTCAGAAAGAATTGGACAAGTAGTACCATCGTTGTACATTTCCACACACGGAACTTGCACAATAGTATTACGACTGTCTGTTTCTCCTTTGATACCTGCGAATGGTAGTTTAATCATTGCACGTTCTACCCAAAAGAATGTGTTGTCAGTATTACCGTCTGGTAAGAATCTTACCACGGCTTCTCTGCCTTCTTGCATATTCCAATGTGGGTAAATTGCGTTGTCTCCGCCTCCAGTAGAATTACCAGATGAGCGATTGTTTGCTTCTTGCAGTTTTGCACGAATTTCTGCTAATGATGCCATTTTGTAGCCTCCTTTGTTTGCCTAATAAAAAATGTCATTTATGCCTAATGCATACTTACTATTATATGCAACTTTATTTATCTTGTCAACAGGAATTTTAACTAAAAGTGAATTTGTTTAACCAAACTAGGTTAAATTTTTAGATCTGCACAAATTTCTATTTGTGTAACGGTTAGTTCTTTCAAATCTTTTTGGCAGTCTATGCCGTGTATTTCAATTGGGTCCAAAACAATATCTGTATCACCCCAGCGTTCATCCCAAGGGCCGTGCCATATTAAAAACGCAAAAACAACTAGAACAACTACAAGTCCTACCGGACTAGGTTGTGGTGCCTTATCCATCTTGATCTCCTAAACGCAGTCTCCTTGAGCTGCTAAAAGTCTAATATAAACTCCCCGATCATATTCATCTTTTGAGATCCAATGTTTGTTATGATACACGCAGAATGTTCCATCCTGTGCATATGCTTGTTGTCCTTCAGACGGATCAGGAATCTCTCTTACATCACATTCTTTCATAGTCATTCCTTTTGGGATTTTAAAAAATGCCCTGCCTTGTGAACAGGGCACCTATACTACTTTACTTCTTGTTTAAAACAAACGTTATTAGCGATTCGCTACATACATTGTAACTTCAAAGCCAAAACGCATTTCTGTTGCTGTTGGTTTAGTCCACATAATATTTCTCCTTGTTAAGATTAAAATA
>Ga0222715_10003047_pt1 | contig 15092 bp, 6 predicted proteins | sample C33_9DmetaG_FD_165056 | JGI IMG/M metagenome (GOLD analysis project Ga0222715, IMG submission 165056) | Estuarine water microbial communities from San Francisco Bay, California, United States - C33_9D | ecosystem: Environmental > Aquatic > Marine > Unclassified | place: USA: California...
GGCCGCCTGGACCGCGCTTCGGTGGGCCTGCGTTGGCTTTGGGAGGGCCACCGGGACCGGCCCGTGAAGGTGCTGGACGGCTGTTACCGGGTTCGCGTCGCTCCCCTTGGCTTTGGGACGGTGCGGGGCGTGAACGTGCGGGAGCGGCCCGTTTGGCATCCAACTTGTCGAGGAAACTTTCCTCTTCCTCGTCGTCATCAAAGAAATCGTCGTACTCATCATCGTCCACGTCATCGTCCTCACGGCCAGAGCGCAACACGATGATGAGACCCAGCAGGATGACGAGGCCGACCGCTCCACCGGCGACCATCAAGGTGCCCGCATCCAATCCGAACACACCGGCATCGCCGTCACCGGAGACCGCAACGTAGGGGCAACCGTCGGTGTAGCCGTCAACGCCTTTGGGATCGTTGGGGCAATTGTCAGCGTCGTCTTTCACGCCGTCGTAATCCGAGTCCCGCTCGGAAGGATGGCACCCGTCTTCGTCCAGTTGACCCAAGAGGCCGGAAAGCGTGGTTGGGCAGAGGTCAGCGTTGGTGGCTCCTTCGATAAACTCCCCGGGCCAAGTCGGGTCACGGTGCGGCGTCCAAGAAGCGTCGCCCCAGTTGTCTCCAAAGCCATCAAAATCAGAATCTTTCCATTGCGTGGGGTTGTTTTGGAGGGTTTCCGGCTCCAAAAAGTCAGCCCAACCGTCGCCGTCATCGTAACAACCCGGGAAGTCGAGGGTGGAGTTACCCGCTTCGGCCGAGCAGAAGTCCGCGTTTTGAGCGCCCTGAACAAACATCCCCGGCCATGAAGGGTCACGAGAATTGTTCCACGACACCGAACCCCAATTGTCTCCGAGACCGTCCCCGTCGGAGTCAAACCATTGGGTGGGGTCGGACGGGAAGGCATCCCCGGTTTGGTTGACATGGAGGCCCGTATCGGGGTCGATGTCGTAGCTGTATGCACCAGCAAAGCCGTCTCCATCAAGGTCCACAGTGAGCGCACTTTCATCCGTGCAGCCGTTTTCAAGAATCGGGAAGCCCGGTGGTGTGTCATCGCAGGCATCGTCAAGGTCCGACAACCCGTCCCCATCGCTGTCGCGTTGGGCCTGAGAACAACCGAACTGGTCGACGTCTTCGCCCGCCTCCGTGTTGGGGCAACGGTCTTCGGGGTCGTTCAAGCCGTCCCCGTCCGAATCTGAGGTCCGTTGCTCAGCGCTGCAACCGTCTGCGTCAACTGCCACGCCCGTCGGCGTTTGGGAACAGAGGTCCACGTTGTTCTTGACACCGTCCTCGTCGTCGTCCAATTCGGATTGAGCGCATCCGTCCTCGTTGACCGCCTCTCCGGCCGGGCTGTTGGGGCAGATGATATCGAGATCGTTGATCAGGCCGTCCCCGTCGTTGTCTTGAACGTCAATGACACGGCAACCAACGCCGTTTGTGCCTTCGAGAACCCCGAATTCAAACGGACACTCGTCCGCATTTTCTCCGAGGGGGTTATCGCCAAACCCGTCGCCGTCGGTGTCGGAAGTCTGCGTTTTCTCGAGCGGGAAAGCGTCACCGACTTGATTCTCTCGCAAACCGCTGGTTTGGTTCGTGTCGTAGGCGTACTGATCGGTGAAGCCGTCGCCGTCCGAGTCAAGACACCCGTAAACCGGGACCGTCGAATTGCCCCAAACTTCGGGGCACTGGTCCAATTCCAACCCTTCTCTGTACGAGGTTTTGGGGAACGTAAGGTTGGCTTCTTGGTCCTCGTCGCACCCGTTGGAGCCGATGTCGAGCGAGGTGTTGGAATCAACGCACATGTCGTTGAGGTTGATGATGCCGTCGTTGTCGTCGTCCATCGTGGCGAAGGCCGTCCAATTGTCGGCATAGCCGTCGCCGTCCGTGTCGTTTGCAGCCACGATGCGCAGCGGGAAACGGTCGGGGAGCGTTGCGTTTTCGGATTGGTTGTCACCAAAGCCGTCACCGTCGGTATCGGTCCATTGCGTGGGGTCGAACGGCCAAACATCGGCTCCAAGTTCGATGTTCCACTCAAAGAACGTCCCCTCGTCTGAAGGGTCACTTGCACCGTCGCCGTCGGAGTCCAGGCAACCGTTCCGGTCCCGCCACGAAGCCCCCCAATCCCAAGGGCAGAAGTCGCCGTACACCGTATCGGTGTCGTTATCGCCAAAGCCGTCACCGTCGTAATCGGCGTATTGCGAAGCGATGTAAGGGAACAAATCCCCTGCACCGGCGTTCGGGTCCAGCTCAACCGAACAACAGTCCACGCCGTGATTGTCACCGAAGCCGTCACCGTCGGTGTCAAGCGCTTGTTTCCAATTTCCTTTGTAGACGTCCCCGTCGAAATAGGTAGCCCCGTTGTCCGACCAACCGTCCTGGTCAAGGTCCTCACAACCGAATCGGTCGATCCATGAGGTCCCTGCGGAGGAATCGCAACCGTCGATGTCATCGGAGAAGCCGTCCATGTCAAAATCGGCACATCCGTAAACGACGTACGAAGAAGGACCTGCTGACGAAGGGCATTGGTCGGCGAGCGGTCCGAGGGGGTTGTCACCGAAACCGTCACCGTCGCCATCAGACCATTGGTTCCCAACGGCGGGCATCTCGTCAACCAAATCGAAAACAAGGTCCCGATCCTGGTCGGCGTAAAGTCGGAGCAGTACCGCATCGTCGTTAACCTCGTCCCAGTATGCGAGGTGGACGGTGCCGTTGCCGTCAACCACCGCATCCACCGGGTGGTTGCTCACGATGTCCCCGAAGCGAACCGACATCCACGGGGCGTAGCCTACGTGAACGCCGTCCAATTCAGCCGTGTTCACCACGAGGTGATTGGACACGGGGTCGCTGGTCAACAAGAGGAGGTGGTCACCCATGTGGAGAACATCCCAAGCGCCGTCCACTGCAGCAGCAGGTCGTTCGGTCAACGTGACCCAATCACCGGTGCTGTTGGGAGCGAGAAGGGACGAGACGGCGTTTGCCCTGACGGCCAAAATCGGCCGGTCGCCGCCCTCAAGATCGAGGCGGTATTCGTTGGCGGTACCGCTGGGTTGGAGCACGGCATGGGACTGCCACGCAGTATCGCCCGGCCATTGCTCGTAAAGCGCCAGTTCACCCGTTGTGCTGAGGGAGGCGAGAAGCAGGGAACCGTTGGTGAGCGTGGCCAAGCCGAGTTGGGTGCCGTGGTCGGACACGTTGCCGATGGTTTGTTTGGTCAGCGTCGTGCCGTTATGCATCCAAACCGCAAGGTTGGTGCCGGTGCCGTTGGAAGCGACCAAGGCCACGGCGAGCGTGTCGTTGGCGAGCATAACCGCCGGGTGTTGGGTGGACACCGCTTCATCGACGGACCCTAAGGTGGTCAGGGTCCAACTGCCGCCTCCTGTGGCGCGTTCGAGTTGTCCCGTCGAAGCGTGCCGATAGACGAGGTGCGGCACGTCGTTGCTGTCAAACAGCACCTCGATACCGTTGGCGAGCTGAGCCCCCGTACGGACCAGGTCGGTGACCCAGCCGGATGCCGTTTGCTCGCTGGCGTAGATCTGTTGACCGGAACCTGAGGTATAAGCAAGAACTTGCTCATTGTCTTGGTTGACGTTTGAGCCGATGTATTGGCCCATGGTGCCCGTGGTGGCAACGGCTTGTTCAACCGCCGTCATGGAGCGGGTGGTGTGGAGCTGAATCGCAGCATCGTCTTCGGTGAGGAGCAACGGGAGCCCCGATGATTGTACATCAAAGCGAATGGAGAGGTTGCTTGCGTTTGTCCGAACCACGGTCTGGTCAACCCATTGGCCTGCGGGTGAACCGTCTTTCATGTGCTCCAATTTCGCAGCGTACGAACGCTGGGTGTCGTTGTAGGCATAGGCGATGCTCGTTTCTCCACGGTCCGCCGTCGCCAACTCCAATTCGTTGAGTTGTCCTGCATAATCAAACGAGATCGATTCCCAATCCCGTTCGGACAGCACCACGTAATCGAGAGCAAAGGCGGTGCCACGGTCATCGGTGCGTTGCGAATAGACGATGTCGCCCAATCCGTCGCCGTTGAGGTCGCCGCCGGCCGCCACACGGAAGCCCAGTTGCTCGCTGGAATTTCCTTCGGCGAGCAATTGTTTGTCGGAACGCAAACCGTCGGCCGAGCCAAGGAAGATTTCGATGCGGCCAGCGTTTGAACCAAGTCGGCTGGTGATGTACACATCGTCGTAACCGTCGGCGTTGATGTCGCCGGCAGGGGCAATGGCCTCGCCGATTTTTGAATTCGCCAGCGTCGGGAAATACTGCCAGTCCGCCTCGCTGGGGAAGGCAGAGGACGTGCCCTCAAACAACCACAGCACCCCAGTACCGAAGACGCCGTCGGTGTTGTTGAACGGCTCCGTGAGGATGTGTTCGTCGAAGCCGTCCCCGTTGATGTCGCCCGCACAAACGACACCGTGACCGAACAAACGACCTTGGACCAGCGAGGAGATGACGTGGTCGGGCGTGCCTTGGTAGCCAGCGAGATCGCCGTAAAAATATTCGATAGAAGAGTACGAGAGGGGAGATGCATATGAGCCGGTGTTGGCGACGATGAGTTCAGCAAGGCCGTCGCCGTTCAAATCGCAACCTTCGAGGGTCCGACCAAACATCGAACCGTCACCGGTCTGGGTGAGGTTTCGCACCAGCGTAAGCCCGGTTTCGCCGCCTTGGTAGACGTTGACTTTCCCGGTGTGGGTGACCGATTGACTGACCTCAAGCGCGTAGCCGTGAGCCCCGCCTGCAAGACCGTCGGCAGCGGAGGCGTGATGCAAGGTGGTCAGGGTGGAGCCCAAGGATTCGTTTCCGGACCCGTTGACCGTCCATGAAGGGGCAGAGGGAAGACCCGCTGGCGAGCCCAAATGGACCGTAAGACGGCCGTCGTTCCGGTCGGTTGAACCGTTGAGGTCCCATCCCGGCGCACCGATGAGAAGGTCGGCGATGCCGTCGTTGTTGTAGTCGCCCACATCAACGCCCAGCCCGTAATGCTCTCCATCTCCGCTTCCTGCAAGAATGGTGCTCGGCACGGCCTCCAATCCCGCCGAGGAACCGTAGTACACTTCGACACGACCGTTATCGGTGAAGCCCACCATGTCGGCCGTGGGGGTGCTGATGAGGAGGTCATCGAACCCATCGTCGTTGAAATCGGCCATGGCCAAGCTGCCTTCGGCTTCGTCTGCCGTACCTTCTCGATGGTCGGTGGGAACGGGGTCAACGCGCCCGGTGTCCTGACCTGCGAGTGAACGGATGAGGTTGATGGTGAAGGTGGAACCAGTTTGAGTGGCTGTGGCGATTTGTTCGATGGCGTTGGCGTCGAGGTCCATTCCCAGGGCGTCCACGAGGGCGGCGTTCCGCTCAAGAATGCTCACGTCGTGCTCACCGTCAGCAATGCGGAGCAACACCACTTCGCTGGCGGTTGACCGGCTGTAGAGGATGTGAGCGGTGCCGTTGGCGTCCAACGCCAACTCAACGTCTTCACCGACCGGCCCGGCGTCGAGCAGGTAGGTGGTCCAGTAAGCGCCGCTGAAGTTGACCTGATGAAGCGCACCGTCGGCGGTTCGCACCAAGCCCCATTCAACGCCGGTTGGGGTGATCTCAAGCTCGATATGCGTTGGCGAAATGTCCTCGAGAATCGTCCGGGTGTGCCATTTTGGCCCTTCGTAATAGACTTGGCTCGTCCTTGCAAAACGGCCCACCTTGAGGTCGTCGCCGTCGGCGTAGAGCACACGGGGAAGTTCGTTGTCCGTGATGGCGATGGCACAGTCCACCAGAGCGGAGGCGTTAGTGGCAGCGACGGTGTCAACCAGGCTCGTGCTCCAATAACCGTTGGGGCGATGAATCGCCGTTCGAACCGCCCCCTGCTCGGTTGACCAGCAGTAGTGTTCCTTGTCCGAACGCGTCAGTTTCATGTCGGGAGTTCCGTGGTTTTCCGTGCTTGAGTTGTTCAGTTCAGTCGAAATCCAATAGTCGAACATGGATTCCTCTCGGACCCGTGCATTGTCCAAACCATCAACGTTGATGGCGGTTCCAGCGAATTCGTGACTTGAGCCTTCGCTCAACGAAAACGCTGCGTTGAGGCGAACATCCGGAGCGGTTGAAAGTTCCTCCATCGTTGCCGCAGGAGGGGTCAACGGTGTTGCGAGGGAGCAGAGAAACAGAACGACGAGAAGGACGCTTTTGAGATGTGAATTTTGATTCATGGCGTCCGACATGTCCCCTTCACATCCTCCGTCCTTGAAAATCATTGTTGACTTCGGTCTTGACCCCCGAAGGGGGTCAGCCAACCGACCAAAGAAACCGTTGAATTGAGAAAGAAGGTCCGCCGAGCACCCGGCATGCCCGAGCGTATGTGGGTCATCCTCGCCGGAGGACAGTGGTGTCCTCTCCACCGGCTGCAGCCTTTGCTCGACTCGGCCACTTGCGTCGTCGCCTGCGACGGTGCCTTGAACCTCGCCCATGAACGGGGGATCGAAGTGAACGTCGTCCTGGGTGACATGGACAGTGTTCGTTCTGGGTTGTTGCAAAGGCATGTTGAGCGTGGCGGCAAGGTATGGGAAATAAGCGAACAAAGCGACAACGACCTTGCAAAAGCCCTGACACAGGCCGCCGCACACGACGTTGACAAGTGCGTGGTGGTCGGCGCCACCGGCGGGGACGTTCACCATGCTTGGGCCAACCTCTTGGAATGCAGTCGAGCCCCGATGGAGGTGGATTGCCTGGGTGCCAACGAGGTTCACCGCTTCATCAAACCGTCCAAGAAATACTCTATAGAAGTTGAGACTGAGTCGGTTTTTTCCGTGTTCACGCTGAGCGGAGCACGCGGTGTTTTCCTCCGAGGTGCCGAATGGGAACTTGAGGGAGCCAACCTCGTAGCAAGTTCACGTGGTCTCCACAATCGAGCGACGGCGGCCTCCATCGAAATCGAATTTGAAGCCGGGCAACTCTTCGTTGTTCACGGCTCCTTCGGCGACTGAGGAAGAAAAGAGCGCAGCATGGCGGAATAATCGCTTTGACCGTCCCATTCCTGTGCCTTTTCGTCGATACGGGCCGATTCGAGCGTCTGCTCGAACCCACCCCAATCCTCGATCAATTTCAGCCTGTAAGCCGCTTTGGGCGTGTACCCGGGAAGGAAATTCCGCCAAAGGAAAGGAATGCGTCCCGGGGTTACTTGATTCACGATTCGAACGATGGAGGTGTTGCACGTTGTCAACAAGGAGTGATACCACTCGGGGGATTGGGCGAGTTGATTCAGTTTCCCAATCAACCCGAGCAACAATTCCTTGTCCTTGCCCGGTGGCGTGATGGCTCGAAACATGTAATCCTTGTTTTTCCGACCGTTGGTTCGCAACCCTGTTACGTCGCGTTCAAAGCCAACGAGCAGGTAGAGTTCGTAGGCTCGCCACATGCCGTCCCAAGGGTGGTATCGCTCGCCTTTTTCACGTCGCGTCTCGAACGAGAAAGAGAGGCTCGTGCCGTTTTCGAAATCGAACGTCAAGTAGGTGTGGGCCAATCCTTTGAGGGCGTGAAAATGGTCGACGATGAACCAGACGTCCTTGAGTTCGTCCAACTTCACCTTCACCTCCGGCGCCCAATGTTCGTCACGGTCACGGGTGGTTCGCCAGGTGAAATCACGCACCATGCGAAAGGTGATGTCGTTGCCTTCGACGGTAGCGGTAGTCAAATGCTCGCAGTCAGCGGCCCAAACAAGGTCGAGCGATGGCTGCAACGGACGGATTCGAGTTCGCCATACGTAGAGTAGACGCAGAGCCGTCAACCCCCCGAGAAGAGCCACAGCGAGACCGATGATTTCGAGCGGCGTCATTGTTCCCACCCGTGCCAAACTTGCCAGTCCGCATCCCACCAATCCAGTTTTCCATCCGGGTGCTGGCGCCACATGACGCCCTGATCATCGGTGATGACGGGAAGACCCATCGGGTCAGGACGGCCGTCCGCAAGCACCTGAGGGGCTGGACCAAGAGGGGGCAAATCGAGGGGTTCCACACGACGCTTCCCCGTGAAAGCGAGGAAGACCACGATCGTGACGACGAGCGCCAGGAGACCGATGGAGAGCCAACCAACCGATTCCGTGGGCGTATCCTCGCCCAACGAAGCGGAAGGGGCGGTGGCCATCTCGTCCTCGCCGGCGTTCGGATTTGGTAGGCGGATGAGATTCACGCCCGTTGTCGAAGAGATCATCTTCTCGTTCATCACCTCGAGGCTGATGAGGTATGCCCCGGCAGGAAGTTGAGAACAATCCAAGGTGGAGGTGTTTGCGCCTTCAACGAGCTTGCCTTTGATTCGCCAGTTCTTCGTCCACGTCGTAGAAGCAGACGCCTCTTCGGCGACCATCGTCACCTTGCACGGCAAATTGGTGGTGTTCTCGTGACCGAGCAAGGTCAACGTGAATTGAGGAGCAGGGCGGTTGGTGATGGTGAAATTGAGGTTTGCTTCGGCCGTCTGACCCAGACCGTTCCGGTACGTTTCCCGTAGGGCGTACATCCCAGCCGGCCACGATGAACAATCAAGCGTGCCGTGGGCATCAAGCACGCTGAAGGGCGCTCCTGAAAAGGTCCGAACGCCCGTCTCTCCGTACCTTGGCCCGGTCTCATCGAGGAAAACTCGCTGGATTTGGCAGGCTTCTCCCGTTTGAATCGACGCCCCTGCCTCAAGGTTGAGTTGCACCATCGGCACTTGAAGGGCGGGCGCCAGAACAAAAGTTGGAAGCGGATTGGAAGCGATGAATTCACCGTCCTCGTCAAAGAAATCCAGTCGCAATCGGTGTTCTCCTTTGGACCAAGCATCGTAGACCAGCGAGATGTTTGTTTGGCCGGAAAAAGAAATCTCGGCCACTTCAAGCACCTCGCGCTCCTTGTGAAGGCCTCGTAATTTGACGATGAGATCGTTTTGGGCAGCGGTTGAATTAAGCACAACCACCACGCGAACGGCGTCGATGTCCCCGTCTTGGTCGGTATCGATGGTGTCGTTGCGCAACGCCAAGACGGTCAGTCCCTGCTCCGCAAGGCGTTCCTCGGTCGTCAATTCACCGGCAACCACCGGCAAGGGGCTGAGCAAGGTGAGCAGGAACACCACAACGGCCCCCCATGCCAGGGTCTTCTCACGCATGGCCTTCACCCCCGGGCGGTGGCGAGAGCGGAAGCGGAGGCAACTCGTTGAGGGGAATCAACTGAGGGACGGGTTGGGAGGCCTCCGGCGACGTCATCAATTCAAGGTCTTTCGCCGCCATGATTTGCTCCAAATACGCCGTCCGTTGCCGTGAGCCTCGGACAACAAGAGCAGCGAGTGCGCCGAGCAAGAAACCGGTGCCGATAACGGCGTAGGTAAGCCAAGACGCTGCCGGGTCTTCGCCCATGATGGCGATGGCGGCGGCCAATTCACCGTATTGATTTGACCAGCCGTCGCCGTTGTCGTCGGGACACCCTTGGACGTCCCGTTTTGAGGTGCCCGGCTCGTTGGGACAATCGTCGCGGAACGCCCCAAGCGGCAGGTCTCCAAAGCCGTCTTGGTCGGAATCCTTCCACTGCAAGGCTTCGGTTGGGAAGGCGTCGGCGCTTCCGAAGGGATGGGCTGGCCAGGAGGGGGTGGGGTCGGACCAGCCGTCACCGTCCGTATCTCGGCAGCCAAGCCGGTCGAGCAGGGAGGTTCCTCGAGTCTCCGGGCAAGCATCGCCTTGATGACCCTCTTGCCGGTCGCCGTACCCGTCACCGTCGGAATCGCGCCATTGGGTGGGTTCGTGAATGAAGGCGTCGCCCAAGTCGGACCAGCCATCGCCGTCCGTGTCCTTGCAACCCCACCGGTCGCCACCGGAGGACGGACCAACAGAGGTTCCGGCGACTTCCGGACAAACGTCGGCGGTCGTTCCTCGTGGGTTGTCGCCTCGGCCGTCGCCGTCGGCGTCGTGCCATTGGGTCGGGTCTTGTGGCCAAGCATCGCCTGAGCCGCCGGGGCTTGCCAACCACGAAGCGGTTGGGTCGGACCATCCATCGCCATCCCCGTCAGGGCATCCCCACCGGTCAAAGGTGGAGTTTCCGAAGGTGGTGCGACAACCGTCGGGACGGTACGAGGCCCGCCAGGTTTGCCCGTCGAAGTATTCCGTGTTGTCGCCAAAGCCATCGTCGTCCGTGTCGTGCCATTGCGAGGCGTCCTCGGGGAAGGCATCAGCGAACCCGGCCGGATGGGATGCCCACAAGGCGGTCGGGTCGGAATAGCCGTCGCTGTCGATGTCCCGGCATCCCAAGCGATCAAAACGGCTGATCCATCCTGAATCGACCTCTTCGGGCGTGGATTCGGGGCACACGTCGCCTTCAAAGCCCGTCAAATTGTCCCCGTATCCGTCCCCATCGGAATCCCTGAATTGCGAAGGGACAAAGGGGAAATCGTCGATTTGGGTAGCGCCGTAGGTTTGGTTGTCCCCCCAGCCGTCCCGGTCCGTGTCGCGCCACTGCGTTGGGTTGAACGGAAAGTCATCGATGCGTTGTGCTCCGAGAGTCTGGTTATCGCCCCAGCCGTCCCGGTCGCTGTCCAGCCACTGCGTGGGTTCCAATGGGAACGCATCGGAGCCGTTGTCCTGCGTCCAGTTTTCATCGCCGTCGGAATAGGCATCGCCGTCCGTGTCGGGACAACCGAATCGGTCAGCAAAGGAACCTCCACGAACGAACGGGCAAGCGTCCGGTTCGGTGGCGTTGTCAACGAAGATGCCGATGTCCCAGAGGTGCCTTGTCACGTTGAGGGAGGCATCGGCCCAATTGTCCCCGTAACCGTCCTCATCGGTGTCGTTCCATTGCGTCACGTCGCTAGCAAAAGCGTCAGCTTTGCCCACCGGGTGGGCGTACCATGGGACGAATCCGTTCAAGCCTCCAGGGTCGGGGTCAGAATATCCGTCACCGTCCGAATCGATGCACCCAAATCGGTCGGCCAACGAGTAGCCTCGGCTGTAGGTGCAATGGTCGCCTTGGAAGCCCTCGATGTTATCGCCGTAGCCGTCGTTGTCGGAATCCAACCATTGGGTGGCTTCGTTTGCAAAGGCATCTGCGCCGTTCTGCACCCCCCATCCGCCGTCGGGGTCCGACCAACCGTCGCCGTCGTTATCGGTGCAACCTTTTCGGTCGTTTGTGGAGGTTCCCACGAGGTTGACGCAGTCGTCCTCGGTGTCGATGAACCCGTCTTCGTCGGTGTCGCGGTTGGTCTTGTCGATGCTTGGCGTGAGCGTGTAATCAAAACCGTCGTTGCACCAAGAATCACCGCCCTCCACCTTGAGCAAAATCTCCCCAGCGGTTGCAAGGGTGGTTGAAAGGGAGGCGGTGGGGTTGGTGTCGTCGACGTTGGACGTGACCGAGCCCATGGTGAAGGTCCCGATCCACCCATCGCCCGGGCACCACCAAGCGGCGTTGTTCATGCTCCCGGAGAACGAAACCCGAACGATGTCGCCTTTCTTCCCTTGAATCTTCCAGTAGTCGGTTTTGTCGGTGGGGGAGCAACCGTCGGGATCACAAACGTACCCGCTCGAGGAGACTCCGTCGGTCAAGCCGTTCGCACTCGTCGGCGAGTTGTCGGCGGCCACGGTGGGGAGGTGAGTGAAAAAAAACGCCGCAAGCAGGGCCACCAAGAGGGCGCGACGCATGCCCGCTGATGGGCAAACGGATTATCAAAACCACCCCTGCGTCCATTGAAAACCGGGGAGGGTTCACTTTTGACGACCAAGGCACTGACGGAGGCAGGCTTCGAGGTCGGGATGCTCGAAGGTGTAGCCGCTGTCCAACAACCGCTTCGGCAGAACCTTTTGGCCGTCCAACACCAAGGCTTGGGCCATCTCGCCCAACATGAGGCGGAGGACGAAGCCAGGAGCGGGTGCAAAGGCGGGTCGGCGAAGCACACGTCCCAGAATTTTCGCATAGGTTTTCTGCGTCACGGGCTCGGGTGCCGTGAGGTTGTAAACGCCTTCGCAAGCCGCCGACATCATCAGGTGGTGGACGGCGTAAATCTGGTCGGCAAGGGAAATCCAAGAGTAGTGTTGTTTGCCTCCACCGGCAGGACCTCCAGCACCGAATTTTGCTGGAAGGAGGAGTTTTTGGAGCGCTCCACCCATCGGCGTGGTGACGATGCCGGTCCGCAAAAAGACGGTGCGGATGCCGGCGTCGATGGCCGGCTGGGCGGCAGCTTCCCATGCCGTGCAGGTTTGGGCGAGGAAATTGGTGCCGGGAGCCGACGTTTCGTCAAGTTCTTCGTCGCCTCGGTCGCCGTAGAAGCCGATGGCTGAGCCGCACAAGAAAGCGGCAGGGGGTTGCTCCAAAGTGGTCAAGATTCGGGCCAGGTGGTCGGTAGGGACGGTGCGGCTGGTCACGATGACGTCCTTCCGTTTGGCGTTCCACCGCTTGTCCCCAATGCCCGCTCCTGCCAGGTGAATCACGGTGTCAAATCCGTTCAAATCCCCATTGAGAATTTCACCCGTGCGATCGTCCCATACCACAACATCGTCGTTTTTCGCATCGTCGGGAAGAACGGTCGTGGGGCGGACCAAACGGGTGACTTCGTGGCCTGCTGCGGCCAAAAAGGCGCACAATTGCAGCCCGATGAGCCCGGTCGAACCGCTCACCAGAACCTTTTGACGGGGCAGGTGAGCGAAGTCCTTGATGCGTCGCAGGTCGCTTTGCACCCGGTCGGTTCGGTAGGCAAACATTTGATTCAAACGCCCCTTGACCGTGAACGGTGCCGTCCAAAAGGTGAGCGGGTGGAACGGAAGACGCCACTGAACGGTGTCGCACAGTTCGCTGTTGGAGGCATCGACACCCACGAAGCGATGCTCGTGGTCCCACGCTCCAAAGGGTCCTTTTTCCATCACGTCGTTGAAGACTTCACCGGCTTTCACACCGTGATGACGAGCCACCCACATGGGGCGCAGCGGACCGAGACGGATTCGAAAACGGGTCCGAGCGTCGTCAACCAGCGCACCGGCTTCAACCGGCTGGATTCCTTCCCACTCGGGCATGATTCGACGAAAGGCACCGGGGCTGTCGTACCAAGCCCACAAGTCTTCGACGGGCACGGGGAATTGGGCGGTGTGCTGGAAGACAGGCATGGCGATTCCTCACTGATGGGTGGAGTAAAACCCTGGCCCTGAACCGAGCAGCGCGCTTTGACGAGCATCGCCGTTGTATTTTTCGACGTAGGCCTTGGTTTTGTATTTCCGAGCGGTAGAAGCGCTGGTCATGCAGCGGATTTTCCCGTACACCGCACGCTCGGTCCAACCTCGGTCAAACTTACCGAGCACCCAGCCAATCCCCGTGTAGGAATTGGGGTCACGTCCGTCCAGTGCCCACCGGTCGTTCAAGGCGATCATCCATTCCATGGCGACCTGTGGAGAAGGGGACCATTCGAGGATTTTCTTGCCCCAAAGCATCCGCAAGTAGTTGTGAATGATGCCTTCTTGGCGCAGTTGATTTTGCGCTGCATTCCAGAGCGGGTCGTGCGTTTGGGCGGATTCCAACTGCTCAAGGGTGTAGAGGTAAGGCCTCTCGTCGGTGGCGTGTTCTTCAAGCGTGGTCTGCGCCCACTGAGGCAGGGATTCGTATTCCGTGTGGTTCTCGGTCATCGCACAGTGAATGAAACCGATGTCCCTCCACGTGATGATTTGGTCAAGGAAGGCCTCAACCGGCTCAGAAAGCCCCCACCATCCATTTCGTCGGCCATCGTTGGGTGGATTCACCAAACTTACGTCCCATTGGTGGTGGGTAAAGAGGTCGTGAAGCACCGCATGGACGCTGATGTGCCCGAAATGCAGCCAAGGCGACAGCCCGCTAGCGCCGCGCTCTTGAGGGTGGTTTCGCATCTCGTGGTAGGCTGCCAGCCGGCTGGAAAAGAATTCCTTCCAACGGCGTCGTCCTTCACGGTGGCCGCCCCGCTTCCCGACCACGGGTTCAACGTCGTGGTCGATGCTCAGCGTGGAGAGGGCCTGGCGACCGACATCGCCACCTTCCGCAACACGCCACAGGAACTCGTAGGGCGTTGGTGGGGTGTTGGTCGAAGCGAACACGGCCTCAACGGTCCCGTTCGCAAGTTTGGCCAAATCGGCGGTGCTGCGCAAGGGCTTGGCCTCGGGGAATTCGTGCATGTGTTCACGAATGGTTTTGTGGAGGTGGCGGCGAAGAGAATAGGCCGTGGAGAAATCCCGTCCCTGCGCTCGCATGGCCATGAATCCGTTGGAATCCACCACGTGAACTTCGCACGGTTTGACATCGATGGCCGTGTTGAGAACGTGTTTTGGATAGTACGTCGGGTAGTCATCGATGACGCAGGCTCGGGCTCGGTGGAGCCAACCTCGAAGCAGCCCCGAGGCTTCCTTCCGTTTGGTTTCCACATACGGAACGTACGTCACGCCCGAGTCTGCAAAACTGTCTCGGTTGTCGATCATCCCCTGCAGAACGAAGGTGGAAATGCGGTCGTTCGCCCAACGGTGCTGAAGGGCCAAGCATTCGATAACGACGAGCGGTAAATTGTGATCCCGAGCGAGGTGGATGGCGTGGTCGAGGGCGTGGTTCCAGTGTGGACGCCGGGCGGCGGTCATCCAGTAAACCACCACGTCACCTTCCGGATTTGGTTCGCCGTGAATTTGGAGGCGGGTGGAGGGAATCATCGTTGCGACCCCCTTGTTCTCGAGAGTCCCGAGCGATAGACGGCGTAGGGTCCGCCACGGGGCGTCAGGCCTTTTTGATGAAGGGTAACGACGTGATGCGTGAGCCCGTCGATGGCAAGCTGATGCATGGTTTCAGAGACCCATTCAAGCGCCGTGAGATCGGAAAGCGAGAACCACGAGACCGATGAAATTTCGTCGCTCCCTGCCCCAAGCCTGCCTTTGTGGGCATCCACCTCGTAACAAAGGAAGACGGCTGGGCCGTCCGTTCGCAACGCTGTGCGAACACCGGCAAGCCCGATGACGGTGCCGTCCAGCCCCGTTTCTTCGACGAGTTCTCGTAGGGCTGCGGCTTCGGGACTTTCGCCGGGTTCGACATGACCCTTCGGCAACCCCCAACGGTCCTTGTGGCTGCCGTTGGCTTCTTGGACCAGGAGAATCTTGCCGTCTCGCACCACGCG
>Ga0222715_10003051_pt1 | contig 15082 bp, 8 predicted proteins | sample C33_9DmetaG_FD_165056 | JGI IMG/M metagenome (GOLD analysis project Ga0222715, IMG submission 165056) | Estuarine water microbial communities from San Francisco Bay, California, United States - C33_9D | ecosystem: Environmental > Aquatic > Marine > Unclassified | place: USA: California...
CGCGCCGAACGCGTAGCGTTCATTCGTCGCGTCGCTCGGCGAGCTCGCGCCTCCTTGCGCGCTCAATCCAATACCCGCGCCCATCACACCGAACAGAGCCACGCATTGCGCAAAACTCTGTCGCACACCGCTAAATACATAAACAAACAACGCCGCGCTCACGAGCTTGCTTTGATTTAAACAGTTGAACGACACGCCGTCGAGGTTCGCGTAGCCGTACTGCGACAACACATTCTGCACCGCGTACAGCACCGCCGGAAGCGCCGCGAACGCCACACCTCGCCCGTGCGCGACGCTGCGTTTAAGCTCATCCCTAAACGACCCACGCGCGCACAGCATCGCCACCGCCAGCGCCGCTTTAGACGCCTCCGTAGCGAGCACCAAAGACGCGCGCGACACCTCTGTACGCACGAACGCGCGCACGAGCAGCGGTTGCGCGCCGTATTGCGCCGCGAGCGCGACGCAGCACGCGTATCCAATCAAACGCGAGCGTGCGCGCGCCGCGTCGGCGCCGGTGCCGCGCGCGCGGGTCGACATGGAGACACGGCGCGGCGAGAGAGTGACGACGGCAGTCGCTCGCGCGCACGTGCGCTTCGCGCGATGGACGCCACCGGCTTACCGCGGCGAATTCTCAAGGTACGATGCGAAGGGCGCGATGTGGGACGATGCCGAGCGAGCGCCGATGCGATCGCGCGCGTCGACGGCGCGTGAGGTGTAGATTGATTCGATGGTGTGTGGATCTGGATGACGAGACAGCGAGCTGAAGTTGGGCGAACGAACGAGGTACTGACGCACGTGCACGCGCACGCACGCATACAGGAAGCTCAACGGTTGCAGCAAGAGCCCATTCCGGGGATTTCCGTGCAAGTGAGCGAGAGTAACTTGCGACACTTTTACGTCGTGATTCAAGGTCCGGATGGAACGGCGTACGAAGGCGGCGATTTCAAGCTCGAGTTGTTCTTACCCGCGGATTACCCCATGGCACCGCCCGAAGTGTTCTTTCGCACGAAGATCTATCACCCGAATACTGATAAGCTCGGTCGGATTTGCTTGGATGTGTTGAAGGACAAGTGGTCCCCGGCGTTGCAGATTCGAACGATTTTGTTGAGCGTGCAAGCGCTGATGAGTGCGCCGAATCCGGATGATCCATTGCGTGAACAAGTGGCGGAACATTGGAAAACGGATGAGCAAGGTGCGCTCGCGATGGCGCGCGAATGGACGAAGAAGTATGCGGCGCGGACGTAAAAGGCGCGACGCCGTCGGTTTCGATGGAAACTTGAGACAGCCGGCCGCGGTCTGGACGATTACAATTTAGTTAGTTTAATGAATAGAAGATAAGAGAGAATGCTGATGACGCTGATGACGTGCACGCGCATGGAGAGTTTCGTCGCTCACGGCTAAGAGTGCGAATGAATGCTAACAACGCCTAAATACTATTCCTCTGCTTCCGCTTCGGCTACGAGCCGCGCGCGCTCTTGCGCTCGCTTCATGCGCTCTAATACTATGCTCTCGAAATCCTTATTCGCTACTGAAACGGGCGCTGCCGGTTTGAGCTTCTCCGCATGCGTCGAGTCTGCGGGCTTTGTCACAGACGTCGCCGCGCCTTGAGTAGATTTCGCCGGTATCGCCGCGCGCGTGACGACCAATGGATTGCTTAAATCTCCACTCGTCGCATTCGATGCCGCTACGCACGCGTCAACGGTAGCGAATACCACGAGTGCGCTACCTTTCTTCTTTTTACCTTCGCGCAACACCACGTCCTCGACGGTGCCAAAAGTTTCAAATATATCCCGCAGCTTTTTAGCTGAATACGCAGAGGCGTCCGAGTCGTCGTCTCTTCGCCACACAGCCTTGAGCGATCGGTACAAATGCGCGGGCACCTCAACAGCCGTACTCGCCGCATTGTCCTCGTCCATGCTTGGCGTGTAGCGACGCGAACCCTCGCGTTGCTTGCGTAATCTCGCGAGCTCCACGCGCAACCGTTCGCGCGCTTTTTGCTCGTCGCTCAGCGCCCCGCTCGATCCCGCCGCCGCACGCTCACGCGCCTCTAAATCCTCCACCGCACGCTTGCGTTTAGCATCCCTCGCCGCGTGCGCCGCCCTTCTCACCGCAGTGGCGCGCAAAACGTCATCCAACGCCTGCCTCGCGTCCGCGTCGCTCAGCGCGTCGTACGCCTTTTGCAACGCGTCAAACTCCTTTTCCGCCACCTCGCGCTCACTCGCCGGTCGCTTATCGGGGTGCGTCTTGAGCGCTAATTTACGAAACGCCTGCGCGCGCGAAAACACGAATACTCGCTTTGTCAGTATCACCGCGTACCGACACCTTTCCAAACACGAATGCACAGCACACAATCACCAAGTCTTCAAACGACGCACCTTTTTGATCGCGCCGTCATCCGGCGCCGACGCGAAATCCAACCCGAGCACCTCATACGCGTTCGTGTCGACGTCCATGCTCGTTCGCCGCGCGCGCGCGTTCGCCGCGCCGAACGTCGAGCGTCGCTGTGTGTGGATGTCGTTGCAACATTTTCACGTCGTGTGCTTCACTCGACGCCACGCCACGTCCTCATCGCGCACGGATCTCGCCGCGCACGCAAAGGCACGCCTCGCCTCGCATCTCGCACACGCATCGATCGCGTCGCGCCATGTCTGCCCAGCCCTTGGCGTCGCGCGCGAGCGCATTCGCGCAGCGGATAAGCTCATCCCAAGATCGTCCTCGTCGTCGCGCGTCTCTCGCGCGCGCGGGCGCCGCGCGCGCCGCGGGCAAGTCGGGCGAGTACTACGTCGGGAAGGGCAAGTACATCAAGGACGACGGCCGCGGATTGCTCGCGAAGACGGGACGGGATAACTTGACCGTGGGCGGGTTCGCGGGTGGCGAAGTCGGTTTACAAGCCTACCGCGAGGAGCTCAACGCGCAAAACGCGGCGAAAGCGCTTGAAAAGGCGAAGAAACCGCGACGAGAGACGAAGGAGGTGAATTTACAAAAAGATTTTGGTGTGCTCGCGGGTGGGTTCCCGGGTGGCGAGAAGGGGCTTAAGATTTACAACGCGACGGGGGAGCTTCCGCAGACGAAACCGGCGACCCTCGGGTGGGGTCCGCCGGTGTTGACGTTGGTGACGGTGTTGACTGGGTACACGTACTTGAGCACTGGGGAGTTGACTCAAGATTCGTTGATGTCGACTGTGCAGTCGCTTTCGACAAAGGCGGGTGAAATTGACACGCAAGCGGTGTCGAGCGGAGCGACGGGCGCCGTCGGCGCCGTCGCGGGCGTCGTCGGACAAGTGGTGGATCTCTTGCCAGAAGACGTGAAGAATGCCGGTTCGGAGGCGGCGCAAGTCGCGCTTGCTGTGTTGGTCGGCGGCGTCGTGCTCAAGATTGTGGTTGGCAAGGTTGTCGATGCCATTGGATCTTCTTTCAAGGTGGTCGCGTTGGGTGTCGTCAGCGGCTCCATCGCGCTCAAGATTTTAAACATCATCTAAACAAACCTCACATTGAGTTTGTCGAACGAATAACATTAACCCCTTAGCGCATGCAATGTGAATTTTCGTCTACGGTACAGCTTCGTCTATTTTACACGCTACACGTATCGGTACAGTACACGTTTAAAAGTTTGCGCGCTTCTTGTGCGAACCACGTTTGGAAGATTCCTTCTTGAAATCCTCTGGTTGTAGGATGGAACTCATGGATAAAAATGCGCCGCCTGCTTCATCAGACGAATACGCGTATTGTTCTTCGGCATCAGAGTCCATGGCGAGTGCGGCGAATCCAGAACGAGTCACTTTGATGTCATCGTCGTCCGTGTCATCGTCGCTGACTTCGTCGTCGTCGACGTACGCTGTCTTCCTCTCGCGTACAACTGGCGCGCCCAACGGCGGAGGAATGGCGTATGGAATTTTCCCTTCGAACACGAGCGCAAGTATCGTCTGCCCAGCTTTTTGCAAGTCCACTCCACGCGTTTGCATGAATCCTCGCATTTTGCCGTACGCTTGACACATCGATAATGGCGACCACGGAAGAGCTTCGCCAGTTAAATCCTCATTGTTCAAAAGCTCAATAACCTCTGGATCGTAGTCGGTCGTTGGGCGCACTTTAAGCGCACCTGTCATCGACATTGCGAGTGATGCCGCGAGCTTGCCATCACTCGATCCGCTATACTTTCGCTGAATCGCTTCCCAGCGTTCAGCGCCGACGAGCTTGGCTTCGGCGAGCCAGCGAATCGCGCTAAACGGTTCACGCACCACTGGAAGCGGTATGAGATTCCCTATGATTTGTTCCGCAGGCCCGAGATCCGTTCGCGGAAACACCAATCCTGGCGAATCGCACAAGCACGTTTTCTCGTCCAAGATGAGCGTTTGTAAAGTCTTGGTGTGTCCAGGAGTCGCCTTGACGCTCACCGCTTTCCGTCCTAGCATGGAGTTCACCATGGATGATTTCCCGACGTTAGGATGCCCGACGAGACCAATCATGATTCGGCCCTCCGCTTTGACGCGTTCATGCTCTTCTTGTTCTGCGCGTAGTGCTTGCATCGCGCGCTCTTCCGCCTCGATGTCTTCTTCTTCGTCGCCTGAATCCTTCGCGTCGTCGTCGTTGAACTCGTCGTCGTCGTCGTCTTGGTCATCAGCGGTTGCGTCTGTGGTTTGAAACCTCTTACCACTCGTCGCGAGCTCTTGACACACGCGCAACAACGCGTCACGACCAATGGGAATACACGACGCGCGATGCATGCGTTCCGCCGCGTGGTCGCGCTCTTCGTGTTCTCGATTCTTCTTGTCCCAAAATCGTTCATCCGTGGGCGCCTCATCTCTTGAAGAAAACCCAACGACTGCGTCAATGCCAGGCAGCGTCGCCATAAAATGCGACGCCCACTGCTCCACCGCCGCCATCGGAACGGCGTCTATTTTATTCAGCACGACAACCAATGGCTTTCGTAATCGACGCGTGACGTGCGCGTACAACGCCGGCGGCAAGTGCAACATTGGATTCCTCGCATCTACAACCACCACAGCCACGTCCGCGCGCTCGAGCACACGCCACAACTGTCGCCACACTTCAATATTCTGCTCAAACGCCGGTGCGTACCCTCCAGCCTCGATCATCGCCTCTTTCGCGCGACGCAACCATGCGACAAACGCCTTGCGTTCTCTCGCGTGCAACTTTCCGCGCTTCAACTCATAATCCCATTTCGGTCTCGCCGGCATCATCGCCAGCGCCCCATCGTCATCTCTAAAATCACTCGGCACGCGTTCGACGTACCCGAGCGGAGCCGACATCAACGGTCGCCGTCCATCGCGCACTCGACGTTCGACGTCGTACGTCGCCTCTTGCGCGAGCACCGTCGTGACGCCCTTCCTATGCGCACCCGCGCTGCCAATCCCGCGTCGCTTGACGTTGGACAGTCGCTTGGTGGATTTCAATCCCAAGCTCTCGACGGTGAACACGGTGGTGGCCATGCCGCGCTGGGCGTCGACGCGTCCGTCGGTTTCGGAGTGGTGCTCGGCGGCGGCGCGGATGCCGCTGAGCATGTCGCCGTCTTCGCGCTTTTTCGCGCCCGCGCGCATGCGCGCGTCGTGGGCGGACTTTTTACCCTTTGGGGGCATGACGCGTTCGTGCTATGGCTATGGGCGCGCGCGCGCGGGTGTGGGGATGACGCCGTGCGCGGGTGAGCTATGAGGTGGGCGCCGTCGAGCTACATGGTACATAGTTTGTCACATTTACATCTGTGTTGAACCCGCGCGACGATGCGCGAGCGTGCTAAATATATGTAGTATCAACGCGTTCTTCTCGACGCGAGATTGACTCACGCAAAGAGCTGGGATGACCCAGAACGCTTGAGCGCTGATTTACTCGGCGTGCGCTGCAACGCCGATTTGGACGGCGTGCGCATCATCGATCCTAGTCTACTCGGTGAACGAAGCATGCGGTTGTCTAGCTTGCTCAGCAATTCGACGCCATCTTTTCGTGTTCGTACGCTGTTGATGTCCTCGATCTCTAGCGTTAATGAATCCATGAGCAATTCTTTCGCTTCGTCAAAGCGTTTGACTTCGTACAACAACTTGGCGAGCTCGACTTTGTGAATCAAACGCTTGGGGTTGATTTCAATCGCTTGTCTGAAGTACCTTTCAGCGTTTTCGATCGTCGCTGGCTCTATGGCGCCGTAAATAGCCTTGATTAAATAACGCGTAAACCCACTGATGTTGGACATTGTGTGTTCCAAGCGCGCCAAGACGTGCAACGCGTAGTCATTCTTTGGATCCATTTCTAGCGCTTTGAGCAAATTGTCTTTAATGACGTGCGTGAGCTCAACCTTTTGGCGCGCCTCGCTGAACATGCTCAACCTCGCGTTGGCTACGGCGAGGGCAATGTAGGCTTGCGTGTCTTGCGGCGCGTGCTTGAGCGCGCGTTCGGCTAAATCGCTCGCTTCCTTTGCAAATTTACGCGCCAACGGTTTGTTGTGGAAAATTTCGTGGTCAAACACGCGATCGCTCAACTCTTTACTGAGCGACACCATGATGACTGGATCTTCAGGACGAAGTTCAAGCGCCTTTTCAAAAGCCAACTGTGACTTTTCTGAATCACACGCCTTGTCGTGCGCTCGTCCTTCGGCGATGAGCGCCTCGACGAGCTTTCTACGTTCCTCTGTCTCACCCATCGCCGCGGCGCTCTCGGTTCGCTGCAACTTCTCCCTCTGCGTACGAACGACGTTCTCTACATTTTCCCAAACTTTCAACGCATTCCATCGTAGCTTTGGAAACTTAAATTCCTCCTTTGGCTTTTGTTCATCCGCTTCAAACATCGCAAACACCCACGGAGGCACCACGCGAAGTCGACGCCCGACGACGAGCGGAATCAAAAACATTTGTCTCGGAATCTCAAACGTACTCAACGTTAGATTCAACATGAACGAAACAACCTTAAACATCTTAAAGCTGTCAAACGCCACGCGCGAGCTCACAAACCCGCGTACGGCGCGCGCGACGTGCTCCACGCGCCTCGCCGCTAATCGAGCCACGCGCTCCAACGGTTGCCGCCGCGGCTGCTCCATACTCAACCGCCGCCTCACCCGTCCCCGGGGCTTCGCCGGCGTCTCATCTCGGTCGCTAAATAAATACGCATCATCCTCATCCGTCTCATCCGTCCACTTCGGTTCGCGCACCGGCGAGTTCGCCGGCGAACCTTCCCGAGGCGGCGAGCCTAAACGCTTCAAATACGGCGCCTGCGTCGTCGTCGTCCATTTCCCAAAGAACCCGCTCAAGTCCTCCGCAAACGTTGCATACATCGGTAACGTATCTATTCATGTCCCACACGCGCGAACGCGCGCGCCACGTATCGGTCAGTCTACATTCCAGAGCGCGCGCGTCGTTCAACTTTTCAAGATTCAATCCCCCGCGCGAGCTCCCCCGCCCACCGGCGCCGCACCCATCGCGCCCGCGCGCGACGCGCGACGCACGCGCGCACGCACCCCTCACGCCCGCGCCCGCCCGCGCACCGCGCCCGTTCCTCCCCCACCCGTGCCGTGCGTCGTCGAAACCCAATGCGCATGTGTACTTTTTCATAAACGGCGCATTTCCCGCGCGCGCGCATAATCGTCGTCGCGTCGTCGCGAACGCGTCTCGAGCGACGTCTGCATCGACGCAACGCACGCACCTGCAACGTATGCGCTGTCGGTAGCGCTCCGCCGCGACGTGGAGGCGACGGCGGAGGTTGTAGCCATGACGATGGCGGGCGCGCAGTGAGGCGCTGTGGTGTTGGTGGCGCGTCTCGCATGACACTCGGCTACGTCGCGTTTGGTTCAGCTAGGGATACGAATTCGAGGTGCACGCCCAAGGCATCGACATTGGGCGTGGCGTCGAGGGCTGGGCGCGCGCCCGGTGCGGGTTGCGTGGCGTGCGATGAAGGGTTCGGCGGTTTTTGAGCGGCGTTCGGGACGTCGGGGCGACGCGCGAGCGCGGCTTTGGCGCGCTCGAGCGCGGCTAATACGACTGGGAACATTGGCCGGTCGTCGCGGTTGAGCGCCGCGCACTGGTGGAAGAGCTTGATGAGGAGCTCTGTGATGGGATGCGTGGCGTTCGGGACGTCGTCGGGGAGCTCGAGCGCGCGCCCAGAGTATCCGACGACGGCGACGACTTGCATCGGGTGCAATTCTTCCCACGGCGTGCGCGCGGTGATGAGCTCCCACAACACTACGCCGAACGAATACGTATCTGCACGCTCGTCGTAGTTTTCCGCGCGGAGCATTTCTGGGGCCATCCACTCGGGAGTGCCATGAAACTCGCTCTTGGCGCTGACTTGCGTGGATTGTCGCATGCGCGCCAACCCGAAATCTGCGATTTTCACCCGCCACTTGTCGTCGACGAGAATGTTTGGGCTCTTCAAATCCAAATGTAATATCGGCGGCGAGCGCGAGTGCAAGTAGGACATCCCTCGCGCCACCGCCGTGGCCACGGCATAGTTTCTCGCCGGCTCTAGCGCTTGTCCAGTCTTTAATATCGTGTGTAAACTTCCCCGTCGCATAAACTCGGTGCAAATTAACGGCGGATCGGCGCAGTACCCCATGAATAATAACAAGTTTGGATGCCTCAATTTTGCGAGCACTTCAACCTCTTGTTCTAATTTCGCTTGCACCTCCTTGGTGCGTTCTAAAAGCTGCTTCACGGCCACAACAGTGCCTTGCCATGTGCCTTTAAACACCTCAGCAAACCCACCGACGGCGATGCGTTCGTGTAAACGCACGTCTTCGGGGGAAATTGTAAACGCGTCTCGCATGACTTGATTTTCACGCTTATCAGCGTCGCCATCGTCGTCGTCGTACCACCCAATCGCGGGCGATGACGGTCTGTTGTTACTGTGTACAATACGCGACTCCTCACTGTTATCGTCGTCGCGCCAGCTATCATTTGGAGTCATCACCGAATACCGACCGCCGCGGCCGGGGACAAACTCGCCGACGTCGATTTCTGAAATTTGAACTCCAGACGTTGACGTCGACGTCGACGTCGCGTTCCACGCTCCACCATCGGATAGTTCACCAGCATCACGACGGTCATCGGAATCAGGTAACGCTAAAACTTCCCGCGCCGCGCCACCTCCGCCTCCGCCTCCGCCCGGTACCGCGAGCGCGTGGCTAAAGTGCGCTCGAAACGATGTCGTCATCGTCACGTCCAGCGTCTTATCATCAATCCGCGTCACTTGCATCAGAGGCCCTTCAACCGCACTCACGCGTTCGGGTTTCACCGGCATGCGCGCTAAAATGGGTCTGATGAGCGTCTCAAACTCGGCGCTCGCGCCGCCGACGCCTCGTCGGTCGACGCCGAGCGCCGCGGACCTTCGACGACTCGACGCGGATGACGCCGCCGACGGTGACGTCCGCGAGGACGAAGGCGACGACATATCATCTGTGGCGTGGTAGTGCGCGCGCGCGATGCCCCAGAGCTTCGTCCCGGAGCGCCGTGGGGTGTCTTTGTCGTCGTCGACCGGGTCATCGTGATGAGGCATCATGTTGACTGATATGCGCGCGCGCGTGCGTCGTCGTCGTCTTCAGCGGCGGCAGCAGTGCACGGGTTACATATATATGCGCGCGCGTGTTGCGCGCGCGCGCGTCGCGGCGCGTGTGGCGTGTGTGCGCGCGACGCAGCGCGGTTAGGTGGCGAGGCGCGCACTGGCGAGAGCTCGAGGCGCGATGCGTGGTTTTACTGATATGATATCGCCATTGGTTATATTAAAATACAGACTGTTGTGTGATGGTTATATATTAGCTTACCGCGCATTTTTCGTCAACCACGCGCTGAGCTTGGTGAACTCGCCGCGGAAGTCAATCGCCTCGTGCGCGCTTAAAATGCCGACCAAGAGTTTGGGCATGTCGACGCGCAACATGACGTCTTGTACGGAGGTGTTATTCAACGCCAAGGCGAGAGCGCAGCCGCACGTGACGCGAGCGAGCTCGATGTTCGTGCGCGCAGGCTCGCACGTGTCGACGATGTGACGAATCAATCCATCAGCCAGGAGCGCGCCTTGCATTTCGGCGCCGTACTTGGACATGCGGATGAGTTGCCAAATGGTGCCGAGACCCATGCCTTGCACGCTGTGGTTGTGCGGCACGGTCTTGAGCACGGCTAAGATGCATCTTGCGTGCACGGGGTCGGCAACTTGCTCGCGCAACGTTTTGTCTTGCGTGACATACTTGTTCGACACCATGGCGTGAAGAAATTCCATCGCTTCATACGGGCAGCCGTCTTCGTCGGCGGCGCCACACGACCACTCGAGAATGTCAATCATAGCGTTTGACATCGCTTCGCAACGCATAAGCACGCGAACGGTGGTTAAAGAACCATTAGCGAGATTTTGCAATGCTTCCCAGCATCGACGACGGGTATCGATCGACGGATGCTTTCTCGTAATCTTGACCAACGCGAGGACGGAATTTCTCCGAGCTCTGTACTTGCGCAGGCTTGAAAACTGTTCTAACACATCCTTGGGTATTTCTCCGCCAGTGCCTACGCTGGACGCCACGGCAGTAACAACATCACCCGTATCGATATGCGTCGCGTACTCAGACACGTCCAGCGCCTTGGCCGCGGTAAAGACCTCCTCGTTGTGCTTGATGAAAAACGTCACCAATTTTTCAGCGTACTCCTTCATGTCCTTCATCGCCGACTTGTCCTTGATCAACGCGTTCACGGTGTTAAGATTCGCGCGCTCAAAGGTTTGAACCTTTTCATGCGCGCGCTCTGCCTCGTCATTCGCGACGCTGGCCTGACGCGCCGCCTCGTCACGCGCACGAATCGCTTCTTTTTCCAGGAGCTCAATGCGCGCCTTGGCTTTTTCGTGCTCAGTCGTTACGCGCTCAATTTCCTTCTCTGCACCTTGTCGAATGAGGTTCGAATCCGTCTTGACGCGCTCTAAATCGCGCTCAACGTTGTGACGAGCTTGCTCGGCGTCGTAACGAGCTTGCTCGGCTGCTTTTCGTGCGTTCTCCGCGTCCAAAAGAGCCTTTTCCGCAGCGAGTCGCGCGGCGGCATCCTTGGATACCGCCGCTCGCGTCTTTTCGGTTTCTGCCTTAGTTCGCTCGAGCTCAGCGCGCGCTTTTTCAGCCTCCTCGATTGCGCGCTTTTTCTCTTCCTCTGCTTCTTTGAGTGCCTGATCGGCTAAGTTCAATGCCTGCTTCTTTTCTTCTTCGGATGCCATCGTTCTCTGTACGCGGGTCTTCAGACGGGCAATTTCAGCCTCGAGCTCCTCGGCGCGCAACTTGGCATCCTCCGTCTCTTCTCGAGCCTTCATGACTTCTTCAGCAGTTGGGACGTGTCCATCTGATACGAAGGCCAAAATCAATGGCACTACCATTTGCGCTCGGACGTGTGCGCGTCGGAGTAACCACATCACGTAATGCTTCACCGTACCGGGAACCTCGTCGGAGCGCTTTAAGAGCTCGATGATTTTCTTCACGGCGGACTCAACACGCTCTTTGAATGTTTGCTCTTCAGCGGCCACGTCAGCTGGTGCGTTGGTATTTGTTTTGTCAGACTTGTCGTCTACGTCTTCATTGCCGACGAACGGAACGTTCTGCTTAACAGCCGCTGCGACGCTGTCTTGCGCCTTTTTGTCGACGACTCCTAAAACGACAAATCCGAGCGCCAAGGTGCCAATCAACTTGAGCATCGCACCCGAAAACACCGTTGAAAATGCAAACAAAACAGTGCGCAACACCGTCTTGATCACGAATAGAACGGTTTGGACGATAATACTCACGATGCGCAAGACGAGGACTAGTACAAATTTGAAAAGGTTGATGATTCGGCGAATAAACGACACCTTCTTTTTGGGTGGCGCATTCTTGCTCGCACGAGTCTTGCCAGCGCCCGCAGCTTTGAGATGACTGGGCGCATTGGAATCATTCGAGCACATACCGCTCGATGTGATGGATGACGAATCACAGCAGTTGCCGAGCATATCTTCGCGCTTGCCGCTGAAACATTTACCGTCGCAACCCAGTCCGATGTTCATGCCGCCGCACATTCCGCACTTATCGACGACAGCTTTACCACCGCAAATACCGTTGCAATCAGTGGAGCGACCGCTATTGCACGTACCGTCACAACCGACGACACCAGTACCAAAGCAGCGCGCGTATTCGCGTCTCCCGCAGTGATTCACGCGAGCTTTGAAGCCTTGTCCGCATTCGACGCTGCACGCTGTCCACTCACCCCAAGCGCTCGCTCTGCAACGTTCACCAAACGTGCGTTTAACGATAGGTGCGACCGGGTCGGGCACGTTGTCATAGTATTCAGGATAGGCGGCGAACACATACGCCGGTCGCACTAACGTTTCATACACTCCCATCGGCCACTTGAATGGATTCAGCACCACGTGCAACGGGTAACGGATTTTCGACAACACGCGTTCGTGCATCACCGCCGCGAGATTTTGCTCGAGAGAAAACGTCATGTCTTCAAACTTTTCCATCGTTCCTGTGACAAAAGTCATGTACAACGGCTCGAGTCCATCCATGATGAATTCATACAGCGGGAGTAATCCGTAATCAATCGCTGGCGAACTCGTAAAGCCAACCAACCAAACCACGTTCTGCACCGACGATCCCGCAGTAGACGCGACCGCAGTCACGCCCTCGACAACAATGCCCAATCCCACGCGCTCGAGAATACCCACGCTGAGATTAATCACACCTCCCGCGACCGTCAGCGCGCCTCGCGCCGTCCCCGCGGCGACTCGAACCGCGCCGTTAAACGACCCACGAATCGCCACACGCGTCGTATGCTTCAACATCGACGCCTGCGTCTGCGCACGCATCATCTTCGCCTGCGTTTTCCCCCGAAACGTACTCGCATTCGATCGCGCCACGACCGACGGGTCCACGCCGCCCGCCAACATCAAGCCTTCTGGACTCAAATCCAACGCGCTCGGCCGAAACGCGCTCGCGACGGCGTTATACCCCAGCACCACCACGATCAACAGCGCATACGCCTGCACCATGCTCCACAACGCGCGCATCGTCGTCTGACGACGTCTCGACGCGCGATTCGCACCGCCGCGCGCGACGCTCCCGTGCGCGGCAGCATCATCATCGTCATGATGCGCGCCGACGATCGCCCCGCGCGACGCGTCGTCATCCCCAGCGGACGCCACGGGCGCGAACACCGACGTCGTCGCCAACGCGGTAGACATGATCGACGTCGATGTCGTCGATATCGTCGTCGTCGCGATCGACCGTCGTCGTCGACCGTCGCTCGTCGCGCGCGCGAATGCGGTGCGCGCAACACCAAAAAAACATCAAACAGTTTGGTCGGGACATCGCGGTCGTTCAGTTCGTGATTGGTCGTTTTCACCAAAAATTGGGGGACTCGAGCGGACCACTCAAACTACGACTACAACAAGACTGCGCTACTTCGGGCTACTGGGCTACTGGGCGGCTGCGCGCCGCGCCGACGCGGTCGCGCGACGGCGGCGCGCGCGCGGGGTGTGGGTGCGTCGCTACGCGTGGCCGTCGTCCTCGGCGTCGGCGTCGGCGCGGTCGCGGTGGGTGTTGGCGCCGCGCGGGTCGGCGGTGAGCACTAAGCGCGCGGTGTTGGCGCACGCGACGGCGACGATGGCGGCGCCGAGGGCGAGCACGGGTTTGGGGACGGTGTAGAAGAGTTCTGGGTTCATGATTCGGAAGAGGAGGGTGCTTTCGGGCGGCCGCGGGGGCGTGGGTTGGGCCATGGGCCGCTGACGCGTGCGGGACGCGACGCGCGGCGCGGCGTCGAGTGAGGCGCGAGACTTCTAACGCGTGTGATTTTAAATTAAAAGTACGCTGCTGTGTGCGCGCGCTGCGCACGTGAAGCTATTTGATTTCATGGTTACTTTTTGCTCTTGAAACTGACGGATCGTAAGCGATCAAAAAATCCATGCTTGCCCGGATCCTCTTGCGGAACTTGGATATTTCTAAGGAGCGCTATTATTTGCTCGAACCCGGGGCGGGCGTTCATGTCGGCGAGCCAGCAGTATTGCATGACTTGCGCGATGACTGAGTTACACCCAGGGGAAATCGTTGGACGTAAGCCGCGTTGTACGACGCCGACGGCGGCTTGCAGCGGAGTGTATCCCGGGTACGGGACTTCGCCGCCGCTCACGAGTTCCCAAACCATGATGCCGTACGAGTACACATCACATTTTTCATTGTAAAACTGGTGGGCGATGACTTCAGGAGCCATCCAGCGATACGTTCCAGTCTCAGCGGTCATCGTCACTCCGTCACCCGCTTGGACGCGGGCGACACCAAAGTCGGCAATCTTCACGACGTTGTTGTCGTCCAACAACATGTTTGCCGTCTTGATGTCCCGATGGACAATGTTAATCTTATGCAGATAATCCAAACCGAGCGCCACACCTAATGAGTATCGCACGACGTCGGCAACTTTCAGTGGTGCATGTTCTTGCACGTATTGCAGTAAATTCCCGCCGCGCATGAATTCGGTAACTAAACACAACGTCTTGCTCTTCGTCAACGCCCCTATGAGTTGAAGAATGTTCTTGTGGTGCACTCTTCGTAGAATGTTCAATTCCTGAGCAAACTCGCGCAACGTGTCCGACACTGGACCATCCGAAACGTTGCTCTTCAACACTTTGATAGCGACTTCCTGTCCACAGTAACTTCCTCGATACAACAATCCGAACGCGCCGCTCGCAATTTTTTCGTTGAACACCAACTGCTTCTCCGTGAGCTCCCACTCGCCGCCATCTATTGCGATGACATCTACGTTGGAGCCACCCGCGTGATTCGACATGCGACCTTCCGAAGTCGCTGTAGCGTTATCACCGCTAGACTTTGGCGCATCGTCGAAATCAGTAGCATCGAGTGACGCTTGAATACTCTTCGTGAGCGTCGCCGCGTCGTTTGGCTTCCACCCCGTAACGATGAAGATATCGAGCGCGAATCCATCGTCGGTGCAAAAGACGTGCGCCTCAGCTATGTTCAATCCAACCTCAAACAGTGCCGCAGATACGCGAGAAAGCAAACGTGGTTTATTCCCCGCGCTCACCGAAACCTCGTACGTGCCCCTCGCCGTCGACGACGACGCCCCGCCGCCGCTCCC
>Ga0222715_10003056_pt1 | contig 15075 bp, 11 predicted proteins | sample C33_9DmetaG_FD_165056 | JGI IMG/M metagenome (GOLD analysis project Ga0222715, IMG submission 165056) | Estuarine water microbial communities from San Francisco Bay, California, United States - C33_9D | ecosystem: Environmental > Aquatic > Marine > Unclassified | place: USA: California...
TTTCGCGCAAGGGTTATACTGCGAGAAGTGGGTGCCGTTCGAGCGCGAGCTCGCGGTGATGGTGGTGCGCGCCAAGGATGGCGAGACGGTGTGCTATCCAGTCGTTGAGACGGTGCACGAAAATAATATTTGCGACACGACGACGACTCCGGCGCCGATTCCGAACAGAGTCGCCGAAGAAGTGCAAGCGGCGGCGCGTAAGGCGATTGCGTCGTTTACGGGTGCAGGTATTTTTGGTGTTGAGTTGTTCGTATTGAAGGATGGGTCGATTTTACTCAATGAAACCGCCCCGCGACCGCACAACAGCGGCCACTACACCATCGAAGCGTGCGCGTGCTCGCAATATGAAAACCACTTGCGGGCAATCTTAGGTTGGCCCTTGGGCGACACCTCGCTTAAGGTTGGCGGTGCGGTGATGAAAAATATTTTAGGCGATGGTGATGGGCCCGAAGCCATGGGACGGGCGCATCGGTTGATGGGCGCCGCCTTGGCCACGCCCGGGGCGAGCATTCATTGGTATGAAAAGCCCGACATGAAGACGGCGCGTAAGATGGGTCACATCACGGTTGTCGGCTCGAGCGCGGCGGTGGCGACCGAACGATTAGACACCATCCTTCGCGCGGCGAATGGTGATAAGACGCCGGCGAAAAAGGCGCCGCAAGTGGGCATCATCATGGGCTCGGATAGCGATTTGCCGACGATGGCCGCCGCCGCCGAAGTTCTCGAATCGTTTGGTATCGGATGTGAAGTCACGGTCATTTCTGCCCACCGCACGCCCGAGCGTATGGTTGAGTACGCACGAAGCGCGCACACGCGAGGTCTTCGCGCCATCATCGCTGGTGCTGGTGGTGCCGCGCACTTGCCAGGCATGGTGGCGGCCATGACGCCCTTGCCCGTCATCGGCGTCCCGGTGCCGCTCAAATACCTCGACGGCATGGATTCGTTGTTATCCATCGTTCAAATGCCCAAGGGCGTCCCTGTGGCTACCGTTGCCATTGGCAACAGCGCCAACGCCGGTTTAATCGCCGCTCGCGTCGTCGCCGCGTTCGAACCCGACGTATGCTCCAAAATGCTCGCCTATCAAGACGACATGGAAAACGTCGTCAACGCCAAAGCCACAAAGCTCGAATCCATCGGCTACGTCGATTACCTCAAGCAAATGTAACTCAATATATATACACATAGAGCTCACAAACAACATACGGCGAGTCGCATTATTCGTATTTTTCTCCATCGTCGTCCGACCAACCTCCTCGGCCAGCCGCGACGCCGCGCGGTCAACTACCTCACACGCGTCCACGCGTCGCGATCGTCGCCGTCGGTTGATTTCTTCTCAACCTCGCGCGCAGACGTCGAAATATCTTCTCCACTTGTCACCATTCGCCGCGCTGCCGCGCTCGTGTCGTCGTACGGACGCCGCGACGTAAACATGTTTTGCCTGTCCCGTCCCGGCGGCGGCGCACCGAGCGCAGCTGCGCGACATTTTCCCGCACATACGTCGCGCACGTATCGCCAAGCGGTGCGCGCTCGCGCGTGCAGCGCGCGAACGCATGCGTTCGAGCGGGATGCGCCGGCTGGGGTGATGTGCGCGGCGATGCGCGGAGGTGAGCGCGTGACGAGTGTGGTGGGCGCGCGACGCCGAGGCGGGTTTGCGGCGGCGTCGCGTAGCTCGTCTTGGTTTACGACGCGTGCGATGGGCGATGATGATGAAGATGGTGAGAATGATGATATGGAGATGTTTGCTGACGACGATGACGACGATGACGACGTCGAGGATAGGCGAGTGATGGGTTCGGGTGGCGTAAACGTCGACGCCGACGTGGATGCGTTGCTTTCGAGCGTGACATCTTCGACGACTTGGGGTGGCGACTGGCCCGAACTTGTCATCTTTCTTGCGCGATTACAAGCGCTCGGATACTCTGGGGTAAAACTTGAGGGCGAGGACGAAGATAGTGAGCGCACGACGGCGCCGCCAGAGTGGGCGCGCGCGGTGAGCTCTGAGCCGCCGAAAATCGCTTCGCTCGGCGACGGCGATGAAGAGGATCTCACGCCCTCCGATGCTGGTGAAGTCAAGCGACTGGTTTTGGCATTCTGCCGCGATCGACCTGATTTATTTTCGCGATTGCCCGATCAATTGGTGTATCAACTCATCGACTGGCCGTTGCCGAGAAAATTGAACAATCGCAAGGTGAACGCTGGCTTGCAACGCCTTCGTAACGCCATGGGAATGGATGTGAACCATTTGCGAGGGAAATGTTCAGCGTGCGATAAATTAAGCGATCGCAAACCGAACCCAATTCTTCAACTCTCGGATTTCATGCGCGTCTTGTTGGCGTTGAGTGAAGTCGAAGAGCCGGATGAATTCCCTGACCTTCCGTCAAAGGATTTGGCGTCTGATGCTCTTCGTCGTTTGATGCGCATCGCGGATTCGGAAAAACCCGCAGAGGAAGACATGCCGAAAGACACATCGAGAGCTCTGCCACGCTCCGAGCGTAACGATAGAGAATTCCGCCCGCGATGGGATGACGACCGAAGAGGCGGAGGCGGCTACGGCGGCAGAGGCGGCGGTCGCTTCGGCGATGACGACCGAAGAGGCGGTCGTGGCGGACGCGGTGGTCGATACGGTGATCGTGATCGTGATTTCGATCGCCCTCCTCGTCGCTCGTTTGATCGCGACGATCGACCGCGGTTCGAACGTCGTGATGACTTTGGCGGCGGCGGGCGCGGGCGCGGCCGCGATTTTGACGACGACCGTGGATTTGACCGTCGCCCGAGGTTCGACCGAGGCGACCGCGATGATTTTGGCGGCGGTGGCCGCGGCCGGGGACGGTTCGAACGCGATGATTTCGGTGGCGGCGGTCGTGGTCGAGGTCGATTCGACCGCGGCGACCGGGACGACCGGGACGGAGGTGGATTTGACCGCCGACCGCCGCGCGTTGACCGCGGTGACAGAGACGACTTTGGTGGCGGTCGCGGCCGCGGACGTTTCGACCGCGGCGACAGAGACGACTTTGGTGGCGGTCGCGGCCGCGGACGTTTCGACCGCGGCGATCGAGACGACTTTGGTGGCGGTCGCGGTCGAGGCCGTTTCGACCGCGATGACCGTCCTCCGCGCCGCTCCTTTGACCGCGAGGATTCCAACCGTCCGCCACGATACGATTTCGAAGGCCGCGACGGTGGTGGTCGAGGCCGTGGTCGCGATTTCGGTGGCGACCGCGACCGCGACCGCGACGGTGGGGGTTTCGAGCGTCGTGAGCGCCCTCGATTTGACCGCGGCGACAGAGACGATTTCGGCGGCGGTCGCGGCCGCGGTCGATTCGGCGACAGAGACGACTTTGGCGGTGGTCGCGGTCGCGGACGCTTCGACCGCGGTGACAGAGACGACTTTGGCGGTGGTCGCGGTCGTGGACGCTTCGACCGCGGCGACAGAGACGATTTCGGCGGTGGTCGCGGCCGCGGCCGAGGCAGCCGCGGCGATTTCGACCGCGACCGTCCTCCCCGCGGCGATTTCGGCAGTCGTTTCGAACGCCGCGACGACGTCTCCGACTGGTCTGCTCCCCCCAAGCCCCCGGGCGGAGACGATGTCCGGGTCTGGCGAGACGAGTAGACGAGTAACGCCTCAAAAACGTCACAGTACAGTACATTATGTTGTTGTAAAAGCACACCGTAACGCACACGCGCCGTCGAGTCAACCGTCACACCGCGCCGCACGTCGCCCGACCGCACGCATCGCCGCGCGCGCGAAACGACGACATGCACGCACGCGCGCGCACCGCGCACGCACCGGCGCGCATCGATCGCGCGCAGCGACGTGGCGCGCGCAGCGCGTGGAATGCGACGCGTGTCCCAGTGTCGACGTCACGCAGCGCACGACGTGACGCGCTCGGGAGCGACGTCGACGTCGGCGCGGGCGTCGGCGCAGCCATGGACGCGGTGCATGCGGTGCCGTACGTGCCGTCGCCGATGGATCAAGGGCAACTCGCGAACGAGGTCGTGGTGCTCGGCGCGATTGCTGGGATGACGGCGTATTGGTGGTTTGTCCTCGTGCCGTCGGCTCGGGTGCGATTAGCGTCGAATAAAAGGTCAGGGGCGTTGAGGACGTATTTAGAAGAGTTAAAAAGTGATGATTCAAAGGATCGCGACGCCGAGCGGTGGTTTTATGCGCAGTGGTTGTCTAAAATTGATCCGGAGACGCGATATTTGCTCCGCGAAGACGCCGGAGCGGAGGGCGACGAGACGACGACGACGACGACGACGACGACGGCAACCAAACCAACGACGCGTTTAGATGATACCAATGGTGGTGGTGTGCGTGGAAAAGAACCATCGTTGGAAGAAATCATGAAATCCGCCCGAAAAACACCCAAATTTTGGTCGTTGGACAACCCGGTGCTCGTCGGAACGATGCTCAGCGTCGGCGCCGCCGCCATCCTCAGCGGTGGTCCACCGCACTAGCGCCCGCGTTCTCGACGATTCCCATCATTCATTGTACTCTTTATTCTTATCCTTAGTCGTCCACATTCGCCAGATGTAATACACCCACGCAAAACACGTCGATTATCCGCGACGAACGCCATGAAAAAGTGCACTTGTTTTTTCAACGCGTGTGCGCGCGCACCCTTCCTCCACACCTGCGCGCGCGCCTCGCCGCCGCCTCGCCGCACTCCCGCGCGCACGCCGCGGCTCGTTCGCTCGAACGACACGTTAACCACCTCACGCGCGATGTCTCACGCGTCGTCGCTCGCCTCGCGCGCGCGAGCGTCGCACACGAGGTTGACTTTTGGCGCGCGCCGCCGCCACGCCGCGCGCAGTCACTCGACGCGCTTTGCCGCCGCGGTGACGCGCGCGGCGTACACCGCGGACCAGCTGACGACGCTGAAACAAACGACGACCAAGCTGCGAGAGTGCGCGAAGCGCGGCGCGGCGTCGTCGGCGGTGGACTTGCTCGTGGGGCTCGGGGCGCAGGGCGTGACGCCAGACGCGACGTGCGCTACGGCGTGTATTTCCGCGTGCGTGAACGGCGCAAACATGGAACTCGCGCAAAAAGTGTACGATGAGATTTTTGAAAAGGGTGTGTGCGTGCCGGATGAGGTGGCGGTGGCGGAGATAGCAAAGGGATATTTGCAGTTGGACCCGCCGGGGTGGGGACGGGCGATGCAGCTCGTCAACGGAGCTCGACAAAAGTATGGCGTTGAGCCATCGAGCGTGACGTATAACGTGCTTTTGAGCACGTGTGCGGCGACGAATGATTTAATGCGAGCGGAAGAAATCGTAGACCGCATGGTGGACGAGGATGTGCCCGCGGATGGGTACACGTTGAAGGCGGTGGAGAAGCGCCGGTCTATTCGCGCCTATGTGCGAAAAATGCTTCTCGTTGATAAAGAAGAAGTGTGGGACGACGACGAATAGATCTCGACGACGCGCGAAACGGCGCAAACGGCGCAAACGGCGGGGGTATTAAACTTTTATTATGTACGCATATAGCTCGTGGTGAATTTTGAATCGTATCATATGGTAGATTTACTAAAGGTTTGTGTGTGTCTTCATCGCAATTTATTCCCCGTGCCTTTAAACGCCTCGAAGCTTGAAGCAGCTGGAGTTTTATCTCCTGCCTTGGACGCGCCCGCACTATCTTCCGTTTTAGCTTTTTCTTTTTTACGTGCAATCGCGGCTTGACGCGCGCCACCAAAGACAACTTTGCCGCTTCGTTTACGGTCAATGTCGGCGTCGGGATTTGGCTTTTCAGCCTCCTTGCTCGTTTCTCCGCCAAGCACGCCGCCTTGTCGAAGCGCCTGCCACTCCTTGGTGACATTTAACGATGAAGTGGGGATTTCAATTTCTTTCGGCGCGACGTCGGTGACAGCTTTCCCATCTAAGCGTCGTCCACCACTGGCAAAGGCGAGAAATGTCTTTGGCGCGCCGGGGTCCTCCGCCGCGTCGCCACTCGTCGTCGTCGTCGTCGCGTCGCCACTCTCTTCAGCCTTCTTCTGTGACGCTCCTTTATTGATGACGCCCGAGTTTGTGTCTTCAAATTTTGTATTATCAGGTCCGTAAGGGTCCACGTAATCCAATGGCGGTGCGAAATCAACCTCACAATCCGTATCCACGACGCTAATCGCGTTCCCGGGCTTTGCCTCGACGACATCAATGTAATACTTTTTGTCATTGTAATGAATCACAAACGTGTCACCCACGGTCAAACACGTGTATTGCCTCAACGTTGTCTCTAACACTGCTTTAGGGTTTGAGATATCCAAAAAATCTGACGTTTGTGCGCGTAATTTCACATAGGTGCCCTTTGGGAGCGACGCCGCGTACGAAAACTTGACCACGTCGCCCTCGCCCAAGAGTAAATTCTGCATCATCCAATACGGCAAATACACCACCCCTTCGTCGGCAACAAACTCTAACACTCCACAGTGCGTACTCTTGCCCTCTTTCGCGTTCGTCGCTTCGAACGCCATAGGAAAGTCATCGATTTGCGCGCGCGTGATGCGATCGAGCGCCGACGGCGGAAGAATCACCTTGTCCCCGAGCTCAAGTTGTGGACGATCGATAAAGCTCACCGGGTAGGCGCGGTACGATGCCTGAAAAATGCTTCGTCCGTAGCCCTCGTCGCCGCCGCCGCCAAAGCGTGAAAATATCCCACGCATACTCCAAGATTGATGATGATTTTAATGTCCAGCTCTTGATGAATGAATCGAAATCAATGAATAAAACGCCGCCGGTGTCACCGAGTCTACCGCTACGTCGTCGTCGTCGTCGTCGTCGTCGTCGTCGTCCTTCTCGTCGTCGTCCCCGCCGTCGTCGTCGTAACGCACACACGCACACACGCACTCACGCGTGCGTCACTCTGAGGCGCTACAGTTAAAAGGAGAAAGTGCATTCGCTGCATTGGTCATTCCGCGACGCTCGTGGACGCACCAACGCACACGTCGCGCGCGGCGCACGACGCAGCGACGCGAACACGCATTTGCGGCGCTCGTCATGCCCACGCCACGACGCGGACGCGCGAGTAAACGCGCGAGAGAGGACACGAGCGAAGACGATGAAGCACCATTAGAAACCAACGACGGCCGAGCTCAAAAGGTACATGCAGCCACGTCACCGACCCGGGCGTCGCGTTCGACGCGGAAACGAACGACACATGCATCGTCACAGTCTCGTTCGCGATCGCCGTCGTCCTCGGCGTCACGATCGTTCGCTTTGGATGTGAAAAAGGTGCGCGCGGTTGGGTTGGGGTTGTTCGCCGACGCCGCGCGACTGGACGCCGAGGCGCCGAGCGGCGCGGCGGCGTCCGTTCCGAGCCTTGACAGCGATGATGATGACGATGCTTCTGGCGATGGTGCTCGCGGCACGCGTGGAGGTGGCGCACGAGGGGCGAAACGGGTGAAAAAAAGTACGCCGACGCCGCAGGAGAGCGAGACAGAGGAGGATCCGTTGGACGCGTTTATGGCGGCAAACGATACCGCGATGGATGCCGAGCGCGCGAGGACGAGCGAACGCGCGAAGCGCGAGGAAGAAGACCGTGTAGTAGACGAAAATGCCATGGATGCGACGATGGAGACGGAGAGGACGGAGATGGAGACGGCAAAGGTAGAGGCGGAGGAGCCGACAGCGGCGTCGGCGGAGGATGATTTAATGGCGGCGTTCACGGCGGCGGCGCAAAAGGTGAAGAGTGTCGCCGCATCGGCTGCGTTGGCGCCGTTGGGAGGTGTGAATAGTAAGCCATCAATGGTGGTTATTGGTGGTAAGAAGCCTGTGATTGAGTTGAGACGTTCGGCGCCGAAGTCGATATCAGCGGCGCCGGCGGCGCCGTACTTCGTTATAAAGAAGAACAGAAAGGCGTCGAAACAAGCGCAGATTTTAAAAGAAGTTTTCGACGAAAGCGACTCTGACGATTCTAGAGATGATAAAAAGAGTGCGGCGGCTGATGACAACGTTTTAGCGCCACCAAAAGAGGCGGATATTGATGACGATGATGACGAGGCGTGGGCTAAAAGGCAGACAGAAAAGTTGAGCAAGACGGAACGTCTCGGCACGGTGAATCATGACGACATAGACTATGAGCCGGTGCGGAAAAACTTTTACATTGAAGCAAAAGAAATCGCTTCAATGTCTAAAACCGAAGTAAAGGCGCTCAGAGCGTCGTTAGATGGCATCAAGTGTAGAGGAAAGAACGTGCCAAAGCCGATTAAAACGTGGGCCCAAGCCGGGTTGAACAACAAAGTGCACGAGTTAATTCGTCGCTCGGGGTTCGAAAAGCCCATGCCTATTCAAGCCCAAGCGTTACCAGTGATAATGTCTGGTCGAGATTGCATTGGCGTCGCCAAGACGGGAAGTGGTAAGACACTGGCGTATATTTTACCCATGTTACGACATATTAACGACCAATCGCCATTGGCGCGAGGCGACGGACCAATCGGTATGATCATGGGTCCCACCCGCGAGCTCGTATCGCAAATCGGTAAAGAATGCAGACGATTCGGTAAACCCATGGGATTCAACGCCGTGTCGGTGTACGGTGGCAGTGGCGTTGCCGCACAAATTTCTGAGCTCAAGCGAGGCGCAGAAATAGTTGCGTGCACGCCCGGTCGCATGATTGACTTGTTAACGACGAGCGCGGGAAAGATTACCAATTTACGTCGCGTGACGTACATGGTGCTCGATGAAGCCGACAGAATGTTCGACATGGGATTTGAGCCCCAAATTACGCGTATTTTAGCAAATCTACGTCCGGACCGTCAAACGGTTATGTTTAGCGCGACGTTTCCGCACACGATGGAGGCGCTTGCGCGAGCGGCGTTGGACAACCCCATTGAGATTCAAATTGGTGGCAAATCCGTCGTGAATTCCGACATCGAGCAGCTCGTCGAGGTGAGACCTGAAGAAGACAGATTCTTACGCGTGCTCGAGCTGTTGGGTGAATGGTACGAACGCGGAAAGATTATTATTTTCGTCGCCAGTCAGGACAAGTGCGACTCAATTTTCCGCGACTTGCTCAAGAGCGGTTACCCGTGTTTGAGTTTACACGGTGGGAAAGAGCAAAGCGATCGTCAAAGCACGATTTCGGATTTCAAATCCGACGTGTGTAACGTATTGATTGCCACATCCGTCGCTGCGCGCGGGTTAGATGTCAAGGAGTTGCGTCTCGTAATCAATTACGACACGCCAAACCACTTGGAGGATTACGTGCACCGCGTCGGGCGAACCGGACGCGCCGGAAATAAGGGCACTGCCGTGACATTCATCTCTGAAGACGAAGAAAAATTTGCACCTGATTTAATAAAGGCGTTAAAAGAGTCCAAGCAACCTATTCCGCGTGACGTTCAAGCCATGGCGGATAGCTTTGCGCGTAAACGTAAAGAAGGCGTCGTCGGCGCCGCGGGTTCGGGATTCGGCGGCTCTGGTTTTAAATTCAATCAAGAGGAGCATGATGCGCTGCGTAAACAGCGCCGAGCGAATGCTCGCGCGTCAGGTTTGACAGTTGACGACGGTGAGAGCGATAGTGACGAAGAGCCCGTGTTTGGTGGGGGCGGAGATGACGAAGGCGGCATCTTTGCATCCGTCGGTCCGTCGGGACAAGCGGCGGCTCAGGCTGCGGCTCAGGCTGCGGCTCAAGCGGCGCAAGCGCCTTCCAACGCCCTGGCCACGCCAGGAGGTGGCATGACACCCGCTCAAATCGCACAAGCCGCGGCGCAGTCGGTGTTTGCGAAGATAAAACCGCAAACTATCGGACAAAAACCGGCGCAGACGCCGGCAAGCGCGGCGCAGAGCGCGACGTTGCTCGCCGCCGCGCGCGCCGCCGCGGGTAAGATTTCCAGCAATATTGCCTCTACTGCTGGAGCACAAAATGCGATAGCGCTCGCGACAAATTATGCGTTAGCACACGGCGCGAGCGCGGGCGCAGCTAAAGCTGCGGCGCTCGCAGCGGTGCTCAATCAACAGCACGGAGCGTTGACGCACAAGCCACCTCCGGTGTCGCACGACGGCGGTTCACACTTTGAAACCGAACTCGAAATCAACGATTTCCCACAATTCGCTCGCTACAAGGTGACTCAAAAAGACACGTTGGCGGCAATCATGGAGTACACGGGCGCGGCGGTGACAGCCAAGGGGCAATATTGCGCCCCGGGACGTTCGCTCGCGCCGGGCGACCGCAAGCTCTACTTGCTCATTGAAGGCCCCACCGAGCGCGTGGTCAAAGAAGGTAAAAACTACGTCAAGCAAATCATCGAAAGCGCCATCGCCAAGCAAGCCTTACCCGGTGCCGCTGGTCAGCCTCAAGGGCGGTACAAAATTTAAAAACCATGAAAAATCCGACGCCGACGTAGCCATGCGCGTCGCTAGCTCACAAATAATACAAAAACAGTTGTTGCTCAAGCCCTCACAATGTCACGCCTCGCCACCGCATTCGTCACCGCCCTCGCGCTATCGAGCGGCATCACCCCCGCGCGCGCGGCGGTGAACATGTCCGCCGAACTCCCAGCGACAACCGTCTCCGACGCCGTGCTTAACGCCAGAGGGCTCACACTGCACGTCTTCACCTTCCCCGCGGCACCGACGACGCTCCCATCCTCCATGGGCACCACGCCCGATCACACGACGACCACGGCACTCATCGCACTCGGGGCGTTACCTCTGAGCACGGGCACGCGCAATACGAATGTCATGGCGCTCGTGCGCGGGCGCATTCGCGCGGAAGCGTCTGGGACGCACACGTTGATGCTGAGCGTGAATGAAGGTGGGTCGGTATCGATCGACGGCGCCGTCATCGCGCGCGGGTCGAACGTGCAGAGCGTGGTTGGGAAAGTGTATATGCGTGCTGGGGAGGATTACGAGATCGAAGTGCTCGGGTACAATGGAGACGCGGCGCCGACGTTTGCGATGAGCTTGAGCTGGTCAAAGCCAGGGGCGGGGAATACGAAAACCGTGGTGCCTTCGACGGCGTATTACGCGCCTCTCGATAGCAGCTGTAAGAAAACGTGTGGGGACAAGGCGTGTCGGGTGGATGAGTCGCAAATCGTCGCCGAGTGTTTTAAAGATGACGCAGTCGGCGTTTTACAGGAAGCGTCGGCGGAAAATTTAGAGGATATATTTCCGGTATAGCGTAGTAGTATAGGTACTAGTGTAGCGATAGCGTGTATTCTAATTCTTTTGTACTTGTATTGACAGAAAGGGGAGATATTGTAAAATGGGTTGTAATTTTGTACACAACGCATCGAGATGGTGACGCGTTTTCAAATGGTGGTTCCCGACGCCGCCCGCGATAAATCTGGAGATTTTGGTGCGTCAGCTTCCGATTTCGTCTTTGACGGCGTTGAAAACTTTTTCGAGAGCTTTGACTTTGAACCCTTTTTAGGATTCTTCTTTGAGGACGCGCTCTCACTCGCTGCAGCTTCGGAATCTGAAGCCGTGTCTCCGGACGCGCTCACGGTGGACGCTTGGTCACCCTTCTTTCCTCGAAAGGCAAACTTTGAAGAAGATTTCTTTGGCGTCGGCTTGATGTTTTCGTCCGTCACCTTCTCTGTCGAAGCTTCGACGACTTTTACCACTTTCTTCTTCTTCGGCGTTTGCTTTTTCTTACTCGAGCCGTTTGCCTTGGGGGATTCGCTCACGTGAAGTTGCGCTCGCATCGCCGTTTCGAGCGGCGGCGCTCCCGGTGGCAGCGGCGGCGGCGCTCCTGGTGGCAGCAGCGGCGGTCGAGGTGGAGAACTGCCCGGGGGCGGACCTGGCGGACGCGGCGGTGGTGCTCCTGGTGGAAGTGGCGGTGGTGCCCCTGGTGGAGTTGGCGGGAGAGGTGGGATGTGGGATGTGGTAGGATGCGGAGAGCTCGGAAGAGGCGGCGGCGCACCAGGCGGCGGCCGCGGCGGCGACGGCGACGGTTGTCGGGCTTTCGGCGGTGGCGTTTTTACCACATGCTTGGGTTCTGGAATCGGATGGTGATGATTTTGACGGACCGAAACCTTGGGTATGGCTTTTGGCGGCGTCGAAGTCTTGTCTCGATGATGATGCGTCGGCGTCGTCGGCTTCTTGGCGCCTCCAATCGGCTCGGGTGGCGTCCACAGCTTTTTCTCCTCTCCCGGTTCACGACGGAGCTCTTTCATGTGATCACGCGTACTGTGTGCGCTATTATAATGCGCAGAGTCATGTGGTCTGGTTAGAATCTTTATCGGTGAACTTCGTTGCTTGAGCGCAGGCGATGAAATGTTTGATTTGGGCGTCGGTGTCGGCCTCGACTTTGATCGTTCACCATCCTGCCCCGTCTCCTTTGCCAACCACGATGGTAATTCCAAATCACCCAATTCATCATCCTGACCCCACTCATGATCACCATGAGGAATGTGCAATTGATCTAACGCCCCTTCCGCCGTGTGTTTGATTTCAATGCTTCGCCTGGCCACGCGCGGTGGCGACCTCGCCGCTGGTCGACTCATCTCTGGTAACTCCTCCCGGCGTCGCCAACTCGTCAAACGATCAGGGCTGGTACGTTCACCACGCCCCCAACGATCATCCACGCTCGATCGGCCTCGATCTCTCCACCCTCCGCGGTCGTCGTCTCTTTCGCGTCGTCCGCCATCGTAACTCCCACCTCTTCGATCATCCCGGTACGATCCATGATGTTGTCGCGGCGGTGAATACTGCCGCTCGCGATTTTCATCCCTCCAGCTCCCGTACGATCGTTCGCGATCGGACCGCGCGGACGCATAAGGGTCCTCGCGGTCGCCGTGCCACGTCCCCGTAGCGTTTTTCGGCACCAACTGCGCGTTTGGGTCGTTTCCATTGTGCTCAAATCTGCGGCGATAAAAATCACGAGATCAAACGCGCGTACAAAACGTCAGTCATGAGCGAATTCGTTTGCGCGTGCACGCGCGCGCGCACGCGCCAAACACATCGAGGAACACGCGCCCGCTCGAGCTCAAGCGGTAAAACAATTATCAACCGACGTACCTCTGACTCGGCAAATTCACTGGTTTCGGCACCGCCACGCGTCCTATAGACACAAACCTTCCCAGTTTTGTCGCGTGCGTGTTCGACCTGCGCGATACAGAGAACGATAGAACCCACACACAAGAGTTGGTTAGTTGAATTGCTCAAATCCAAAAGTCTCTCTTCGCACGAATTGCACACGTTTCGCCACGAAACACAATCGCCGATCGCCCGCGACGCGCATCGCGCGCATCCGCAAACACACCGCCGTCGAATCGCACGCGCACGCGCGCCGCGACACCACACGTACCGTTGTTGAGACATGCTGAACCCTTTCGCGAAAGCGCGCTTGAATTCAAATCACCAATCCCGCCGCCGTTTACGCACTCCCCCGTCGCGCTCGCGCTCTATCGCGTCCGCGCACACGTGTTCACGCGCGCGACACCTATCGTTCGATGTCGTTTCGTGCGCGATACCGACGCAAAGCCGTGAGGAGACGCGACGAGCGCGCGCCGTTATGATGCTCGGGGACTCGAGCACCAGAATCCACACACGACGCGCGACGCGGGCGGGATTTATGCGCGTGGCGCGGCGTCAGCGCGTCGCGCGACGCCGCAGACGCGACGAATGTCGACGCCATGGGTGATGCCCCAGCCACCCCCATGCGCGGCGCATTCGCGACGAGCGCGGCGCGTGCGCGCGCCGAACGCGCCGACGCGGGCGATGCGCGCGCTGAAGACAACGTCGTGAGTCTGCGTTCGAGCGCGGAGGTCATGCGAGACATGGCGCGCGCGCGTACAGCGGCGCGAGGCGATGTTTGAGGCGTCGCGACGGACGCCGCTGCATCATCGTCGCGAGCTCGAAGACGAGTTGCGCGTGGGGTAATTGCTGGCACCAACCGCGCCGGCGTCCACATCAGACGCAGACTCGCAGACGCATCATCGTAACAACATGAATTATTTTGAATACAACGTGCATGTGTATCATGCGATAGTAGCTACTGCAATACCGTGACTCATCTAATAATGCGCATCTCTACGCCGTTGAGATGAACCGTTCCTGCTCTCAAATCCATTTTTGTGTGGTCGACACGCGAGACGCAGATGTAGACGCGCGCCAAGAATTTGTCATCCAATTCCAGCTCGGGTGGCACAGAAAACGTCGTGACTTCTCGCCATAGTCGAATGCCGATTCGGCGGCTACGACTGGTTTTACCTTCCGCGCTCAGCTGTAAACTACGCTCGATCAAGTTCGCCGTCGAAGTGTATCTGAAGCCCTGAACGCCAAAAGCTACAAAGTTGAGGCGCTCACGCGCCTCCTTCACAGTCGGTCGCGAGTGAGCCTTTCTTTGAGCCTTCGCATATTCCAGAACACTGTTACCATATAACTTGTTCCCCACTTTCATACCAGGGCGATTCACGAAGGTAAATGCCTCGGACATCAGTGCTTTGCTGGTCGTCATCCCGACGTACACGTGATAGTCGCCACTCGTCAATATGCTATAAATCGTTTTTGCATCAAACTCACGGTCAAACGCACCGCCGCAGTCGCCCCATTTTGCGCGACATTGCCCAACTTTTCGACTCAGAATCCCATCAATTAGTATCTGCGCTTCTTTTGCGTTGACTTGTTCAGCGCTTCCCTTGAGCATGTCTTCAAAATTGTGATCTGGCACTTCTTCCGCGCGCGCCTTTGATGTACTCACTCTGAGCAGTTTTGATAGATCAACATTATGTCGCCCTGTGCTTCCGCTGCCTCGTTGTTCCACTAGCATCATCTTCCGGCCTACTTTTGACGGAGCAATCGTCGCCTCTTTGATGTTGTCGATTTTGCGCCAATGTCTCGTTTCCGCGTTACGTTCTTGCTGCTTCGTGTTATCGTTATCCACCCGAGCTCTCGCATGTTCGTCTCCGGCCTTGGCTTTGGCTCTCGTTTCCGCGCGACGTTCTCGCTTCTTTGTGTTAATGTTATCCACCCGAGCTCTCGCATGTTCGTCTCCGGCCTTGGCTTTGGCTCTCGTTTCCGCGCGACGTTCTCGCTGCTTCGTGTTATCGTTATCCACCCAAGCTCTCGCATGTTCGTCTCCGGCCCTGGCTTTGGCTCTGATTTCCGTGCGACGATCTCGCTGCTTTGGTTTGTCCCTTT
>Ga0222715_10003059_pt1 | contig 15073 bp, 13 predicted proteins | sample C33_9DmetaG_FD_165056 | JGI IMG/M metagenome (GOLD analysis project Ga0222715, IMG submission 165056) | Estuarine water microbial communities from San Francisco Bay, California, United States - C33_9D | ecosystem: Environmental > Aquatic > Marine > Unclassified | place: USA: California...
GTCAATAATCCAGGAGTTATTTTGTACTCTGCTGGTGCTATTAAAGATGATCGAGGAGAAAAGCCTTATATCTTAGTTGATGGTGGGATGTCAGATAATCCAAGACCAGCACTCTATGGCAGTGAGCATAAACTCTTTAATATCTCTGGTGGAAAAGTTGGAGATGATATTGTTCATGCAGTATCAGGAAGACACTGTGAAAGTGGAGATTTATTAGTGAAAGAGGCATTGTTACCAAGCGATACTGCTTCAGGTGATATTTTAATGTCTACTTCAACTGGAGCTTATACCTTTGCAATGGCAAGCAACTATAATCGTGTTCCAAAATCTGGTGTAGTTGCTGTTACAAGTAATGGTATTGTTGAGTTAGTTTCAAGACAGAGTTTTCAAGATACTTTTATTAACGATCTTTAATTTTAGTAAATCTAATAATTTTCTTGAGAGCGTAAATATTATTTTTTATAATCCATTTATGTCTTATAAACTTGAGAATATTAAAGCTGTATTTTGTTATTCCAAAAAGTTTTCTTGTGGTTTTTTCTCTAGAGTAAAGCAAATAGATGGGTTAAAAAGCTCAGAAGAGCAAAGAAATATTGAAATGGATAAATCTAGATTTGTTTTTGTTAAAGATTTAGAAGATATTTTCACCAATGATACAAAAATGAGAGTATACGAACGGGGTTCTAATCAGGTAACTTCAAGTTCTTCCTGGAAAGTTGAGCATCAAAATCATGGATGTAACCACAAACTTACTATTGAAGATGAAAACTTCAAAGATAGATTTTCCAATTATTTTATTCAAAGAGATAGGAATGGAATATCTAAACGACTAAAGAGGATGGGAAGGCAATTTAGATGTTACGAACATAAACCAGAAGACGGTGGAAAGAAAACTTGTGGACCAGGAGATGAATATTGTGGACCACATGATAAGGATAGGTGTAGCAATCATGATGGTAAAAGTTGTTGTGGAATGAATTTAGATGCAAGGATTGATCAAGAAGGTGTTAGGGTTTCAAAAAATGAATTATTTCAAGGCTCGCTATGTTCTCATGAGAATGACAAAATATTAAGTAGACAATTATTCGGAAAATGGAATTAAAAGCAAATATTACAGAAGGTTTTTGTGGAGATTTAAGGTATTTTTTTGATACTGAAAAATATTCAATTGAAGATTTTAAAAGAGATTATTTAAATTGGAAAGAAATACGACCAATAAAAATTGAAAGATTAATAGAAAGCTATTTAATTGAAGACAGTAGCAACATTGAAAATACAATAAATGAAAAATTTAATTTAGACGGATTTAAAGTGAACGAAATTAAATCTCTTGATTTAGTTACACAAGTTAGGGTTAATAGATTTATAAAAGAATTAAAGGAGGAAAAAACACAAGGGTACCAAAACTTTTATGGGTTAGTTCTGATTTCAACTTCAAAATTTTTATCTCATTGGTTAAGCAAAATACAAGACATAAGTAAATTAGATCAACATTATAAGCAGTTTTTAACTCAGTCAGGAAACAACCGTTCTGGGTTATATTATTTTGGATCAGATGGAAAAAAATATTACATTTCACAAGATGCTATATATTTAACGAATGAAACAATCAACTACTTGTTAAACCAGAAAGGTAATTTTGAAGAAGATGGAAATCGCTTAACCGATAAAGTTCAATTGTCTGAAAAGGTTAATGGTTTTGTAAATACAATATTTCAAAATGAAATAAGTAATTTTTTTCACAGAAGAAATCCTTCTCATACAGGTTTTGAACACAATCTTACTATTAATGTAAAAAGAATCTTAGAAGGAAGATTAGGAATTAAGGAAAAAAAATTTCTTGAAGAAAATAAAATAAAATTTTTTGTCAACAAAAATACAAGAAATGAAATTGAAGGATTTGCTTTAAAGGAAAAACACTTGGATTCAGATTTTCAAAATATCTCTTATCCTGAAAAATATTTAGTTCCACTGGTGAATATAATTTCAAAAAAACCTAAAGTTAAAAAACCTTCAGCCAGTGATTCTTCTATTGAAATCTCAAAAGATTTAAGTAAGGAAGAAAGGGAAGAAAAAGTTAATGAATTAATTCATATTGAAAGTAAATGGAGAGTTTTTAGTGGAGTAACGCTAGTTGAAATATTATTTGAATCTGCAAAAGCGTTAGATTACGTAAGTATTGGATTTCTAAATGAAGCATTTAAGCAAGCCCTGTCTATTCACCAGTATGATCCCAACAGTTTACTAAATATATCTTTTCAACAAAGTGTAGATGATGAGGGCACATTATTAGAGGAAACAGTTGAGGATAAAAATGAAACTGTTACTAATAATATTGAAGACTGGAAAAAACTTTTGATAGAGACACCTACATTTGGATTATCTCCTATTTGTCAGGAGGAGTTAAACAACTATCTGGAAAATTTAAAAGATGAAGATAATAATAATCATGAGTGTCTGGTTAGATATTTTCAATTGAAATCAGAGATTGTTCAAGAAAATATTGAGGATACTTTAAATCTATCAGAAAAGCAGATTGAAGATAGATTAAAAATGAACATGGGAAAGAACGATTTTCAAACAGCAGAAAAAGAGTTAAAAAACATTACAGAATTGTTAAAACTCAAACAGTCAAGTTTAAATATGGAAGGAATTAATAAACTAAATATTTTTGCAGGAATAATGAAATATTTATTTTTAAGTTATGGTGTAATTTGAAGAAATTGATACTAAGTCCATATTTTGTTAAAAAAACGCTAAATTTAAGCGACATAATCGATGTTATCCAGATTTCTAATGCAATCTCAAAGGATTTTGAAATTTCAAATATATACCAACAATTTATAGAGGAAAGAGTTTTTAATAAAATATTGCAAAATAAGGATGTTTGGAGTTCCAATTTTTTAAAAAATGTTAATAATCAATTAATTAAAGATTTTCTTGAGAAAAAAAACTTTAATCTTTTAAGAGAAATAACCGTAGGTTCTGTAGTTAAAATAAATGCTAGCAAAATCTCATTTCCTCTCGAAACCAGTTTCTATGGTATAGTTTTAAAAATCTTAAAAGGTAACAAGGATGTAGCATATATTGTTCCAATTTCCTTTGATTTAGAATCCGCAACCCACAAAAGTTTAATTGTTAATTCAGAGAAATCACCTTTTAGAAGTGAAGTAGTTTTAAGATGTGAATTTATGATACCAATTTTGCTCGATCAGTTAATTAATCAAAATACCAGTTTTGATAAAACTTTTATCACAAAGGTCAATAATTTTTTAAAAAAAGGATTAATTGATTATGATAATTTTTATACTGGAATACCAAATTATGATCCACTTGATATTCGTATACATGAGAGAAATTTTTTTGATTTACTCGTTTCAAATGCTTCAGCAGAAACTAGGAGGTTTTTAGATACTGGATACTCAGATAACAGAGAACAAGATGAGTTTTCAAATATATTGAATTTTGCAGATTATGTTTATGTTGGAAACAATTTATCTAATAATAAAGAAATAAGTTTTCACCAAAGTCAAATTATTTCTAGTTACAGTGAGTTAAAGGATAAAAAAAATGTTGCATGAAGATAGCCTTAGTGAAGTTATCAAAAAACAAATAAATAAGATACATTCAAAGGCGTTTAGGGCATTATTACCTGTTGAAATTATTAGAGAAGACTTAGAATTTCCTGATTTTTCAATTTCTCTAAACACTAAAAGATCAGAATATATTCACAGTAAATTCAGTTCGCCATTAAGGGGAATTGACTTCATAAATATCAAGTCTTTAATTGATTTAAATATTGATACATCAGAGTTAAATCTTTTAGCAGGCAAAAATTCATCTGGGAAAAGTAGCATAATTGAATCAATAGCTTTAATTTCAAAATGGCTAAATTCTTCAAACTTTAACTACAATGGAGTACCTTTTGGTAAAGACTTTAACGCATTATCCTTTAAAGAATTTAAGTCTAATAATACTGAATCTGAACCTACGATAATTAAGTTTAAATATAACAATATGCTTGATGGTGAAGAATTATATTTTGACACACCAGATTTTCCAATTGGTGATTTTGATATTTCATTTGAATTAGGCACATTTGAAAATGAAGATAATAATAAAGAAATAGAAGAATTAAGATATGCTCCGATAAAAAGGCTGGATATTAAAATAAACCAAAATTCTGTAGGAGAAGGTAGAAATACTTCCAAACTTCGAGCTGGCTTCACACCAATAACAGCACATTTCAAACTTGAAAATCAAATAAATTATCAAGTTTTTAATGAAATTCTTTATTCACAAAAAATATTTGTAAATCATTTAAATAGTGCTCCTAGACACCATATTTTTATTGGGATGCATGAAAATATGTTCTTAGATGCCCAACCACAAATCATAGATTTTAAAGCTAATCCAGTTTTTGATTTTGATTTAAATATTTATGAATCTATAAATGAAGATTTACAAAAAGTAAAGCAGCAAAAGGACAGTGTAAAAAGTAAAATTTACCCAAGAACTCTTAAGCAACTTCAAGAGATTTCTTCAAATTTAGATTTTTCAATTTCTTCTGTTTCAAATAATGACAGTAAATACACAAAAGTTTATGGAGTTTCTTTTGATGCATCTAGTAAAGAAATAAAACACTTTTCCAAATCATTAAATGGGTGGACACCTGTTAATAAAAGAGTACTAATTAAATGGTTAGCCTTAGATTATATGATTGCAAGCACCAAACAGTTTATCCCCGTTGATGCGTATTTACCTGATGATTCTGAAAAAAAAGATAATTTAACTTTTGATAGAAATTACGAATTTAATGAAAACTTAAACTATGAAATGGTTTTATATTCTAAAGATAAACTTATCGAATCTGATGTGTGGAAAAAAGTAAAAAAGGATTTTCCTGATTTAAGCGATGAAGAACTTTTCATGAAAACGGGGGTAGACGGTAAGATAATTGTAAATCATTCAGCTCGTGAATTTCTTTTTCATTTAAAAATTGCACTTAAAGAAGGTTTAACTTTTTTAGTTAGTAAAAGCAAAAAAGAAAGTAGTAGTAGGTATGTTTATAATTCACTTTTAGCCAACTTTAAAAGTGAAAATCTTAATTCAAACACACATCCAGTTTTAGCTTGGTTACGGGAAGACACAACTCTTTTTAATGAATTTAAAGAAAAAATTGTTAACAATTTCACATCTGTTTCAGGAAGAGGAATAGGATTATTAAATTTACCAAAAACATTTCTTGATGAAACTGAAGCTGCTATGGAAAATACTTTTAAATTGTTAGATTGTTTATCAACAAATCTTGTCAATAACTGTGAAAAAAAGATTAATGAAAATAAAGATAATCCTCTGGAAGATATTTATTTAGAAATTGATAAAGAGTTACAAAAAAATAAAAATCTATTACCAATATTTTTAGAATGGGATGGAGAAAAATATAAAATTCTTGAATTTTTATCAGAAGCTAATTTAACTCAAGATAATTTACTGGCACCCCTCTTATCGAAATTTGAACTTAAAGAAAATTTAGAGAGTATAAGAAAATTCCGAGCTCTAATGCAAGCAGGAGAAGGTAATGAAGAAAGAAAGCCAACGGCACATGATGATCGATTACTTTCTAAAACTCCCTTTACAGAAAAACTCAGCAAAAATTTTAAACAATCATTAAACAGTACTCTTGCCAGAACTATTTTTATTGGCCCATTAAGAGAACGAAATATAACGAACGATGATATATTTTCTTATAATTATCCATTTTTACTAGGTAAGAACGGAGAGCTTAGTGGAAACTTTTTGGGAACATTTGGAGATAACATAATAGAGTTTCCTACCCCCTCCTATTTTGAAGGCTCATCTGATTTAATTCAGACTGAGTCAAAAAGTTATTTTGAACATTTGAGTGATTGGCTAAATCATATTGGTATAGCAAATGAAGTAAAAATAACTCAAAAAGGTTTGTTAATAAATCAAGAAGGTAGAGATTTACAATTACAAAACGTTGGAGTTGGGGTTAGTCAAGTTCTACCAGTTCTACTAGCTGCAATGATATCTGATGATGATATTAGAGAGAAACAAACAGGTATTAAAGATATATTATTATTAGAACAACCTGCACTTCACCTACATCCAAGCGCTCAAGCTAATTTAGGCGATTTTTTTATAGCTTCAACTCTGGAACATAACAAAACTATTTTTATTGAAACGCATTCTGAGCACATTGTTAATAGAATTAAAACTAGGAAAATTGAATTAGAAAATATATACCCAGAAAAAATAAACATATTTTTTGCAATGAAAAATGAGGGGAAGACTAATTTAATTGAAATGAAAATAGCTAAAGACGGATCGTATGATGTTGATGAATATCCAGATGGTTTTTTTGATGAAGCACAAAAAGAGGCTTACTCCCTTTATGAAAAAAACCTAAAAAAAAGTTAGATTTGTTAAAAACTCATACAGTCTAATTTATTGAAGACACATAAGAATGAAAAGTGTCTGAGTCAAAAACCCGGGGCAATATATTACCGGTACCAAGTACTTTTAAGGGACTAAATAACCTTTTATTTACTCCCTTTATGAAAAAAGTTCAGAAGTTCAGAAATATTTATCAAAAATATTTTATCTTCATACTTTTTAGGCGTTTAGCCGAATGGCCAGGATAGGTCTTTGATCCTTTCTCACCACCTGGCCATATGAACTATATAGAAAGGAGGCTATTATGCCCATTGTAAGCGCTTTTGGCGGACAGCGATTAATTGGTTTCATAGATAGAAAACCTTTAATTGCTAAATTTAGACTAGATAATAACTCATTTGAAGTAGGTTTTAATCAAAACATTACTGACAAAGAGTATGCTGGTAAATTTGATTCAAGTTTGTTTGGAAAAAATTTTGAACTACTGGAAAAGAGATATTCAGCACCATTAGGTAAACCTTTTACCACCCAAGGTGTTAAGGGTACTGCAACTACTATAAATACATTACCTTGGATTGCAGCGTTGATAGATACTGCAGAAAGCGAAATGGGAGTTGATAACAATCAAATCTCAAAAGAGCTTTTTGAAAAGATTGCACAAGCAATCTATACGTCTAACGCTTTTCATAGACCGTATTTAGACAGTGGACTAATTACTTATTTAGATATCTCAAAGCAATTTAATTTAAGTTCTTCAAGGGAATATACATATACTGAAAAGAATTTAAACAGACTATTTAGTCAATATTCAGAAAGTATAAAAGCATTTTCGAATATTAATTTATTGCCACATAGTCATAATTTGTTTGAACAAAAAGTTCAAGCAGCTTAAGTAAGGAGTGAAATGCTAAGTATATTGATTGCATTGTTTAATACGCTTTCAAAAACAAAAAAGCGAAATTAATTAATAACCCTGCCTGAAAACGGCAGGGAATGAATAAAAGGAGATAAATTGAAAAATACAAAATTAAAAATTATAGACAACAATTTAAATAAGTTCAATATTGAAATTTCAGATACTGAATTGTTGCATTCTTTATCAAAAACTAATAAAACTGAACAGCAAAAAATTGTACAAACAATATTTGAACTTGGTCTTAAAATTTGGAAAATACAAAGTGTTGAAGTTGATTATCAAAAACTAGATGATCAAAGAGAAAAAATCGTTGAATCATTTACTTCAGCTTCAAAAAACGCAGAAGTAAATTTGTCAGATTTAACTGATAAGTTATTGAAAGGAAAAAACGGTAGGCTAGCTCTTGCAGTAGATAGAGAAGCAAAAAATCTAGAAAAACAGATTGCTCAATTGTTTGAAACAGATAATAAAAAATCCGTCCCTTCAAAAATTGAAAAGGTTGTTGAGTCAACAGTATCAAAAGTAGTTTCAGATGTACTCGAAGAAGTAAAGTTAATTACTGATGCTTCAGATGTAAATAGTCCGCTATCAAAAATTAAAGACCAAATTTTAAAAGGTGTGTTAGATCCTGTCAATAAAATTATGGAAGATTTCGAGGAAGTATCGAATGTTATTAAAACCCATTCTTTGCTTAAGCAAGAATTTGAAAAAGGTTCTTTAAAGGGTATTGTATTTGAAGATAAAATTGGTGATATTTTAGAAACATTTACAAATATTTCAGGAGATTTCATAGATAGGGTTGGAAATACTGAAGGCTTATCTAAAACTGGTGATGGTAAAAAAAAGGGAGACCATGTAATAGCAGTTGAAGATTTAGAAGGCAATGTTGCTAGGGTAGTTTTTGAAGTTAAAAATATTAGTAAAAAACCTTCTATAAGCTCTGTTATAAAGCTATTAGAACAATCTTGTAACAATAGGCAAGCACATGTTGGTGTTTATGTTTCATCCAGTAAAGAAACGGCACCAGTTCAGTCTTCTTTTGCTAGATTGGCACCACATATGTACTCTGTAGTTGTTGATAAAGATTCGTTAGACACCCTTGCTTTAGAAGTTTGCTATCAAGTAGCAAAATTAGAAGCTATATCAAAATTACAACAGAGCTCAGACTCTGAAAGTATTAATTTCGAAAAAGTTTTGTTAAATTTAAAAAATTTATCAGCACTCACTGATATAGTTTCTCAGATTAGAGCAAATATTTCAAAAGCTGAGACTGATCTAGACGATGCTCACGGAAATATAAATAATCTTGAGAATCAATTAAAGAATTTAGTTTCTGAACTAAAAAAAGAGTTAAAAAAGTAAAAACTCATACAGTCTTATTTATTGAAGGAAAACCTCTCATTAATTAAGACAATGAACTTAAAAAAAGAGAGGAGGCATTTTGCCAAACAATACAATAAACAAATTACCTAAAAAAGTAGAAAAACCATTCTGGAAAGAGAATTTTAACAGAATTCCGGAAGTTCTTTCAGTTGGGGATATAGCAGAATATTTGAGAGTTCCAGAAACCACTGTAGAAAATTTAATTAACAGTGGGGACTTAAAAATTCTTCCCGGATTAAGTGAGAGAAGGATTTTTAAAGGCTTTTTATTGTCTTACTTAACCCAATCACATCCCGAAGCTATGGGATTAATGGGTAAACCAGAAGAGACAATCAAAGGGGGAATTAGAAATACAGCTGGCGCAGGTTTCTAAAATATTTAACTCTGCCTTGCTCAATTGCAAGGCAGAGTTATAAAATGAAGTTTATAAATTTATCAGGAAGGTTAATAATTGGAAAAATCAAGTTTTGTCTGTTGGGTATCAGTAAATTCAACCCAGAATTACGATCTTTGTAAAGCAACTGAGCAATGGGGTATTGGCAAAAATTCAGCAGTTGCTAATAGTCATGCACAAAGAGTTCAGAAAGGAGATACCCTATATATTTGGGTTGGTGGAAAAGGATACGTAGCTGTTGCAGAAGTAACTGCCGATAATGCAATTAAAGTATCTGAAAAAACAAAAATTCCATGGGAAGGCGAATATTCGTATGTTATACCATGGAAGTTAATTAAAGAATTAAAAAACCCCATTTTTCTAGAGTTTCCTAGAGAAAATAGACAAATTCAAACTATTACAGGAATTCCTCAAGGAGTAACAATAAGTGGTTTTTTTCAAATTGATAAAAATCAGTCATTAGCTTTGGAAAAACTTTTTGAAATCAGAAATGACGAGCAGGTAAGAATTGACGAAATTTATGGTTCAGGAAGAGAAGTATCTCCTGCTGTTTCAAGAACAACACTTACTGAAACGCTTGTAAGTGATCCGAGAGTTGTTAGCTGGATAAAAAATATTTATAAAGGTAAGTGTCAGTTTTGCAAAATCGTTATTACAACTCCAAACGGAAAGTATTCTGAAGCCGCACACATAAAAGCAAAACGAGATAATGGCGATGATCATGAACAAAATGTTTTATCACTTTGTCCTAATTGTCACAAACAGTTTGATAAAGGAGCAATTTGGCTTACTGATAATTTAGAAATTGTTCACTTTAAAAAGGGAATAATTGGTGAAGTTTTCAAAGATGAACGACATATTATCAATATAGAAAATGTAAAATTCCACAGAAATAAGTTCAGTTAATTTAAGGTTAAGTTTTACTTACAATTTTTACATAAAATGTGATTTTCTAGTTTAGATAGTTCATCTAATTCGAAAAGGTTTCCACACTTTTCACACTTTATTGTTTTACTATTCATTACTCTTATTTTTATCTAATAATTTATTATATTGTTGTAAATTTAGTTCAGCACAGTAAGTGCAAAGTTTAGCAAAGGTTTTATCTACGCCAACGGTATCAAATTTATTAATACTTTTCTTTATTTTGCACTTAACACAATATAAATAATCACTTACCCCATAAGTCCTATAGTCTTTTATATTTTGATATTCAGAGTTTAAATAAAAATCATTTTGAAGAAATAATTCCAGATATTCTTTAGTGATTTCTGCAATTTTTAGAAGTTGTGCTTCAGAACTTCTAGGGAATTTTTTTAGTAAAGACAAATAATCTTCTACTGGTTTTTTATCTAGATAGTTATAGTATTTTTTTTCATCATTAAATCTATTTTGATCCCAGATAGTGTTGGTTTTTATCGGATTTATTTTATTTCGAATTTTAGTAACAGAAGATCTGTCAGTTTTAAAAACATCCGCCCAGGCAGTATCAGTAGCATTAAATTGTAAGATTAGCTTTCTAAATGTTTCAACATCTGGCAATCTTTTAAATTTTTTTTTACAAATAGGACACTGATGCTTTGCATTATACAATTCCAAATGTGTACAGTTCACATTCCAAACATTTTTAATAATATTTACTTCTTCCTGATTAAACTTTTTAATCTTTTTCACAAAACAATTATAAATCATAATTTCAAATAATGCACTAAATATATGAACTAAAAAATATAATTTAAAATAAATCAATATATATAGTGAATTATAGTTATAAAATAAAAATGTGAATACAAATGTTGCATAAAATTAATTTATGTGATATATTTTTCAATGGTATCACTGACCAACCTTAGTAGAGTGACAGAAACTAGAGGCACTGAAGATCAGACCCAAAACCTAAGAGGATAACACTGGATCTTCTTAGCAGTTGAGAATATGGTAACAACTCAATACTAAAAAGTTTGAATTTAAACATAGAAATTTAAAAAAAGGAAAGAGGCATAAATATGAAATTAAAAAAATTATCAAATGACGCGCTTATAAAAGAATTAAATCTTTTGCGAGACACAATATTTGAAGAAGACATTTCAAAATTAGCTAGAGAAGATATAGAGATTAAAAATTTATTAGAAAATTATAAAAAAACTAAAACTTTATGGGCTGGTGCAGATGTTGTAATAAATAAAAGTATGACAAAAAATCTAAAAAAGTGGGTTGGTGAACAGCCGCTTGTAATTTCCTTACAAGACTCATTTCCTGAAAGAAGAGTTGTTATTACAAAACACGCTTTGGAATTATCTTGGTTGTTTATACAGCTGAAAAGACTTTACAGATTAAGAATTGATTATATATCTAAATACGATTTTTATGGCGAGTTAGCAGAAAAAGCTATTGAGATAATAAACGAAACTAATGATGAATGCTCATATCAGGAACTTCTGTATGAAGTGTTAAGGGTATCAAAAATTTATATTTAACGAGTTAAAAGCACAAACCGATGTAAACAAACTTCTTTTTATAAACATTGTGAGTTTGTTTACTTAATTAAAAGGAGATAAAAAAATGTGTATAATAAAAATTTTTAAGCAAGGTTTATTAAAACCTGAAGAAGTAGATTATTTATGGGAGCAAAATCCAGACGGTGGTGGAATTGGATTAATAAATAAAAAACTTAACTTGGAGATTCCTGTTAAGACAAATAATCTCGAAAAATTTAAAACAGTTTTATTTAAACATTTAGAAAAAGCACAATTTGAAACCCTTGTATTTCATTTAAGAAAAAGGTCTAGAGGAAGTTTTGACAATATTAATATAAATCCAATTTTCATAAATAAATCCACAGTTATGTTTCATAATGGAACTTTTGATGAGTTTAACAATAACTTTTATTCAGACACATTTCTATTTGTATTTAATATTATTCAAAAAATAAATAATTTTGATATTGAAAACAAAACACATATTGATCAGATTAAAAGTTTTATGTCAGATAATTTAAGTAGAGTTGTCTTTTTACAGGAAGGTAAACCTGAACCATTAATTATTGATAATTTTGAGAAAGGTTATTGGAATATTGGAGGTGAACAATGGAGCTCGAAATAAGAAATAATTTGTTTGTTTATGGGACACTTAAAAAAAATCATATAAGAAATGGTGTTCTTGATGGTTCAGAATATCTTGGTGAGGTAAAAACTTTAGCAAGATACATAATGGTTGACCTTGGAGCTTTTCCAGGAATTTTAGAATTCGGAAACCAACATATATTTGGTGAGTTATATAGTGTTAATAAAAAAACATTAAAAATCTGTGATTCTATTGAAGGGCATCCTAATTTTTATTTACGAAAAAAAATATTATTATCCAACAAAGTTGAAGCTTTTGCTTATTTTTTAGTTGATAAAAAGTATGAAGCTTTTCCAAAAGTAGCTTTTGGAAAATGGGTTTAAATAAAATATTGTATGAAACAATATTATTGAATAGTATGAAATAGTGAGTATGCCTAATATCTTTCCAAGCAATCCAAAAGCTTGGACTAAGGATGTTAAAAATACCTTAAAATATTTCGAAGCTAATTTAGATTCTAATTTTTTTATATTCACAAATGTTAACTTCACAGGTCAACTTGGTAATAGAGATATTAAAAGAGAAGCGGATATATTAATTTTAAATAAAAATGGGTTAATTGTGTTAGAAGTCAAAGAAAATTTGATGAATGACAATAAAAATAACTTTCTCGTTTGGTGTAATTGCAGAGGAGACCTAACTTGTAAAAATTGTGATGGAAAAGGAAAAAGAAACGTAACTCCATTTGAACAAGCTAAGACAGGGTTGAATGGAATCAAAAAGCTTATAGAGAATGAAATTCCATCAAGCAATATAGACAAAATACAAAAAAATTTTGGAGTCCTAGCTTGGAACGATAATAGGCATCCTGTTGTGGCTTCACCAATAGTTAGAAATGACCATAGCGGTTTTTTTCTAACTAAAAATGATATTGAAACAAATTCAAAAAAACTAAAAGATATTATTAATGAAAAAATTAAATTGGCACAATGGGGTGATGTAGGGTTTAGTGATTTTGAACTCTCTTTAACTATTACTCAACTAAGTCCACATGCAACTGAAAGAAACTTTAGAATTGAGCTAAAAAATTTAGAAGAGCAGTATCAAGATTATGACACTCTAATTTTAGAACAGCACGAAGAGTCATTTAAAGAAGGATTTTATGGTGTTGTTAAAGGTACCAGTGGTTCAGGTAAGACAATTCTAGCAATGCAAGTTGCCAAACTACATGCAAATGCAAATAGGAGTGTAGTTATTTTCTTTCAAAATTTAAATATAGCTTCAGATGTTAGATACCAGTTAAGTACAGACGGATATAATGAATCGATTAGTGTGATTGGATTGTATCCATTCTTGTTTGATTATGTAGAAAACTATGAGATAAAAGGTAAAAATATTTCTTTTTTAGCAAAAATATTAAAAACAATGGAATCAGACAATATTCGGAAACATAATCCTCCTAATAATTGGTTGGTTGAAAAATTTGGTATTACTAAGCAAGCATTTTATAGCGAACTTTGTATTGAAGCCATTCGAGAGTTGGGTAAAAATAAAAACTTTGAAAAAATTGATACAATAATTGTTGACGAAGCGCAACTTTTTACAAAAAATGAAATTCTTGCAATAGAATCTTTAAAGAGTGACAATAATCCCTCAGTTTTTTTGTTTGGTGATGATTTTCAATTTTTAAAATATGGTCAAGAAAAACAATGGGAAATTCCAGATACTGTACCAAAATTCCAAACAATAGTTAGGCTATTACAAAACTATAGAACTTCTTCAGAAGTAACGAAATTTATGAATGCAATTTCAGATTGTAACTTACGTCCGAAAGATGTTCCTGGACATTGTAAGACTATTAAAACAAAGCAAAATGAATGGAAAAAAAATATTAAAAACCAAATCAGTTATTTAATTGAAGAAAAAAAATTTAAAGAGAGTGAAATAGCGGTTCTTAGTCCCGATAGATCTTTTATTTATTCACAATTTAAAGATTTAGATCAACTTTCACTGGAAGGTGTTGGTTTAAATTATATTTATGATGATTTATCAAAAAGCTATATAAATGTAAACGGAATTTTATTTTCCTCAATTAGAAGATTTACTGGAAGGCAAAAAAAAGCAATAATTTTATTACTACCTGATAATAAATATTTAGATAACCATGAAATTTTAAATAATTATAGAGAATTAGCATTTATTGGTGCTGGTCGAGCTGAACACACACTAATTGTTTTGTTTAGTCCAGGTGTAAATAACGAACTAAATTTTTCTGAAATAGATTTTCAATAAAAAAGTAGCGGTATAAACCGCTACTTTTATGTTTCGTTTTGTCAGATACCATTTGGTATCTAACTAATAGGGTAAATGCTTTTATTAAAAAAGTGAAATATTAGTTTAGAAAATTTGCATTCATAAAATTATTTAATATAATAAAATTTATGTTTTGTCAGATTACTATGAGGTATTTTTGTATTTTGAGCTAAAAAATTCCTCTAAGAGTAAACTCCGTTGTTTTAGTTGTTTTAAACTTTCTAAAATTTATCAAAACAATCTTTATTATGAATGTGTTAGTTGCATTGGAAAAGAACGCTTCTCATCTGAAAACACTGCATTTGCCTCTGCAAAATGGCGAAATATCAGCAGCAACAATTTAAAAATTATATTCGAGTCAAAGTATTTACAACCATATATTTGCTCATTTTGTAATCTTTTTCACTTAGGTCATGAAGATGCAAAAATACTAAAGCACAAATATTTCAGAGGTGTATAGATGTAAAGTAAATTATATTATTTAGATTTGTTAAAAACTCATACAGTCTAATTTATTGAAGACACATAAGAATGAAAAGTGTCTGAGTCAAAAACCCGGGGCAATATATTACCGGTACCAAGTA
>Ga0222715_10003061_pt1 | contig 15069 bp, 21 predicted proteins | sample C33_9DmetaG_FD_165056 | JGI IMG/M metagenome (GOLD analysis project Ga0222715, IMG submission 165056) | Estuarine water microbial communities from San Francisco Bay, California, United States - C33_9D | ecosystem: Environmental > Aquatic > Marine > Unclassified | place: USA: California...
GCCCGAAGGAACGGGATTTAACCATCTCATTTCTTTGGAGTAAAACCATGTCTAAAGTCGTTTATCGTGGTCAATCTTACGACACTGTAGAGCGTCGTGAGCAAAGACAAGCACAACAGCAACCTCAACAGCACAACGAAGCCTATCGTGGCATTAAGTTTGTCAAGGAGGACAAGTGATGCAGAAACTCAATTTTCTTCAACTCATTAAAGAGCAGAAGCAAAAAGAAGAGAAGCGTCATAAAGCAGTTCTCTGCATGGCGGGTCACTGCCAGGTAGGTAAAAAGTGATTAGTTTAATCAGTGGAATCGTTTTAGGTTCGACTGCATTTATGCTTCTCATTTATGCTGAAGTACTATTGCTGAGTAAGTAATGCAAAATTACACATATCATCATGATGATATGGATAAAGATAACAGACCACCTGCCTGTTATCAATTAAAATACAGAGGTTGCAACTATTGGTCATGTTACCTAGTCCATTTGGACGAATGGTTTGATAAACTACTAAAATTCGAGGGGGATTGACACCCCTCTTTTTTATGGGTATATTTACGGATTTACAATTTGTTTGAGATCACATATAATACAAACATCTTCGGGATAAAATAATGTAAGAAATTCATTCTTTGTTATTGAGTTACTATTGCATGGAGAAATTATGCACAACCTTGTATCGTACAATCAGCTCGCAGAATGGAGACATTTTGAAGAGACTGTAGATAAACATAATGAAGAACTAGATTTGATTAATGATTATTATAATTGTTTGATCGAATGTGATGATGACCAAGGATCATGTAAACGTATCTGTAGGAGAATACTGCAATAGTCTTTATGGGGGGTTGACTACCCCTCTTTTTTTGTGTAAAATGAGTTGAGAGAATAGTATCTTATGGACAAAGACAAATTAAAACTCATCGTCCGTAATCTTGAACTGTTGGTTGATTCTCTTAAAGCAGAAGTATACTCTGATACTCAAAGTTACTTAGAGTTTAAAGACCAGACACTTCATGATTATGATGAAATTTTTGATGACGATGACGGATACCCAGACTAATGGTTAGTAGATCTAAAAGACTTATCAAGTTGCTTGAGCGTTTAATCAAGCAAGATCATCTCTACACTGAAGAAAAGATCATAGAGATGAAAGCACAACTCAGAGAGTTGAAAGAGCAACTCGCAGAAATCGAAAAGAAAACATCAAAAGGATTTGGTAAATGAGCGTAAAACTGGTCAGTGTAACTCCTGATGCGGAAAAGAACATGGCATACGTTGCCCGTGTTTCTAACCCCAACAATCAGGAAAATCCCAACTATGCCAAGTTGCTTGGTTATTGTATTAAGCACAACCACTGGTCTGTGTTTGAACAGAGTTTTATGACTCTGGAGATTGAGACTACTCGTGGTCTGGCGGCTCAGATCTTGCGTCACCGTTCTTTCACATATCAGGAGTTTTCCCAACGCTATGCTGATTCTTCCCTACTCGCAGAGACGATCCCAGTCCCCGAACTTCGCCGTCAAGACACCAAGAATCGCCAGAATTCTATTGACGACTTGGATCCTGAGTTTGTAGAACTTACTAACAAGCAGATTGAAACCTACTTTGCTCAAGGCATGAGTCTGTATCAGCACCTGCTTGATAATGGTGTAGCAAAAGAGTGTGCTCGCTTTGTGCTTCCTCTGGCAACTCCTACTCGCTTGTATATGAGTGGTTCCTGCCGTTCTTGGATTCATTACATTCAACTGCGCTCTGCTAATGGCACCCAGAAGGAGCACATGGAGATCGCAGAGGCATGTAAGAAGATCTTCTCAGAGCAGTTCCCTACAGTTGCGGAAGCACTGGAGTGGGTCTAAATAAATCATCTTGAATTTGTAACTATGGCGACTTATCCTGTTATTCACAAAGAGACTGGTGAACAAAAAGAAGTGGTAATGAGTGTTCACGACTGGTCTCAATGGTGTAAAGACAATCCCGATTGGCAACGGGATTGGTCGGATCCATCAACCTGTCCACAACCTGGGGAAGTTGGAGAGTGGCGAGACAAACTCATCGCCAAAAATCCTGGTTGGAATGATGTCCTAGGTAAAGCAGCAAAAGCACCTCGTTCTAGAGTAAAGAAAATCTAATGGCAAGAAGAAAAAGATCATCTGCAGAGCAACCTATCGGGGTTGGACTCACGGCAAAGCAGATGAAGAGGAAGAAACCTCTCAATGCTGATTATTTGGTCGATATTGAACCGCTCACAGAAAATCAAAAAACTCTGTTTGAGTCATATAGAGATGGTAAGCACATTGTTGCTTATGGGTGTGCTGGTACTGGTAAGACCTTTATTACGCTCTACAACGCACTTCAAGATGTGTTGGATGAAACTACACCCTATGAGCGTATCTACCTTGTACGATCGCTTGTAGCAACCAGAGAGATTGGTTTCCTCCCTGGATCCCATGAAGATAAGGCAGACATCTACCAAATCCCATATAAGAATATGGTGAAGTATATGTTTCAGATGCCTAGTGATGCTGATTTTGAGATGCTCTATGGTAATCTCAAGTCTCAGGAAACTATCAAGTTCTGGTCCACATCATTCCTTCGCGGTACTACCTTAGATAACGCTATTGTTATCGTTGATGAATATCAAAACTTGAATTTTCATGAATTAGATAGTATAATTACTCGTGTTGGTGAAAATACCAAAATTTGCTTCTGTGGTGATGCCGTTCAGTCTGATTTGCAGAAGTCAAACGAGCGTAATGGTATTCATGATTTTATGAATATTCTGCGTAAAATGCCATCCTTTGATCTAATTGAATTTGGTGTAGATGACATTGTACGTTCTGGACTCGTTAAAGAATACATTATCGCAAAAATGGAAGCTGGATTCTAAAATTGATTGATATTCATTATGCTAATCTAACAGATTTTGATGATTGCTTGTATCGCCAGTCCGAATTGATTGAGGGTGATTACGCATACAAGCAATGTCCAGTTTTCAATCACAGAAGTTCTAGAACATTTGTGAGTCTCTCTCCTGTAGATTTTTATTGTAAACTTGATAGAGAGAAAAAAGAAATTCAATCTAGCAATTATGATATGCTAGTTTTGACAGATTCTGAATTGGAATCTCCTAAACCTATCATTCAACTCAAATTTCCAATGTTCTTATTCTGGTCAAACCAAAAGAACATCTGGTTTGAGTTTAATGATCATCCTATGACATCTTACTCTAATAATTTTATTGCCATCTCTGGATGGTTTAATATTTCCAATTGGACTAGAAATATGTCCTTTGCGATTACTCTGGTTGATGAAAATAAACCAGTTGTTATTAAAAAAGGAGATCCTCTTTTTAGATTCACGTTTCACTCTCAAGATCTAAACTCTGATATCACCTTACATAAAGAAGTGGATAATGATATTATCCATGAAAAGTTGGTTTCTATAAAATCTGGTAGAGAAAACAGAAGTTGGATAGGAAAGTTATTTTCTAAAGACGAAACCTCAAAATGTCCATTTAGTTTTTTGTATAAGTGATTCATTATGTTTAATCATGTTGATATCGATCTTCCCGAACTTGAGAGGGAGACTATTGATGGAGTAAGGTACTATAAAGTTCCTGATGATGAAGAACTTCTCCGACTGGTCTCGATTACATCGGTGACCAGTCATTTTAATAAAGAGATCTTCATCAACTGGAGAAAAAAAGTTGGTGATGAAGAAGCAGATCGTATCACGAAAAAAGCAACAAGTCGTGGTACAGATATGCACACTTTGGTAGAACACCACCTCAAGAATGAGGAGCTACCAAAGGTTCAACCAATGTCAGATTTCTTATTTAAAATCGCAAAAACAGACTTAAAACGTATAAATAATATTTACGCTTTAGAAGGGTCCCTATATAGTAAGCAACTAGGCATTGCTGGGACCGTTGACTGTATTGCCGAATACGACGGCGAGTTAGCGATAATCGATTTTAAAACTTCCAAAAAACCCAAACCACGAGAGTGGATCGAACACTACTTTGTACAATGTATGGCATACGGTTGTATGTTGTATGAACTGACTGGTATTTCAGTCAAAAAACTTGTAATTATCATGGCATGTGAAAATGGAGAATGCGTCGTCTATGAAGAACGAGACAAATCAAAGTACATCAAACTTCTCACCGAATACGTTAGAAAGTTTGTTAGAGATAAACTGGAACTCTATGGAACCAAATAAGGAACTAGAACAAGCAATAGAAAGTAAATTTTTGACACCTTCTAAATTTGCTCTGGAAATCGAAAAAATCGTAGCAGAAGAAAACCTTAATTATATTGACGCAATTGTCCACTATTGCGAGATCAATAATCTTGAGGTAGAATCTGTTACGAAACTCGTTTCAAAACCTCTTAAAGAGAGGTTGAAGTGGGACGCAACACGTCTTAACTTTATGAAGCGGACCTCAAGAGCAAAACTTCCTCTATGATTTCTCGTGATGAATTAATGCACCATCGCCTACAGGCATGGTTGCGTGAAAATAAATGTGATGACTTGGAGTATCTTGGTTTTTACCAGGATACTCTTGGTGTACATAAGCATTGGTATCGCATTGCCGACCATGAAGTTACAGTTGATTGTATTGAAGATCTTGAATTAGTCGATGCTGAAAGTGAGCCCCTTTGAAACCTACCAACATTATCTTTCACTAAAAAATCATTTTACTAATCCAAAGTATGATTTTTTCAAGTACGGTGCTAAGACTCGTGCAAGCGTAACCTCTTTTAATAAGAGGAAAGATAAGTATTGGTTTGAAAAAACTTCGCGTAAATATAGTGATAAGGAAGTCGTAGATTTTCTTGTATCCAATTTCACTGCCACCGATAACCCACAGAACCTATGGATTGGAGAAATTATCAATTCTGGCGAAAGAAACTACGCCGAGTGGATGAAAAGACAGCAGAGTTTGACTTACTTGTTCAAAGAGCAAAGCAACGAATTGTTCTCGGAGAACGAATTAGAGAGTGTTTTCGACTGTTCGAAAGGTCATCCAACCGTTCTTAAAAAGTTCCTGAGCGGGACAATTTCACTAGAGACCCTAGTGATTTACAATAAAATATTCCTGTTTGGGAATAAGTTTGACAAGCAACTTTTGGACCCAGTGTGGGAAACCGTAAGTTTAAAATTAAAGAAGTATACTCCATTCCTAAATATTGATGTGTTCAACTACAAGAAAATTTTGCGGTCTATAATCGATGAGTGAATTTTTTGAGTCTGATATTATTCAGGATGAACTAAAAGAGATCAATAAACTCCAAGAACAAATCTATGGAAGTATATTGACTTTTGGTTCAATGTCTAATGAGACCAAGTTAGAACACATTGAGAAACTCCAAAGCTTGCTAGAAAAGCAGAGAGTGATGTATACTAGGTTATCCCTTTCAGACGACCCAATGGCTGTTGAGATGAAAGAGAACCTACGCAAATCAGTTGCCCTGATGGGTTTCCCACCAGAGACTGATATGTCAGTTTTATTCAATAGTATGAACCAGACAATCGAATCCCTCAAGCAATATCTTGACGATTGAGGGCATCCTTGCTATACTATCCGAGTAAATCCCCCGAATCCAAATTAATCCGAGGTAATCCAAATGTCTTTCGCAGACCTTAAAAAGCAATCTAAGCTTGGCTCCCTGACCGCGAAACTGGTCAAGGAAGTCGAAAAGATGAATAACAATGGCGGTTCCAGCGGCGATGATCGCTTGTGGAAACTGGAATGTGATAAGAGCGGCAACGGTTATGCCGTGATCCGTTTCCTCCCCGCTCCTAATGGTGAGGACCTTCCTTTCGTGAAACTCTACAGTCACGCCTTCCAAGGTCCTGGTGGTTGGTATATTGAGAACTCCCTGACCACTCTTGGTCAGAAGGATCCTGTTTCTGAGTACAACACGATGCTGTGGAACAACGGCACCGATGCTGGTAAGGAAGCAGCACGTAAGCAGAAGCGTAAACTGACCTACATTGCTAACATCTATGTGGTCAAGGATCCTGCTAATCCTGCCAACGAAGGTAAAGTCTTCCTGTTCAAGTTTGGTAAGAAGATCTTCGACAAACTCACTGCTGCTATGCAACCTGAGTTTGAGGACGAGGAAGCAATCGATCCGTTCGATTTCTGGCAAGGTGCTAACTTCAAACTGAAGGCAAAGAACGTTGCTGGTTATCGTAATTATGATTCTTCTGAGTTTGCTCGCCCCGATGCTCTCCTGGACGATGATGATGCCATGGAAGCAGTGTGGAAAAAGCAGTATTCTCTTGCTGAACTCGTTGCTGCTGATCAGTTCAAGGACTACGACTCCCTGAAGAAGCGCCTGGACTATGTGCTGGGTAACAAGGGCACTCCCCGCTATCAGGATCCCGAAGAGTTTGATGAGGAAGAAACCACCCGTGGTTCTACCCGTGAACTCACTGAAGATCTCCGTGATGAACTGAACACTCTTCAACCTACTCGCACCGTTTCCTCTTCCTCTGATGAAGATGAGGATGATGATGCTCTCTCGTACTTCGCACGTCTTGCCGACGAGTGAACTACAACCAAATCTGCCTCACACTTTTAGTTGTGGCAGCATACATTAACTTACTGTTCAAGTGAAATCTAATTACCATATCGATCGAGTAAGTAAATCCGAAGCCGCAGAGTTACTTCTGCGGTTTCATTATCTTAAGGACTTTTCGAAGTCCTTTAAGTCTGGATACAACTACGGTCTGTATGAGAGCAATGATTTCAGTCCACTGAATATCGGTGGTATCAAGGGAGTCTGTATTTTTACTGGACTCCCCGTTCCCGAAGTCGCACAAGGAGCATTTGGATTAGAACGTAATGAACAACAAGGACTCTTCGAACTCTCAAGACTTTGCGTTCACCCTGATACGCAGTCATGCGAATATAACATCACTTCTTGGTTTGTGTCACGAGCGATTAGACAACTTCGGAAAGATACTGAAGTTAAAGCAATCATTTCTTATGCTGATTCAGATTACCATTCTGGTACAATTTATCGTGCTTGTAACTTTAAATATGCAGGTCTCACAGACCCTAAAAAAGATTTCTACTATGCCGATGGCACCAAGCATTCAAGAGGTAAAATAAAAGGTGCCGAGGGAGAATGGAAAGAACGCTCCCGCAAGCACCGATACGTTATGATGTTTGATAAGAAACTAGAACTCTTATGGAAGAGTGATGTTTAGATTCTCAGTTTGAATATACTTTTCGTTGATATACTGAGAAGATTTTTGATATGTAAAGATGTCTCTCATATCATTCAAGAACTGCTGTAAGTATCTTGGTTTTAATATGTAGATGCTCCTCTTTTTATCATTCTTACGAACTTCATACTCGTAGTTACTAATCCCAGTAACTGGATTTAGAGTTGCCGTTGGATCAGCAGGATTTGGAATTGTAAAAGTGCCGTCAACTACTTTTCCTTTGGGAAGAATTAAACGACCATTAGAGTCTTTAACTTCTGTAGTTTCATAAAAGCGGGTTGCGTTCAAATCGGTTCCATATTTCTCGTAGGAATAATTATAGAGATCTCGATCTGAAAGAGGCCAATCATCTCGAACGTTAATAATTCCTGCCGTAATTAGAACCACCCAATCAAGTTCTGGATCTCCATAAACTTCTTCAGCAATAAGTTCTGGTCTTGATCCTTCTGGAACTTCATACTTATTGAAAAGAGTTAAAACATTTTGAAGATCGTCTCTTAGTTTGACTCTACGGAAGAGGTTTTTAACCTCAATGTAGTTAAGAGATGAATTCTTATCAGACTGATAAGAAGGATATAATAGATTTGGAAGTTCTCTAAAGTATCCCATTTTAGTAACCTACTCCTCCTACTCCATCGTAGTCTTCTCGATAAACTGGCGATAGTTCTTGGAATGCTAAATCCATAATCATAGAAACAGGAGCACCGTCACTATATGTCGCATAGTTTCCTTCACCAGTGTAATTGACACTCATATTTGTGAGAGCACAAAGTTTAAATTTGTTTAAATACTCAGCTGATTTTCCTCGATAAGACAATTCAAAAACATCCGGAGTCTTTAAAAAGTTGGTATCTCTTCCACTTGGTGCCATATGCTTTTTGAAACTTTTTATAATATTTTTTACTTCCTTTGCTTCAGGTTGACTTCTTGGAGTGAATTTAAATTGAAACTTAAATTGCCTTAGTGTTGGACCATTAAATAGCAGTTCCATATTTGGATTTATAATGGAACCAGTTGCTCGTCCAAATAACTGCTCAAAAGAAATATTAGCACCAAGAGCACTAACTGCTTGTTGTGCAGTAAATAGTTTTAATATGCTAGCAACTTGTGGATCATTGGCAACATTAGAAGCACTTACTGCCATTTTTCCTATATTTTCTATAAACTCTTTTGGACCCTGTGCTCCAGTTATACCAAGTGTTGAAGATATAGCAGCAGCATAAAAAGAATTTAGTGAACTTTCACCAAAATTAGCAGCATTTGTGTCTGATAATTGTGATGGAATTGGTAAAATTATGCTTCCTTGAGAATCTCCTTTTGCGCCGCCACCAATTAAAGTAGTGTTTGCTATTGTTACCTCTTCAAAAGAACCATAAGTTGTAAGGGTTGGATCGGGTTTTTGACCTGGTGCTGGTGCTGGGTTTGAAGCATCAACTCCTTTCAAAACGTTAATATCTCTACTTCCCCTAACATACTTAAATATGTTAAACTGAATAAAGTCTTGAGAATTATCAATAGTACTTTTAGGGTATCTATAGTTAAATGCTGGTTCTGCTGCCATCTCGGCTACTTTTTTAACTATTTAGACGCTGTTTCATAAAAGGCAGTTCTCTGGCATCAGCAAGTTCTTCGGGATAGATTTCATACAACTGCCCTGGGATTTCATTCCAAGTGTATTGGCGCATTTGACCCCAGTGATAATTAAGACCACGAAATCCCCATTCGAATACATCAGTGACGGCAACTAGGGGATTTTGATCATACACTATGTTAGGAGTCTTGGGATTATAAACAAAGGCATAATACTTTCCAGCACTTGGTGCTCTGCCACTTTCGGGTATGGTGCTCATAAGTTCCATCATCACATCATCGGGATCTTCCATACCAACAATATTATCCATTACGGAACGAATTCGATTAACTTCGTTCTCTGTTGGATATTTTTCTTTTCTCTGTTTAAGAGTTTTTCTCGGCATTACTTAATACCTAGTTCGTCTTCTGTGATGATTTTGAACTCCCATAATCTATCTTTACAGAATTCTCGTGCTGCTTTCCACTTTGCCTGATTCTTGGCATACTCGTAGACTTCGTAAATATATCCTTTTGTTTTCTTCTTTTGAACTTTTGGTTCAACTGTTTGCTTTTTAGGTTTAATCTCGATGATATATTTTTTGATTTGACCGCTCGTTTCTCGTACTTTAATATAGAAGTCGGGAAAATATCTGTGAATTCTATTATCAATGGGAGAACGATAAGGAAGGGCAATTTCTTCACTTCCCCACTCTAGAATGTTTTGACTTTTATCACAGTAGACCATAAACTTTCGCTCCCAAAGAGAACGATAGATTATGTTTGTTGGGTCACCTTTGTATTTTTGTGGGTATGATGGTTGAAATTTTCCCTTATATGACATCTAAATACTTAATAATGTAGGATCCATTAGAGATATTTAGATGGCATCGCCAAAAGCAACATATCAAGAACCCAAGATGAGTGTCCTTAAATCTAAGGACATTGCTAAACCATCTCTTACAAATTATTATCAGGTTAATATTGGAGGTATTCCTGATGTTGTAAAAAAACATATTGCTAAACGATATGGAGTTCCATCTAATTGGATTAATGAGCAGGCTGGTTTAATGTGTGCTGATGCGACACTTCCAACAAGTTCATTTGCCACAGCAGAAGTAAAGGATAATTTTCACGGAGTCAATCAGCAGTTTGCTCATACAAGACTTTATATTGATAGTGATTTTACTTTTTATGTTGATAAAAACTATCAAATGATTAAAGTTTTTGAGGGGTGGATGGATTATATTTCTGGTAATAATATACAAGGATTTGAAGAAACTGATTATCGCTACTATAGAAGATTTAATTATCCTGAGGGACCAACAGGTTATAAGTGTCAATCTGGATTTAATATTATTAAATTTGAAAGAGACACTAAAAAAAATAATGCTCCAATGTTGACGTATCAATTTTTTAATGCTTTTCCCAAATCAATGTCTGCTATTCCTGTTTCTTATGGTCCAGCAGATACTTTAAAGGTAACAGTTTCTTTTGCCTACGACAGATATATTATTGAACAAGGAAGAGGAGGATCTACTTCCAATGTACAAGGTGCTCAGGGTGTTCAGGGAGTAGGTCCATCGCCAGTTATACCTATTGATCCAGTAACAAATAAACCAGTAGAGAGACCATTCCCGGGACTTTTAAGTGATCAAGAATGGTATGATGAGTATAGCAAAGGATTAGCCCAATCTACCAATAACATAAATGCTGCCAGAGACAGAAAATTGAGAGAAAGTGTAACTGGTCCAAGGGGACTTTAAAAATAGTAATAAATAATTTTAACTGAATTTCTATAGGTTATTATGCCTTTACCAAAGATATCTACGCCAACATATGAGTTGGAACTACCTTCTACCGGAAAGACAATTAAGTACCGTCCCTTTCTGGTAAGAGAAGAAAAAATTCTCATCATGGCACTTGAGTCTGAGAATATGAAACAAATTTCAAGTGCTATTAAAACAGTTATCACTGATTGTATTAGCACACGCGGTGTAAAAGTTGATGATCTTTCAACATTTGATATCGAGTATCTCTTCCTGAATATTCGTGCTCGTTCTGTTGGTGAAACAGTAGAAGTTAATATTACCTGTCCAGATGATAATGTAACTAAAGTAAAAGTTGAAATTGATTTGGATGCCATTAAAGTTGAAAAGGATCCAAAACATTCAAATGTTGTTAAATTGGATGATAATCTTTCAATCCAAATGAAATATCCTTCTCTTGCTCAGTTCGTTGAGAACAACTTCGAGTATAATGAGACTGGAAGTGATGTTGACAAATCACTTGAAGTTATTGTTGCTTGTATTGGTCAAGTATTCACAGAAGATGAGTCTTGGAGTGCTTCTGACTGTACTAAGAAAGAACTGAGAGATTTTATCGAACAGATGAACACCAAACAGTTCAAGGATATTGAAGAGTTTTTCAATACGATGCCAAAACTTACACATACTGTTAAAGTTAAAAATCCAGAGACAGGTGTTGAAAGTGAAGTTGTTCTAGAAGGGTTAGCAAGTTTTTTCAGCTAGCGATGGCGCATGAAAGCCTGGAAAACTACTATAGAACAAATTTTGCTCTCATTCAGCACCATAAATATAGTTTGACGGAGATTGAAAATATGATACCGTGGGAGAGAGAAATTTATGTTACTCTTCTCCAACAGTACATTGAAGAAGAAAATCTAAAACAGCAGCAGAGTGGCATTTAGTAGTCAGGCATTTACCGCACCATCACTAAAGGCAAAACCTAAGTTAGGAAAAACAACAGTTTCTTCCTCAATATTTCGTGGCGAGTCACCACTGGTAGGTAAATCGACTACAATCAAAATTCCAAAGGGAATGCAGATTGGTGCTCGCGCTAGTTATGTAGATCCAAAATACTTAAAGAAAGAGTCTGCTCCTATAGAACAGACTTTAGTAGAGACTAATAATATTCTTGTAGAAATTCAAAAACAACTTTCTTTGGATTTTGCTTATAGAATAGCAAAAGAAGAAGATGAAGTAAAGAAAATAAGAAGTGCCACCGATAAGAGAAAAAGGGGTAAAGCAGAAGAAGGCGCAGAGACTGTCAATAAACTTGGATCAAAGATTGGCAAAACTGTAGATAAAATTATTGCTCCAACAAAGAATATATTCGACAGAATACTTCAGTTCTTTGGAGCACTGGTTGGTGGATTTTTAATCAATCAGGGACTGAAGTGGTTAAGCAAACCAGGTAGTATAGAAAAGATACAAGGATTTTTTGATTTCCTATCAAAACATGCCAATACCATTTTGATGGTTATTGGTGGTGTTCTTGTTCTTAGAGTTGTTAGAAAGATTACACGTCTTTACCGTCTTCTCCGTGGTATTTCTAGATTTGCGACTGGGCGTGGTTTTGGTGGAACTGGCGGAACTGGCGGAACTGGTGGTGGATTATTTCGAAATGCCTCAGGTGGAAGAAGGGGTGTAACAATAGGTAGAGAAACTAGATCTTTTTATACTGGAACTGGCGGAAGAACAGGACCTACTAAAACTGATGGTGGTGGCGCACGGCAAAAGATAGATTTAGATGTTGTAACAAGAACTAAAAATCCAGTAGCAAGAGCACTTCAAGGTGTTGATGTAGGATTTAAAAGGGCTAGTAATAGTGCAATGAAGGCAATCGGAATGGGTCCCGGTGCCAAAGGTCTTGGAAAATTATTGAGACCGATATTTAAAAGAATACCACTTATTGGTGGTTTAATTGATTTTGCAGTATCCCTTGCTCTTGGAGAACCATTGGGTAGAGCAGCAGCAAAAGCAATTGGTGCCACATTAGGAACTGCTTTAGGTTCTTTCCCACCACTACTTCCTTTTGGTGGTCCAATATGGGGAGGATTACTTGGTGATATTCTTGCTGGTTCAATTTATGATGCTGTAACAAGTGGGCAAGAGCAAAATCAGGAAGGTTCTGGTTTAGAATTTAATAGAGGTGGAACTGTTCCTGGACCAAATGTGAATAGAGATATTGTCCCACTTTTGGCAACTCCTGGAGAAAAGGTTGTTCCAAGAGATGAAAGCAAAAAATTTGGACCATTCATTGATGATGTCATTTATAATGGTGGACAACTTTATACTATGATGATTGGTGCCCTTAAGAAGCAAGAAGAAAATAATGAAATATTCAAAGCAGCAAATGAAAAGTTTGAAACCACTTTGAAAGATTATGATGATTTTGTTAAAAAGATGAAATTGAAAGAGTCTGATCCTGCTTTATATCAAAGCATATATGGTGGTGGTAATCTTCGCTCAATGCCAAAACTAAAAGTTGGCAACCTAATGGGTTCTGCTCAATCTGGAATTGAAATAAATTCTGCGGGAGTTGTTGGACAAATTAGTGTTAATTTGAAGCAACCAAGAAGAGCAACCAAAGATTTGAGAAGACCTTCATCGGGATCATCATTGGCGGTTCTTCCACCAATGAACATGGGTGGCGGAAATCAAACTATGTCACCTTCTGGAACTATGGCAACTCCACCATCTAGAGGTAGTTCAATGCCAATGGTTGATGCTGAAGACCCATCAAACTTCTACGTTGCTTATGCGATGATGGAACTTGGAATATACGGGAGTTGATAAATGGAAGAACTAAACACCACAACTCAAGTAGAAAATTTAAAACTTAATGTTACTAACATTAAAAGTTTTCTTATCAAATCTAATACTCAAGTTAGAAGAATTGACTCTAAAAAAACAGCATTAATTGGTAAGGAAGTTCAGGACAGAAGAAGAGCAGAGGCAGAGCAAAAGGCAGAAACAAAAATTAAACCAGGAATGGGATTTGGCAAAAAAATTCTATCGGGTGTTGGTGGAATGGTGATGAGTATCAAAGATCGTATTATAAATTTCTTTGGTTATCTTGTTCTTGGATTTCTGGTTGATAAGTTACCTATAATTATTGAAAAAGTATCCTCTTTTATAAAAACTGTTGGACCATTTGTTGTTGGAACTGTTAAGGCACTTGGAGTAATAGCAAGTGGAATAGGATCAGTCTATAACAGTATATCTTCTCTTTTCAAACCAGATGATGCTAAGAAAAATATACAACAATCAGAAAAAGAACTACGTGGATTAGATCGTGAGATTGATACTGATGGTATCGTTATTCCAGAGATGCCTTTTGCTCCAATGGCACCAGGGAATATGTTCCCTCAACAAACTCCACAAGCGTCTCCACAGATATCACCACCACAAAGTTCACCAGAAGGTAGCATTCCAAAAATACAAAAGAGAAACAAAGGTGGAGCAGTTAATAAACAGTCTCGGGCAAATCAACAACCAAAGAGGACAACAATTGGTAATGAAAAAACAAATCCAGTAAAACTTTTCTCTAAGACTTCCGAACAGAACAAGGAAACTACTGATTTATATGATAAGAATATGAGTAAGTTTGAAGATATTGTCAAAACTCTAAAAACTATTAAAAAATTTGGTGGAGATGGTAACGAAAGACCAAATGAAAACCCAGGAGAAGGTCCAAGAACAAGACCAGCATCTGATTTAACACCAGTTGCTGTAAGATCAGATGAAGTAATTGGATCTGTTGGATATACTGGAAAAACTGTGCCAGCAGGACCTGGTGGATCTCATATTCATATTGAGAATTACACAAATCCAGGAGCGTCTATACCAGACTCTGTTAAGAATAATATTCTTGTAAGTGGCATTCCAATGACACAAAGATTGAGATTTACCTCTGGTATTGGGATGAGATGGGGTAGTATGCACCGAGGAGAAGATTATGCTGGAGATCCAGACCAAAAGATAACACTACAAGGTGGACTGAAGTATGTTCAATTTATTCCAAATCGTGGTGATGGATATGGCAATAGAGTTATTATCGAATCCAATGGTGTTCAATATACATTGAACCATTTAAATTCTGGTCCAGATGATGAAACTTCTTTACTAAAGAGACAGCAAGAAAAAATAGCAGAGAGGAAAAAACAAGAAAGAGAAGCTAAGAAAACACTTGCCATACTTAAAGGACTTGAAAAGAAACCACTCAGTATAGATACCTCAGTAGATGATCCACAAACCAAACTTTTATTATTACCTATTGTGACACAAGCACCACCTCCTCCTATCAGTTCTGGTAACGCATCACCAATTCAGGTTCCTGTTTTATTTGACATTACAAAACCAAGATCAGCATTCTCACTTAACAATATACCATAATGTTAGAAGCACAAGACGTTAAATACGAAGAATTCAAGATAATCTCACAGGATGGTTCT
>Ga0222715_10003072_pt1 | contig 15046 bp, 10 predicted proteins | sample C33_9DmetaG_FD_165056 | JGI IMG/M metagenome (GOLD analysis project Ga0222715, IMG submission 165056) | Estuarine water microbial communities from San Francisco Bay, California, United States - C33_9D | ecosystem: Environmental > Aquatic > Marine > Unclassified | place: USA: California...
AATATTTGCCAAGGAGTTATAGTTTGTTGCACCTGAGTTGGTACAACCATAAACTGGAGTGCCAATTAGCTGTGCTAAATCAATAGCCATGTCAGATGTGTAAGAAGCTCCTGTAATTCCCTGTACTCTAAGGTCAATTGATGCAAATGAAGAGTAAGCACTTAAATCTAAAACTGCTTCAATCCAAGCATTACCCTGGTCCCCAGAAAGTGTCCAAACATTTACCCATCCCGTGCCGTCATTAATATCAATATTAAGAGTTCCCATAGCTGCTCCATACATATGGTATTTAAACACAAAATGTGGAGAAGTCCATGAAGAAGGATCTATACACTCTAATTTAAGATTTGCTGTATTTCCGTAGTTTCCAGAGGATTCAGTATATAAATAATGAGAACCATCATAAGCAGCAGAAGGACCTGTTCCAGAAGAACCTGTGGCCCCTGTTTTTCTAATCCAATCAAAGTCATCGCTAGCATCTTGCGTGTATTGACCTAAATCAACATCAAAACTTTCATTATAATCTGTAGTAATAAGACTTAAACAAGCAAAAACACAAGAGCCATCATCTACATCAGCATTTGCATCATAGTTTGTTGCATTTGGATCTGTACATCCAGAAACACATATTCCAAAGCTTCCATTATAAGGATCGCCACCAGCCAATATTTGAGTGCCATTTTGATCAAGTGTCCATGAATGCTCACTGGCATAACTTCCGCCACCACAAAAAACAGTAAAGCAATCGTCAGCAGAGCTAAAAGTCACGGTAGTTGGTGAGGCTCCATAAGCAACTGTATATGGACCAAAAACTGCTCCCGAAGATGTGCTTGTTGCAGTCCAACTAGCCCCGTCCCAGCTGTCATTATATGAGTCTACCATGGTTAAATCATAAGTGTTTATACAAATAGGATATGGACAACTTGAACTTGCCGTTGTTGATGATCCGTCAGTACAATTTACACCTCCAAAAGACCAGTCTGCAAGCACAAATGAACCGGAAGTTCCAGGATTAATTTTATATGCCCATGAATCAAGATAATCCCAAGGCTGACCTGTTCCATCGACATTTATATCTCCAAATGTTTCGACTACAGTGCCATTCCAAAATAGTTCAATTGCATCATCTCCATTTTGTGATATGTCATTATTGCCCAATACAACATGGTCAAATGCTCCATAACAGCCAGAAAGATAATCGCTCATTGCAGCTAGCGATCGAGCAACAAGAATGTCGTCTCCAGCTGAAACAGCCATTACAGGAAATGAATATTCTTCCCCGTCTGTTCCATTACCATTATTAGCGACCCCAATTCCATAAATGCTTAAATCTGAGATTGCGGCAGTTGCTCTTACGTGAATTGCTTTTCCCTGAGCACCACTTACTCCATATCCATTATCAACAATGGTAAAGTCCATTATTCCTTGGAGTGATAAGTCTTGCGCTTGCGTTGTAAATGCTTGTGTAAAAGCAAACAACATTGCAAAAAATATTTTTGTAAAATTTTTCATAATAATTTGTTTTTTGTTTTTGAAGCACTAAATTTAGTAAAAAATCTTCCTTAGTGAACAATATACACTTATCAATTTTACTAGAGACATTCCTCTTATATCCCCTTTTTGGGTAGGTTTTATAAAAGATTTTTGATCTTTTTTAAAAGAAAAAATTATCAGATATAAAGCACTAGTATTTTTGTATAACTTTATGTAAAAAATAGTTGTATTTTTAAATAAAAAAAGGGCTGCCAAGAGCCCTTTTTTGTACTATTTCTAGCACATAAACTAAAACACAATTACTACTTGGCTAGTAAATTTTTAACCATTTATAAAATCAACTGTTGTTTTGTTTTTATTTAATTTAACAGTTTCCATATGCTTAATAAGATCTATTATTTTATTTGAATACCCCCATTCATTATCATACCAACTGATGAGTTTAAAAAATTTTGAATTCAATTCAATTCCAGCTTTTGAATCAAAAATTGAGGTTCTACTATCAGTCATAAAATCTGTTGAAACAAGATCTTCATCCGTGTAGCCCAATATTCCATTATACCTTCTAGACTTTGATTCTTCTTTCATCACATGACAGATTTCTTCGTATGAAGTTTCTGACTTCAAATTAACTGTTAGGTCAACTACAGAAACATTTGCGGTGGGAACCCTGTAAGCCATTCCTGTCAGCTTTCCCTTCATTAATGGTAATACTCTTCCAACTGCTTTTGCCGCCCCAGTGGAAGCGGGAATAATGTTTTGAATAGACCCTCTTCCTGATCGCCAATCCTTCATTGAGGGACTATCAACTATTTTTTGAGTTGCTGTTGCGGCGTGAACTGTTGACATTATACCGCTTTCAACTCCAAATTTTCGATCTAGAACTTCAACAATTGGAGCTAAGCAATTGGTTGTACATGATGCATTTGAAACAATATTCATATTGGAGGTGTATTCATTATGGTTTACACCCATTACAAACATTGGGGTTTGATCTTTCGACGGAGCGGAAAGCACAACTTTTTTAGCCCCAGCCTCCAAGTGTTTTTTTGCTAATTCGTTAGTCAGAAAAAGACCGGTAGATTCAATGATATATTCTGCATTTACTTCTCCCCAATTTAATTTTGATGGATCTTTTTCACTACTTATCCTGATTTTATGATCTCCAACATAAAGGTAGTTACTATCATGAGTTACTTCTTCTGTTAGTCTTCCATGGCTTGAGTCGTATTTTAACATGTAAGCCAAATAGTCTATTGGAAAAAGATCGTTAATTGCGACAATATTCATTTCTTTTCTGCTAAGAATATTTCTAAACGCAAGCCTTCCAATTCTGCCAAAACCATTTATACCGATATTCATAATTAATATATTTTCAACAAAGTTAGTGTATTATTTACACTTATGTTTGTTTTTCTTCTTTTTTTTATCAAAGGTGTATAAAATACACTATGTTTGCTTCAAATTTTTAAAAAAATGATATTAATTGCAGATAGTGGATCAACAAAATGTAGCTGGGCGATATGTGATAATAGCCAGATAATTGACCGATGTAGCACAATAGGATTTAATCCTTATTTTATTACTTCTAATCAAGTTTCTACACACCTAAAAAAATCGGACCTTAACGAAATAAAGGATCAAATTTCAAAAGTTTATTTTTATGGAGCAGGATGTTCTTCTTCCAAAATGAACAAGATAATTGAATCTCCTTTTTGCGATTTTTTTAAAAATGCCGAGGTAAACATACTACATGATTTAGATGCTGCTTGTTATTCTATGTTTGATGGAGAGCCTGCAATTACTGGAATATTAGGAACCGGATCAAATTCATGTTTGTTTGATGGAACAACAATACACGAAAGCGCACCGTCCTTAGGCTTTATGCTTGGAGATGAAGCTTCTGGAAACTATTTTGGGAAAAAATTAATTAATCTATATTTTAATAATAAACTCTCTAGTGATCTTAAGAAAAAGTACGAGGCTAATTATGAAACTAACATAGCAAATATTAATTCTAACGTTTACAATAACTCTAGAGCAAATGTTTATTTGGCTAAGTTTTTTCCTTTTGTCTCAGAAAATAAAGATCACAAGCAAATGCAAGAGTTAATAAAAACATCTTTAGATGAATTTTTTAGACTTCACATATGTTGTTTTCCCCCCTTTAATGAGGTGAAAATTAATTTTATAGGTTCTGTTGCGTTTTTTCTTAAAGAAGAGATTAATGAAGTTGCTTTATCTCACAATTGCGAAATAGGACATATAGTGAAAAACCCTATAGACAAGTTAATAGAATACCACTTTAAAAAATAATTTACAAGTCAAACTTTATTCCTTGGGCAAGAGGTAGTTTATCAGTGTAGTTAATGGTATTTGTTTGTCTTCTCATATAAATTTTCCAAGCATCGCTACCACTCTCTCTTCCTCCTCCTGTTTCTTTTTCACCGCCAAATGCACCACCAATTTCAGCACCACTTGTCCCAATATTAACATTTGCTATACCACAATCACTACCCGAAGCAGAAACGAAGCGCTCAGCCTCTCTTAAATCAGTGGTCATTATTGCTGAGGAAAGACCTTGTTTTACATCGTTTTGCATTTTAACAGCATCTTCAAGCTCAGAATATTTCATCACATATAGTATTGGGGCAAATGTTTCTGCCTGAACAATTTTATAATCATTTTTCGCTTCAATAATTACTGGTTTTACATAACAACCGCTTTCATAGCCCTCACCAGTGAGGACACCACCTTCAACAAGTACTTTTCCCCCTTCTTTTTTTGCCTTTTCAATGGCACTTAAATACATTTCAACGGCTTGCTTATCAATAAGTGGGCCAACGTGATTTGACTCATTAAGAGGGTCTCCAATTTGTAATTGTGTATATGCATTTGCTAATTTTGAGGTAACCTCCTCATATATTGAGTCGTGAATAATTAATCTTCTTGTAGAGGTACATCTTTGACCACAAGTACCAACAGCGCCAAATAGCGCACCAATAATTGTAATTTTTAGGTCAGCTTTATCAGAAACTATAATAGCATTATTACCACCAAGCTCTAAAAGCGATTTTCCAAAACGAGAAGCTACTTTTTGCCCCACAATTCTACCCATTCTTGTAGACCCTGTTGCAGAAACTAACGGAATTCTTTCATCTTCCGTTAAATACTCTCCTATCTTATAGTCACCATTTACTAGGCAAGATATTCCTTCTGGCAAATCATTTTCTTTTGCCACTTCAGCCCAAATGTTTTGACATGCCACTCCACACAAAGGAGTTTTTTCTGATGGCTTCCAAATACAAACATCACCGCATATCCAAGCTAATGCTGTGTTCCAACACCAAACAGCAACAGGAAAGTTAAATGCAGAAATAATACCCACAACTCCAAGGGGATGATATTGCTCATACATTCTATGACCTGGTCTTTCTGAGTGCATAGTTAGCCCATGTAGCTGTCTTGAAAGCCCAACAGCAAAATCACAGATGTCAATCATTTCCTGAACCTCTCCAAATCCTTCTTGTAATGATTTTCCCATTTCGTATGAAACAAGCTGTCCTAAGGGTTCTTTATATTCTCTTAGCTTTTGCCCATATTGCCTAACTATTTCACCTCTTTGAGGGGCGGGTAAGCTTCTCCAAAAATCAAAAGCTTTAATGGCAGAGTCCATAGCTTTTAGATAATCTTTTTTTGAACTTGAGCTTACACTACCTATTAATGAGCCGTCTACTGGTGAATATGAGTTAACTAAGTCTCCTTCACCGAAGTTTTTCTGACCTGTAGATGTTCCTTGGTTTTTGTTTTTTATTCCAAGAAGATTTAATGCATTTGAAATGTTGTCTTTTGAAAATTCCGCCATTTTAGTTTATTTTTAAGGGCCAAATCTAACAAAATCTGCACAAGGAAATACCAAAAAATAAAATAATTATTGACTATAATTCTTCTTCGAAATGATCAAGTTCTAAATCTTGATCTTCAGAAGAGGCAAGTAAATCATCAGTCTCAATAGTACTTTCAGTATTTTTTTTGTGTCTCATTAAAGACCATGTCATAATCAAACATGAGGTTAAAATAATAAAAAGCAAGACACCATTGAAATCATGTTTTTCAGTTAGTTCTTTTGGAATGGCAAAAAATAATAAGATTGTAATTAAGCCTCTTGGTGCCAAGAAAATTTGGGGGAAAATATTTTTGCCATTAAAAATAAATAGGCAAATTGCGCGAACAACATAAATTATAAGTAACAAGACAATTCCAACAGCTATTGTTTCTAAATTGAACATCGAGCCCACGGAAACAGACCACCCAAAAATTATAAAGAAAAAGGTTCTAACAACAAAAGCAGACTCTCCAGTAACGACCTTAAAATCAGCAAGAATACTTTCGACTTTACTCTCTTCAATTAGCCTTGATAGACCACCCGCAAAAAATAATCGGTAGTTATTTAAGATCATACCAAAGATTAAAATAATAATTAGAGAAGACAGATGAAATAACTTTCCAACGGCATAGAGAAGTAATAAAATTGAGATTAAAAGAAAAAGCTTATCGTGTCCTTTGATGTTTTGGAAAAGATAAATTAAGATGTAGGAGGCTAGTATTGAAAAGATAATCGTAAATAAAAGATTTCCAAAGACCTCACCATAAATTTCAGACTTACTATCGGGCCCTAAAAAGCTCAATAAGCTATAAAACAATACAATCCCTAAAATGTCAGAAAAAGTGCTTTCATAAATCATAAACTCCTTTTTATAATCATCCAAAGAGCCAAGACTAGGCAGTATAATTGCTGAACTAAGGATGGAGAGAGGGACTGTGAATAAAAGCGCCTCAATCATATTCATTTCAAAAACATTTGTTAAAACTAAAGCGCCTATATATGAAGTTGCAAACAGACCAAGAACAGCTGTGGCTAAGGACTTAAAAATTAAACCAGCCTTTTCTTTAATTAATTTTAGATCTAATGCGGCCTCTAAAACTATTAAGGCCAAACCCACAACACCTAAAATTTTTAAAATAGAAAAGAGATTTGGGCTTCCCATTTCAGAGATAAAAAACCCCAAATTTATAAGCATCCCGGTAAAGATTAACATTAAAACAGAGGGAACACCAGATTTTTTAGAGTACAGATTAAAGAAATAAGAAATAATAATTGTTGAAGAAAAAATAATTATTAATACTACAGGGTCAAGACTATTCATGATTAAAATAATTTCATTATATCATTACCATTTGCATAAACAACTAATGCAAGTAGAATTAACATTCCCACAACTTGAGCAGATTCCATAAATTTTTCAGGAGCAGGCCTACCGACCACAATTTCGTATAACAGAAAAACAACATGACCGCCATCTAAAGCTGGTATAGGAAGGATGTTTAGAAAAGCAAGCATTAATGAAAGAAATGCTGTGAGGTTCCAAAACCTTTCCCAATCCCACTGAGCGGGAAACAAACTTCCAATAGCGCCAAATCCACCAACCCCTTTATAAGCTCCTGAATCAGGGTTTAATATAAGTTTAAACTGGTCAATATAACCACCAAGCTTGTTTGCAGCCTTATTTAATCCGGCAGGAAAAGAGCCAAAAAAACTATATGTTGCAGAAGTCATTTTGTAAACTCCATAATCCTCAAGCTGATTAAGACTTAAAAGCGCGGGGTAATAACCAATCGTTCCATCGGTACTAACTTTTGTTGTTAATGAAATTTGTTCTCCTTCGCGCAGGACAGTCACATTAACAAAAGAATCGCTATAGCTTGATAAAACACCTGCCATCTCATCGTTGTATTTTATTTCAATATCATTGATGTAAATTATCTGATCTTTTATTTTAATACCAGCCTGTTGAGCATTTGAATTTTCTACAAAAGAACTTGCAATAGCTGGAATTCTAGGGTAAAAAAGCATTGACTTTTCATTTTCAATTAACCTTTCAATGAAATTATCAGGGATATCAATAGTTATAAGCTCCTCTTGTCTATCTATAGTTACTTGTTGAGCCCCAAGCATTTTTTCTAGAACTGAACTAAATCGCTCAATTTTTTTCCCATCTACAGACAATATCTTGTCCCCAGAGCGAAAACCTAAATCACCAGAAAGCTTGTCAACACACCAAACACCATCTATTAAATCACTATTTGCGAGGTATTTATCGCCGTAAGTATAGAGAGTCATCGAGTAGATTAAAACACCAAGTAATAAATTTACAACTACACCGCCAACCATAATTATTAGCCTTTGCCACGCCGGTTTTGCTCTAAATTCCCAGGGCTCAGCAGGCTTTTTCATTTGCTCTTTGTCCATAGATTCATCAATCATTCCGGAAATTTTCACATATCCTCCAAGTGGAAGCCACCCAATTCCATATTCAGTATCCCCAAATTTTTTCTTTACTAAAGAAAACCAGGGGTCAAAAAAAAGATAAAATTTTTCAACCTTTGTTTTAAAGAATTTGGCAGGCAAAAAATGCCCAAGCTCATGAAGAACAACTAATATAGAAAGGCTAAGTATTAATTGAAGGGCTTTTATAATTATTTCCATTTATAATAGTTTGTTTGCGAGCAATCTTGTTTGTTGATCAGTTTCTATATAATCTTCAATAGTTGGACTTTTTACAAAAGTAATTTTTTCAAGACAATTATCAATTAAATCAGACATATTTAAAAACCCAATCTTATCATTAAGAAAAGCCTCAACAGCAATTTCATTTGCAGCGTTTAATATGCATGCAGAATTACCCCCTTTACTCATAGCTCTAAAAGCTAAGGATAAATTTCTAAAAGTTTTTTCATCAGCCTTTTCAAAAGTTAAATTAGGATAGTCAAAAAAGCTAAACCGTTTAAAATTATTTTTTAATCTATTTGGGAACCCAAGAGCGTATTGAATTGGAAGCTTCATATCAGGAATTCCCAACTGAGCCTTAATAGAGCCATCCTCAAATTGAACGGCTGAATGTATTATGGATTGAGGGTGCACAACAACATCTATCTGCCCTTTGTTAAGGTTAAAAAGCCATTTTGCTTCAATAACTTCTAATCCTTTGTTCATTAGTGTGGCTGAATCAATTGTAATTTTAGCACCCATCGACCAGTTTGGATGCCTTAAAGCCTGTTTTTTTGTAATTGTTTTTAGTTCAGCAGCCTTTTTCCCTCTAAATGGCCCACCTGAAGCGGTAAGATAAATTTTTTCAATAACATTATTATTTTCTCCAACAAGGCATTGAAAAATAGCAGAGTGTTCGGAGTCAACAGGATATATTGGGGCGTTATATTCTTTCGAAAGCTTAGTGATAAGATCTCCAGCAACCACCAAAGTTTCTTTATTTGCTAAAGCAATTTTTTTTCCAAGCTTAATTGCATTTATCGTTGGCATCAAACCACTATAACCAACCAGTGCGGTCAATACAATATTTATTTCTTCAGATTCTACGATTTGCTCTAGTGATTTTTGTCCAGCATAAACTTTGATTCCAAGTTTAGAAAGTTCAGAATTTACTTTGTCATATTTAGCTTGGTTAACAATTACAACCGTATTAGGCTTATATTTTTTTGCTTGTTCAATTAACAAATCACAATTATTGTTTGCCGTTAAAACTTCTACGGAAAAAAGGTTTTTATGTTCACTAATAACCTCAAGTGTTTGTGTTCCAATTGAACCTGTAGACCCTAAAATTGCAATTCCCTTTTTCATTTATTTTTTATATAAAATTAATTTGTCCGCTATTGACCGGTCATTTGAAAGACGTGGGGTTTTGTTTTGCCCCCCCAGCTTACCAATACTGGACATATACTCATTAAATCCAGATTCTTTTATTTTTATAACCTCTAATTGTTTTAAAACAGAGCCCTTTATTAAATCTTTATAATAACTGTTTTTTTTCTGAAGTTCTCGATCTAAATTTTGCTCAAAAAGACTCATGTCTTCTGGCTCCTTTGAAAACTCAATAAACCACTGATGAGAAGGAAGGCCTTTTTCGGGATTAATATTTGGAGCTACATGAAATTCTTTGACTTCAGCAGAAATTACAGAAATTGTATTGTTCAGGCTTTCTTCAACTTCTTGTGATATAACATGTTCTCCAAAAGCAGAGGTAAAATGCTTTAGTCTTCCGCTTACAATTATTCTGTAAGGATTAATTGAAACAAATTTTACTGTATCTCCAAGATTATAACCCCACAAACCAGCATTAGTGTTTAAAATAATAACATAGTCAACCCCAACAACAACCTTTGATAGATTAATCCTTTGGGGGTTCTGTTTAAAGAAATCATCTCTTTTAATAAATTCATAAAAGATTCCGTTATTTACACATAAGAGCATTCCATTTTCTTTTTGTGAATCCTGATAAGCAATAAACCCCTCTGATGCGGGATAAACCTCTACACTATCAACATCACTTCCGATAAGCCTTTTGAATGTTTTTCTATATGGCTCGTAATTAACCCCTCCATAAATAAAGAGTTTAAAATTTGGAAAGAGTTCTTTGATTAACTTACCACTCTTTAAGCTTAATTTTTCAAAGTACATCTGAACCCACGGAGGTATTCCACTAATTAAAGACATGTCTTTTTCAACAGTTTCGTCAACAATTGCATCAACCTTTTCTTCCCACTTTTCAATACAGTTATTTTTAAAAGAGGGGAGCCTATTTTTCTTTAAATAAAAAGGGATGTGATGAGCCACTATACCGGATAGTCTGCCAGTTAGTATTCCAGAGGTTTTCCCTAATTTTGGAGATCCTTGTAAAAAAATCATCTTTCCATCAACGATAGAGGTGTTTTTTGTTTCATTTATGTAAGATAAAATTGCATCTCTTGCTGGATTTAAATGGCACGATATAGATTCTTTTGTTAGTGGAATAAATTTAGCGCCAGAGGTTGTTCCGGAGGTTTTGCAAAAGTATATTGGTTTTCCAGGCCAAAGAATATTTTTTTCACCATCCTTTATTAAAAGTATGTAGTTTTTAAGTCCTTCGTAATCCCTAATAGGAATATTTTTTTTAAAATCTTCATAGGTTGATATTTTTTGGAAAAAATGATCTTTTCCAAAAAGAGTATTTTTTGCATTATTGACTAGAGAATGCATTATTTTATTTTGGTATTCAATAGCATTATTTTTCCAACGATTATTTTTTTTGACAATATATCTAGCAAAATTCAGGCTCAATATTGATTTAATACTTTCCATTAAAAAGAGATATAAAGAGATGGATCAAGAGGGGTTCCACTTTTCCATAATTCAAGGTGAAGGTGTGGACCTGAAGAGAGTTCTCCAGAGTTACCGATAATTGCAATGTATTCTCCGGTTGTTATTATGTCCCCTACATTTTTTAGTAATACAGAGCAGTGTTTGTAAAATGAGATAAAGTTTTCCGAATGCTGAACACCAAGAACATATCCTGTTTGTGGGTTCCAGTCACTAACAATAACCGTTCCCTCTCCGATACACTTTATTTTGGCTCCTGTTTTTGCAACAAGGTCTATACCGTAATGATTTGTTTGGAGATTAAAAGAATCGCTAATAAAACCCTCAAGAGGAGGGAAAAACAAAAATTGTTCATTTCTTGTCTTAGAATTTAGATTTATTGAACTTTGATCTTCCTTTTCAACCCTTATGCGCAGTAGTGAATCTTCTTTCGATTTAAAAAAATTAACCTCACTATTGTCAATTCTATTAAGGCTATCATCTAAATATTCAAAAGAGATAGAGTCGCCATTAATAATTGACTCAATATTTGAAAGATAGAGAGAGCTAATTGACAACGCAGAAGCTAAAGAGTCGCTTTTTAAAGCAAGCTGTATAAGTTCTTTTTGAACAATATCGGATGATTTACCTGGAAGATGTTTGTTTAAAGGAGAGTATACGATAATAAAAAAAGAAATAATAAAAAGAGAAATTACAACTAAGGATGTTAATGTGATGATATTTGATCTGCTTATTTTTAAAAAACCTTCCTCCTCTAATGTTTCATCGTTAATTACTACAAGACGAAACTTCTTATTAAAAAAATTAACAATATTATTTTTAAACTTTTTCTGTGACATAATATATTGCAAATATCTGAAAATTATAAGCATATTTGCATGTATAACAATTTTCAACAAAATAATAGACCTAAAAAAGAGTTAACTATTCATATGAAAATAAATAAATCACTAATAAATACTTTTTTGTACCTATGTTTATTAGTGTTTTTTTCTGCTTGCTCTACAAAAAAGAAAACATGGGTTTCTCGCCAGTATCACAATACTACAGCTAAGTATAATGGTTATTTTAATGGTAATGAAAGTATTAAATATGGTGTCAAAAAAATTAATGACTCTTTTGAAGATGACTACTCAGAAGTGCTGCCAGTTTTTAGAACAGGTGATTTAAAAAAATCAAAATCAACATTGCCCTATATGGACAAGGCAATTCAAAAAGGCTCAATAGTTATACAGAAGCACTCTATTAAAATAAGAGGAAAAGAGTATTGTAGGTGGATTGATGACAACTATTTAATGGTTGGAAAAGCATATTTCTATAAGGGTGATTTTGACGAGGCTGCCAAAACATTTAGTTTTATAATTGAAGAGTATAAAAAACACCCAATTATTTATGAAGCATCATTATGGCTTTCAAGATGTTTTATTGAAAAGAAAGATTTTGTTTCTGCAGAATCAATACTTATTGATTTATCAAATAACCGAAAGTTTCCTAAAAAGCTCGAAAAAGATTTTGAGATAATTAATGCAGACTTTTATGTTCGTCAAAAAAATTATTCACTAGCAAAAGAAACTCTACTTAATTGTATTAATAATTATAAATTAAAAAAAGATAAGGCAAGGCTGAACTATATACTTGCCCAGATTTTTCAAATTGAAGAGAATTTTAGGCAGGCATCTAAATACTACAATCAAGTTTTGAAAAGTAATTCTGATTACTCCATGGTGTTCAACACCAAAATGAATCTTGCTCTTTGTGCAGATAAAAGTTCTAAAAACTCAGAAAAAATGAGAAAAGATCTTGTTAAAATGACAAAAGATGATAAAAACATAGAGTACTTGGATCAGATTTATTATACTATTGCAAAGATGGATATCTCTGCTGAAGACACTTTGTTAGCTAAAGAAAATTATTTAAAATCTACACTTTATAGCGTCTCAAATGACCCCCAAAAAGCTCTTTCTTTTTTAGCGTTAGCTGAAATAGAATACTTAAGATCAGATTTTATTTCCTCAGAGTTTTTCTTTGATAGTACAATTTATTTTATGCCAGAAGATTACAGGCTTTACAAACAAACTTCTGAAAAGTATTTAATTTTAAAAGAATTAGTTAATAATTTAAATACAATTAATTTACAAGACAGCTTAATTAAATTAGCATTAATGCCTCAAGCGGAAGTAAATGCTATTATAAAATCCATTATTGACAAGGAGCTTGAAAAAGAACGTCTTGAAAAGGAACAAGAAATGCTAAAGCAACAAAATTTATTTGAGAGTAACCGAAATTCAAATAGAAACGAACAATTTGGAAATAATACTTCTGGTGGAAAGTGGTATTTTTATAATCCTGCAACATTAAGTTTTGGTTTATCTGAGTTTAGAAAGAAGTGGGGAAAAAGAAAGTTAGAGGATGATTGGAGAAGAAAAAATAGAAAATCAATCTCAATTTCAACAGAAGACTCTTCTACAGTTAATAGAGAGACAACAAACTTTAAAGACCCTCAGTTTTTTCTTCAGCAGATCCCCTCAACAGCTAAAGATTTTGCTTCAGCTAGAGAAAAGATAGCAAACTCATGCTATCAAGCGGCAATAATCTATAAGCATGACCTTCAAAAGATCCAAAAGAGTAATGAAATGTTTGAAAAAATCCTAACTATAGTTGATGTTGATTCAGGATTTTTGCCAATGACACACTATAACCTATACTTAAATTATTTGGAGCAAGAAAAAGAAGCGAAGGCTAGCTCTAAAAAGGAGCATATACTAAACAACTACCCTAATAGCGTGTATGCTAATATAATTTTAGATCCCGACTACCGGTTAAGTGTTAAAAGTACAAACGAAATACAAGACCTTAATTATGAAAAAGATTATGAATCCTACATAGACGGTAATTTTACAGATGTTTTAAATATTACCGACTCACTTAAAACGAGTGATCTTGTGGAAAAATATCTTTTTTTAAAAGCTATCAGCTACTTAAAAAGAGGAGATAGTATTGTTGCTGTTAACGTGCTTGATCAGTTGAAAAGAGCAGATGATAAAGCTCTTAACAAATATGCAAGCAGCCTTTTGGCAATACTTGATGATCAGACAGGTTTAATTGAAGCAAATAGAGTTGCAATTGAAAAGACACCTTATATTTTAAATAGCAAAGAGAGTCATATGTTAATGTTAATACTACCAAAGGAAGGGGTAGATGTCAGTTTTTTAAAAACCTTATTATCAGACTATAATTCAGAAAATCATTCTACTGAGATATTTGAGATTAGTGCAATGATGATGGGCTTAGATTTTCACTTGTTAACTGTTAAGCTTTTTTCTAATGCCGTAGAAGTTATGTCTTATTATGAAGGCGTAAAGCAAGACAGTAAGATTATTAATGAAATTCGTGTGAATAAATATTTTTTACTACCAATATCACTAGAAAATTTTCAAGAGTTTTATGTGAATAAAGACCTTAAGGGTTATTCTAAATTCTTTGAGTTGAAATATTTGGATAAAAACTAGAATAAAACATTATTATTTATAAATTTACATTTCAAAATCAAAAATATGTTTACAAATAATAACGATCCAGCAAAAAAAAACATTCCATCTTCTGCCGCTATAAATATGATTGGTGATGGAACTACAATCACAGGCGATATAAAATCTAAAGGTGATATTCGAGTTGATGGTTCATTAAAAGGCTCAATTAAGACAGAAGGAAAGGTTGTTGTTGGTCAAGGTGGTGTTGTTGAGGGTGATGTTGTTTGTAGGGATGCGGATGTTGCTGGAGTTTTAAAAGCAAAAATTACTGTTTCTCAGCTATTATCACTAAAATCCTCTGCAAAACTAAATGGAGATATCGTGACCAATAAGCTATCAATAGAGCCAGGGGCAACATTTACTGGATCTTGTAGTATGGGAGCCGTAATTAAGGATATCAAAGATCTTGGGCAATCTGAAAAAAGGGAAAAAACAGCATAAGGATTTTTATTTTTTATCAGCGGTTTCTATACAAATGGTTGTTATAAATCTTTTGGGTTATTACATCGGTTTTTTGTTGGATGGGTTTTTTGGATATGAATTTCTAATAACCATATTTTTTTCTTGTCTTTCAATCATCTTTTCTATTTATTTTTTTTACAAAAAAATCACCTAAAAAAAAGTTGTAATTTTTTTAAAAAACAAACATATTAAAAGTTAAATAATATTTACTTTTGCCTGCGATTATCATTAATAGATATAATGCAAAAAAAAGTAAGTCTTTTAGTCGTTTTATTTTTAACAATATTTTCATTCTTTTCATTCGCTGGTGGTGGAGGCTCTCAAGATGAGGGGGGGGTCTACAATCCTG
>Ga0222715_10003075_pt1 | contig 15038 bp, 10 predicted proteins | sample C33_9DmetaG_FD_165056 | JGI IMG/M metagenome (GOLD analysis project Ga0222715, IMG submission 165056) | Estuarine water microbial communities from San Francisco Bay, California, United States - C33_9D | ecosystem: Environmental > Aquatic > Marine > Unclassified | place: USA: California...
CGCGACACGGTGTCGCAGCACTTTGTGAATCTGAAAAACGGCGTCGAGGCGTTGCCGACGCTCCGACGCATGGGCGTGTCGTCGTTCACGTATATCCGTATTCAATCGTCTTTACTCGAAGCTGGGAACGTGGAGAAGATGGTGCTTGAGCTTGATTCGTCGCTGTTGCTCGCGCTCGCGCTCGGGCGGTCGTGTTTCGTGTGGGATTACGGCTCGCGCGACGTCAATCCGCTCAAGAGCAACGGGAATTCGCGAGCGTTGTGGTACGGCGCCGAGTTCGTGCGCTACGCCACGCGCAAGGAGTGGTTTGGGAACACGTCCGTTCCCCCGGTGTTGCGCGGGAAAAACGTCGAGCGGGATTTCGCGACGAAATTGACGATGTTGAGTCGCGGCGCCAAGCGAAAGCTTCGGTACTATCGGCAATTCATCCCGGACGACGTCGACGATGTGCGACTTCTGGGCGTGTACAAAGCCACGACGCACGATGACGATAACGAGTTTTATCGCGACGTGTTACACGCCGAGGAGTTTGGGGCGAGGCGAGCGGAAAGAGACCCGCGCGGTCTGGTCGGCGACGTCGACGAGGCGACGACGATTCGCGCCATTAAAGAATTAGGATTCAACATCTTTTACAGCGGTGCCGAAGAGCCGGTGTGGCTGAATCAACTCCGCGGTAACAGCACTAGCGATAGCGATAGCGATAGCGGCATGTAGGAATGCATCATAAAAGCTGATTGAGACTGAAACTAAAAACTAATACCGCGCGCAACTGAACTATTAAGCGGTGAAATAATTTGTGATTGGATTCTTTTTCGCCTTCTTGAATGATGGTCCACCACCAGTAGCACCACCACCACCACCACCTATACCAGCATTATTCGCCTTTGGGAACAACGACGCGCGAATTTCGCGTTGGATCTCTTCGGGTAACTCGGCCAACACGCTTTCGTCGATTTGATCCGCCTTGATTGGACTCACGGCTGGTGTCGTCGTCGACGTCGTCGTCGTCGCGCGTTCGGCGGCGTTTTTGAACATTTCCACGACATTGCCGCAATCTTTTTCGTTTGACACAAAGTTTGAGGCGGAAATGGATAAACCCGTGATGGACCAATTCGAGCGACCGCTCGCCCACTTGGAGACGAGCGCCAACGCGTCTTGAGCTTTTTCCGCCGCGCCTGCGCGCAGCGCGCAGCTTCGCGAACAATACCCATTACTCGTGCCACGTTCATCGGGTGAAGACAATCCTAGCGTCAAGAGCTTGGCGGTGCGATCCCATTCTACTTCGTCCGCCTCGACGCGGTCGTTGAGCTCGGCGGCGAGCTCGGTGAGCCGATATTTCACCGCCTCGAGCGATTTAAGCGCTAGTGCCCCTCGAAACGGCTTGCCCGTGCCGATGCTCTTGGGCATTTCGCGCGCCTTGACTGGATCGTCATCCAGACCGAGCGACACTTTGCGCACCCACTGCGCCTTTTCTTCGCCGACGACGTGCTCGAGCTTGCGAATGGGCGTCACCGCGAGCTCGCCGATGGTCTTCACGTCCAACGCCTCGGCGAGCTCACGACCGAGCTTGGCACCGAGACCGCGAATGCGATCGATTGGCAGATCGCGCAGGAGATTTTCGGTGTGATCTGGGCACAGCACCGTCTGAGAATTAGGCTTATTCATGCCGCTCGTGAGTTTGGCGAGCATTTTATTCGGCGCGATGCCCGCGCTCAACGTGTACCCGAGCTCATCCACACAGCGCTTACGAAGACCTTCGCAAATGTACGCCCCAGCGGCGAGTAACTTTTCTTCTTCGCGCCATTCGTGTTCTTCGCGATCCCACCACGCCATGGACGCCTCATCCGGCAGCCGCGGGCGAAACTTGGCCATGGGATCCGGCGCCGCCGCCGGCTCCGACGGTTCAGACACAGTCGCCTCCTGGGCGTCACCACCGCCACCGCCACCACCATCAGTCGCGGGCGCGATGACGACGCCATCCGCCGATCCCGCGCGCAAGTTCGCCTTGCTCACGAACGCCGGCGCCTCGCTCGCGCCCGCCACGTGCGACCGTCTCGCGCGCGCCACGACTTCTTCAAATCCAACCTCCTCCAGCGCCGCATTCGCGCTCAGCGTCAAATCCAAATACGCCTCATCAATCGACGCGCGTTCAATCACCCCTCCGCACGCCAACACTTGCGCAACCTTGGCCCCGGCGTCGCGATACGACGTTAAATCCGCCTTGGACCGCCGCGTCGGCACTTGCACAAACACGCACTCCGGCGCCAACCTCGCCGCCTCACCCGCGCGCATCTGTCGCTTCACCCCACACGCGCGTGCCTCATAACTCACCGCTATCAATGAATGGTTCTCAAAGTCCTTCGCCCCGCGATCGAGCACGCGCGCCCGCACATCTTGTGCGCTCATCGACTTCACCCCACCCTGTTCGAATGGATTATACTGCACCACCGCCACCGGACGTCCGCGCAGCGACGGATCGAGCGCGCGCTCGACTTGCGCGTAGAACGCATCGAGATCGAGGTGGGCGATGACTCGCGCGGCGCCCGCGGCGCCGGATGACATCGCGGCGGCGAATGGCGCGATGGAGCTGCACATCATCCATCAACTGTCGACGCCGCATTCGACGACGCCAGGCGCTGACGCCATGCGCTCGACGACGACGACGACGGCGCCGCGAATCGCGCACGCGCGGGCACGGGCAACGCCACCGCGCGGGCGTCGATTGATGGCGAGCGCGGACGCGCCGTCGACGAGCGCGCGCGTGCGCGAACTCAGAAATGAAGGCGCGTACGCGGTGCTGGCCAAAGCGAAAGCGCTCGAAGCGCGCGGGCGCGACGTGGTGCACTTGGAGATTGGCCAGCCGGGGTTCGCGACGCCGGAGAATATCGCTCGAGCGGGGATGCGCGCGATCGAGGGCGGGGCGACAAAGTACGCGGCGCCGGATGGGACGATGGAGCTCAGGGACGCGGTGGCGTCGTACGTGGCGAGGACGCGAGGCGTCGACGTCGACGTCGATGAAGTCGTCGTCGGACCAGGGGCGAAACCGGGTTTATTTTTACCCACGCTCGCGGTGGTGGATCCAGGGGACGAGGTGGTGTTCCCGGACCCGGGGTTTCCAACGTACGCGGCTATGGTGGACGCCGCCGGCGGCGTGAAGAAACCGGTGGCGTTGCGCGCGGATGGCGCGTCGTTCGATATGGATGCCCTCGAGCGCGCGGTGAACGCAAAGACAAAGTTAATTGTGATTAATCCCACCGGGGGGAATCCCACGGGAGGAGTAATGCCGAGAGAAGATGTTGAACGCGTCGCGGCGTTGGCGCGAAAATTCAACTGTTGGGTGCTGAGCGACGAGATATATTCAAGACTGATTTATTCGGAAAGCGGGAGCGGGAGCGGGAGCGGGAGCGGGAGCGGCGACGTCAGTAGTGACGTCAGCGCGTCGAACAGCGCGACGACATCGAACGCCGATGACAGTAGTGACGTCGGCGCGTCGAACAACGCAACGACATCGAACGCCGACGACGATTCGGTATTCTCCATCATTTCCCTTCCCGGGATGAAGTCGCGAACAATTTTAGTGGATGGATTTAGCAAGACGTATTGCATGACTGGATGGCGCTTGGGGTGGATTGTCGCCCCCAAACCCCTCGCCGAGCGCGTGAAACTCCTCACCGTACACTCCGTGGGTTGCGTCGCCGCGTTCACCCAAGTCGCCGGCGTCGAGGCGCTCACCGGACCGCAGGACTCCGTCGTCGCCATGCGCGACGCATACAAAATCCGCCGCGACTACCTCGTCGACGCTCTCAACGCCATTCCGGGCGTCACCTGCGCCAAACCCGCAGGCGCATTCTACGTCTTCCCAAACGTCGCCTCTTTCGGCGTATCCTCGCAACGTCTCGCGGATTATCTCCTCGAAGACGCCGGCGTCGCCCTACTCCCAGGCACCGACTTTGGCGCCAACGGCGAGGGGCATCTCCGTCTCTCCTACGTCGGCGACCTCGACACCCTCCGCGACGCCGTCGAGCGCATCAAAACATCCCTCGCAAAGTTCGCGTCGCGCCCGTAGCGCACATCCATGGTGTTATACATTAGTGGCGTCAACGCCTCAACACCCAAACGCCATCGTCCATCCGTTCGCCCGACACACAACGCGCCTCGCTCGCGTCGATCGCACGCCCCGCACGTCTCCGCACCCGCGCGCACGTTCACCGCGTCCGCGCCTCCGTCCGCCGTTCGCCGTCCGCCGTTCGCGACGACGACGCGCGCACACGAATCGCACGTTCGCGAGTCTCGTCTCGTGGTTTCGTGTTGAAGCACGCATTTCGAATCGCTTTCGCGTTCGTTGAACGCGGTCGTCGGTGACGCGTACGCGCGCGATGTCGACGGATAATTGTCGTCGGCGTGCGATGACGCGCTCGCGGCGTTCGGCGCTGAGAGCGTCGAGAGCGACGACGGCGTGCGCGGTGGCGGCGCTCGCGCGGATCGCGGGCGCCTCGGCGACGACGACGTCGTCGGCGTCGTCGTCGGCGTCGACGATGAGTCATGGACACGCGTACGCGGCGTCGACATCGGTGCCGGCATCGCAGATGTTGCACCGCGAGAGACCGAAGATGCCACTGTTTGGACAGGCGGAGGAAGCCGAGTGTGATTTTTACATGTCCCCGACTGGGATCGCCGACGCGTCGGATGACGACGCCGGGTCCGCGACGAATCCGTTTGGTTCGTTCGAAACCTCGCAGTTGGTGTTGAAGCCTGGGAATGTGTTGTGCGTGGAGAGTGGGACGTACACGTATGATACGTTTATTGGTGCGGAAATTGTCGCGCAAGGGACCAAGGATGCGCCGATTAAGATCAAGGGACGCGCGAGCGCCGCCGGAGAGTATCCAAAGATTAAGTTTACAGGCGCCGTGGCGATGGATTTCAGAGCTGCTGAATACGTCACCGTGGAGAACATTGAGATTGACGGCGGTGCGAAAGCGCTCGACGCGAGATCGACGGTGGCGGATTTCTGGTGGGCGAATAAGAAGATCACCAATCAAGGGCAAATGTGCTTTCGATTGCGAGACAAGTCGCGACACGTGAAGATTTTGGGGTGCGCGTGCCATGACGTGTCCGATAACGCAGTGACTGTGTTGGATGCGTTGTACACGACGATTAAGAACAACGTCTTTTATCGTATTGGCTGGTATCCCTCTACTTCGACGACGACGCCGATGGCGATTCGACGAGCGTACACGCCCAAGACGAGCGAGGTTGAGGAAGATGGCGAATATCGCCTTGATATCGACGGTAACGCCATTTTCAACGTCGAATCGCACCTGTACGCGCGTAGTGATACAGATTCGACCGGCGAGATTGTTGACGCGTTTGCCATTTCTCTCGATACCGTGACGGATGAAGATTCCAGGTATCGCGTCAACGAAAACTTGTTGGCGTTCAACAACAACAACAACTTGCTCTACAAGTACAATCCGCACTTGTTGGTGAGCAAAAATACCATCTATTCAGATCCAGCGCACCCATCCAACGGCATCACAGACGTGTCTGACGCGTCTCGGGCTGTTTTGCAAAGCAACGTCGTCTACACTGGTAAGGACGCCGAGTACGCGGCGCGGTTCGCGTCCAAGATGTCTTCCGACACGCGTGATAACGTCGTCGGTGGTGGTGCCGATATTACTGGGGAAGAAAACATGAAGAATGTCGGTGACTACACGCGCGTATTTGCTGACGCACCGGGTGGAGACTTTTCCGTCGTCCCGAGTATCACCAACCTCTTGGGCGACGACGCAGAAGCTCCAGGCGTGGATGCCAGCACTTTGGAGCGGTTGGCGACAATTGCGCAGCAATATAATGGCCAAGTGATCGGCGAAAGCACGTGGAAGGTCAATCACGAAGCGATCACGCTCATGATCATCGACACGAAACCAGCCAAGTTTGACGGCGCTGAATTCAAGCGAACGTCGCCGAGCGAGGCGCAAATCGATTTCACTTCCTCGACGACTGGGGAAAAGTTTACGCTGAAGTTGAATTCCGAATACGCCCAACAAATTTACGACGCTGGTGACGTCTCGCCGCTTTCGGAGAGTTACAAAACTCTTGATGATGGTGAGCGTCCCCAGGATACCGTGAATGTCCCGCCAGCCATCGCCGCGGAGGAATATCCGACGACGAATTCCGCCTACCCATCTTCGGACACCAGCACGTATCCGTCCGCAGACTCCGCCTATCCTTCCGCGGACTCCGCCTATCCTTCGAAAGGATCCAGTGCGTACCCGGCGTATCCCTCTTCCGAAGCCGAAACCATCAAACGTGCGACGCAAGACGCCGTCGACGCTATTGAGGCGGCGACTGCGAAAGCTATCGCCGAAGTCAAGGAGGAAGCGCCTAGTGTCGAGGAATTGAACAAAGAGGATGGTTTGATCCGGGATGACTCGGGCGAGTACGAAGCGACCGAACCGTTTGCCATTCCCAATGTAGATTTGTCCGGCACCGACCCAGACGCGGGCGTCAAAGACGGGCGAGTGGTCGTTCCAACGGCGGATGGCAAAACTGGTCTCATCAGAGAACAGGTCATTGAGGGCGATGCATCGATCGTGGATTTGGACAACCCGGACGAAGACTTGAGTAAGATTGTAGGTCTCGACGACGAGTGCTACAGTCCTCCGCCCCCGTGTTCACGCCAGGTTCATCTGATGGCGTACAGAACTGCTCGTCCACAAACAGCCACGTCGCCGGTGGCAGATACCACTCTCAATGCGCCGACGACGGAGGATACCACTCTCAACGCGCCGACGACGGAGGGTACCACTCTCAACGCGCCGACGACGGAGGATACCACTCTCAACGCGCCCACGGCGCCAGAGGAGATTCCCCAGCTCGGTGACTGGGGCGTTCGCGATCCGAAGCAACAACGAAGACAACGAAGAGCAACTTTGGCCGCATTGGGCATCAAACAAACGCACTCTGAGCGCTTTGGTGATTTTATCGCACCCGTCGCTATCATGTTGGCGGTTGTCGCGGCGGTCGTCGTGAGCAATAAATCTTGGATGTCTTCGGCGGACGCCATTGAAGAGCGAGCCTCGTTACTCGCCATGGCTGAGGAAGCTGAAGAAAGAAGCAACATGAGCAAGTATAGCAGCGCGAAGAAGATGCGTCGAAGTGCACTCATCGGTTCCGCGGTTGCTGGCGTTTGCTTGGTGGTTGCGTCTACCACATCTTCGGCTCCTCGCGCGTCGGATATGAAAGTCGCGCGCGCCGAAGTCGCTCAGTTGGGTTCAAAGCTCTCTTCGTGCGCTGGAAAGTTCTACGTCGTCGGTCTACCCGAGGCGTCGTGTTCAGTCCGAGCGAGTGACATTCCCGTCGAATCTAGACCATTTCCGCTTGAAGATTATATCAAGTTTGAAGCGTACCTCGTCGCGCGGCTTTCGTGGGGCGCGTTTTGGCAAATGAAGAAGACGTCGTTTGACCTTCGTACAGAAGCAAAGGCTCGGCTCCTGCAAGAAGCCGGAGCGAAGGCAGAGGATGAGACGTTGAACATCGATTTCAACGCGCAGTGCTTGAGAACGAAAGCATGGTGCACGAAGTCAGAGGAAGGAAAACAATCGATGTGTTGCCGAAGCATGCCAGTTAGCCCGTTGGAAATGGCCGACAACTCGTTGGCGTTTAGCTCGTATCAAAGCGTTTTGAGAAACATCTGCGCGTGCACCGCGCAAAAGAAAGATGTGGTACCGGCTGGTTGTGGCCAGATTTCCACTGAAGGGCGCGATATGTATTGCGATAGACAACGTACTTTGGGCGTGAGCGATGACAAGCTGAACAAGTGCTGCTTTGCCCCAAATCCGTTCCGGGTACAAGAGTGCTTGTGCTTGGCGGATGAGGACAATCACTGGGATTATCGATAGTTTAAAAATTAGGGACAAAAGTAACTCGTGTACGTGATAATTATAAAACACAAACATAATCAGAATATCTCAAAGAATGATACAAGTCGACACGGACGCGCGAGAAAACGACGATGCGAGCATTTCTGCTCTGCGTGATCTGAAGAACGACGCGCGCCAAGAGAGAAGAAGTACATGCGTGAACTGAAATTAGCCATCCATGCTGGTGATGCCGCCATCGGTAATTTGAAATTCAGCCTCAGCTTCTTTCAAATCCGGCCCTTGCAACACCTTCAACACACGAGCTTCCGCGCGTCCTTTACGAACTTGAAGTCGAATCGTAGACGCGTGCGCCAAAACGTGTCCTCCGATTGGTTTCTTTGGCTCGACACCAGCGAACGCCATACCGCCAGGATCACTTTGCACTTGGTTCGTCAAGATCACCGCCACGTTGTACTCGTCAGCCAACTTGGTCAATCGAGAGAGAAACTGTCCAAGACGTTGCTGACGCTCGCTCAATTCGCCGCGTCCGGTGTAATCGACGCGGAACGGCGCCATGATTGAATCGATCACGAGAAGCTTGTAAGGCTCTTCAGCCATCTTAGCTCCGATTTGAACGAGGGCAGTCGTCATTTGTTCATTCGTAAACGTGCGGGCAACCATGATATTTTCCAAAACGGCGGCGCTATCCAAACCAAAGCGATCGGCGATTTGCACGATGCGCTCGCCGCGAAACGTGCCTTCGGTATCAATCCATGCAACCTTGGCACTCCCACCACCATTTTCAATCGGAAGTTGCGTAGTCACCGCAAGAGTGTGGCACAATTGCGTCTTCCCACAGCGCCATTCGCCAAAAATCTCAGTAATCGCGCGCGTCTCAAAGCCGCCGTTTAATATTTCATCAATCGCTGCGCAAGACGTCGTCAAATGTAAAGTATCCTTACGCTTTTCACACCACTCTGCACCACTGATAAACCCACCCGCATCGCGATCAGAAAGAACTTTTTGCGCGCTTTCGAGCAATTTATCCACCTTGGCGTCGCTGAACCCACGCACCGCTACCAAATCCTTGCGCGTGTACAACATCAAAGAGCGCACCGTGGAAAATCCCGCCTCGTGCACTTTTTTAATATCCGTCGCACTCACGCCGTATTGCTGCAACGCATCGATGGGAATGTGCGATGTAGGCACATCCAACATCCCATCCATACCATCGCCCACGTCCGCCTCGACGTTGCTGTGCGATGCAACGAAACGCGCGCGCGCGGCGGTTAGTCTACGACGTCACACCATCCGAGACGACGACACTCGCAACACACACGCGCCGACGACAGCCGGACCACGCGTTCGCGCGCGCGCGCGCGACGTACATGTTTTCAGCAGCCTCTGATGCCTTCTCTTTGCGCTTGCGCGACGCCGTGGACGACATGATGATGCGTTCTCGTCGTCGATGTCGATTCGCGTTGGGTGCCTTGTTTCACTCGCGCGTCGTCGTCGATTCAATCGCGCGCGTCACAGCACGTATCGTCTCGCGTGCGTGCGTCGTGCGCGCTATCGTGTGCGTGTTGTCGTGTGCGTCGTGCGGTGCGTGCGTGGTGCAAAGATGTGCGAATCGCGCGCGTCGAATTGTGAGGTGAGGCGTCCCGGGACGTCGCATTAAAATCGCTACGAGTTTACGCGCTATGCTTTGAAATGGCTCTCGCGATGCGCTGCGTGAACGCATCGTCAGCGGCGAGTTCTAGTAACGCAGCCTTAATTGCGGCTGGGGAAATAGTGGACGGGAGCGCGGCGGGTGGCGTCGACGCGACGGCGACGGGCGCGGATTTGACTTTAGTCGTCGCGCGCGCCGCCGAAGCGCCGGCGAGGTTCCTCGGCGCTTGTAAAATTCGAATCGGCGCCGCCGCCGATGCGGACGAGGATGATGTGATATCGTTCATCCCGTTCGCATGATTCGAGCTCGGCGAAATCGACGACGCGCTGGCGAATAAAGCTTCTAAACCGTGCTTCACCGTCGCGCTCGTAGACGTCGCTGGAGGCGCCGCCCGTGAAATCGCCGTTAAATCTTCAAACACCTCCGTCATGGACTCACACTCGCTCTGATCGTGGAACCATATTCCATTCACTTCTGATCCAATTTTATACATCAAGTACGGCACGGAAGGCTCAACCTCGAACCCGTCGCCCCCGATCGCTTGCGTGAGATTCTTCGGCCCGCATCGATTCAACACCACGAACGCGTATCTCGGCGCCGTCGACCTCGACACCACGAACAGCGCGCCTTCAACGTTCTTCCTCGCCCATTGCCTCGCCGCGGCATCGAATCTATACAACACCGCGTGCTTGGAGTGCGCGACTATCGACTCAATCGCATCGTCATCGCGCTTCAACACGCGAAGGTTAATGTCCGACGTGCCTTCCGGCGTGGACGGCGCCGCGGTCGCGGGCGATGCTTTCGGTGTCACCGTTCTCGGCGGCATGTCGCGCGCGATTCGCGAGCGATTCGCGCGGGGCGTTGTGACGATTGAAGCTGCGATTGGCGATTGCGACGTGCGATGCGCCATTCGTTGATGCGCCGCGCGCTCGCGCACGCCACCCGTCGGGCGCTCGCATCGTCATCGTTCGCAGCGCCAACAGTAGGACCGACGCTGCCGTCCGTGCGGTCGACATCGACGTCGTACGCGCGCGAGATGTCGACGCTGTGCGTGCTCGCGGCGCCATCGCTCTTGGCTTCGAAACCATTAACCGACCGATTGCGCGCGGAAACGCCAAAGGAATTCGACATCGTGCTCGGGAGCGAGATTGAGGACTTTAAGGATGTCATCGATGGCGCGAAAAGTCGCGACGAGGTGTCCATGCTGTGGTGGTTTGCGAAGAAGGAGTTGGTGGAGGGATTCATGGCGTCGGCGGGCGTGGGCGAGCGCGTGCGTTGGATGCACTCAGGGAGCGCGGGCGTCGAACATTTACTCGCCGTGGATGCGGTCAAGAATCATTCTGCACCGTTGTCGAACGGGAAAGGGGCGTTTAGTGCAAGTTTAGGCGAGTGGGGGGTGTTCGCGTGCATGTATTTCGCCAAGCGCGTGGATGTCATGCGCAAAGCGCAGTCGGAACGACGGTGGATTCGCGAACATGTGGGGATGATTGAGGGTAAAAGGATGTGTGTTGTTGGGTACGGTGATATTGGCGCGCATGTGGCGTCTAGGGCAAAGGCGATGGGGATGCACGTGGATGCAGTGCGTCGTTCGCCGGAGAAGACGTCGGCGAACGATTCGAGCGTCGAACGCGTCGTATCATTCGCGGAGATCAATGACGCGGTAAAGGATGCAGATTACGTCGTCGTCGCGTTACCTGCGACACCGGAGACGGAGAAAATGATCAACGCTGATGTGCTGCGATCGATGAAGCCATCGAGCGTGCTCATTAATGTCGGGCGCGGATCGACGGTGGACGAAGACGCGCTCGTGAACGCTTTGCAAGACAAGACAATCGCCGGCGCCGCGCTCGATGTGTTCGCCGTCGAACCGTTACCGAGTGATCATGCGTTTTACGGCATGGAGAATGTCTTAATCAGCTTTCACTGCGCGGATCTGACTGCGGATTATCACGATTTGGCGCTCGATTGTTTCATTGAAAACGCTACAAATGTCGTCAAGGGACAACCGCTGACGCACGTCGTCGACAAGGCTCTGGGATACTAGTACCTCCTAGACCTTTCCTACAACAGCGACAATCACACTTGCATGCTTTTTTTTCGTAGAAACCCAATAGCGCGCGCACACGTACACGATGAAACAATGCAATCAATCACATTAAAAAATCAAAATTTCGACTTGTCTACATACCGCAAATCGCTCTCTTCGATGTTCGCGTACTTGGCCAAAATCAACTCCCCGAGCTGCTCGCTGTAATCCCCTTGCAAATCGAGCTCATCCTTCCCCGTCGCGCCCTTGGTCACCGAACACCCGCACGCAAACTTCTTCCCAAACATCTTACTCGCATCCTTCAAGTCGACGTCGAACGCGTCCAAGCCTTGCACGTTGGTGATTTGCTTTTTACGATTCCGGCTCAACCGCGTAATCACCACCTCCTTCGCCTTGGACTTTGATTTCTTGGACGACGATGATTTCTTCTTCGTCTCCTCCGCGCCGGCGTCGCCCGCGGCGTCGCCCGCGGCGTCGGCGGCGGCAGCGCCACTCGTCGCGGGCGCATCCCCAGCGGCGTCATCGCTCAACGCAACTTTCTCGAGCTTTGCCGCAGCGACGCGCGCGCACGACGCGTATTCGCAGTACTCATACGGACACGAGCATTCGGCGCAGTATTCCACCTCCATTGCGCGCGCTTCGAGCGGCGTCGGCGCGTCGGGTTGTGACGGGACCCGCGCGCGAGCTGTGGCTGCAGTCCGCGGCGTCGGGACATCGGCGCTATGAGCGCGATCGATGATGCCCTGGACGACGCGCTCGATCTCGAGCGCATCGCGTTCAACGAAGGCTTCCGCGAAGGCGCCGAGCGCGGTCGCGTGGACGGCATTGAGCACGGGCGCGAGCTTGGCTTTCAGAAAGGATTTGAGCTCGCGCGCGAGGTGGGCTACTACGCTGGATGTGCGCGCGTTTGGCGCGAGCTCATGGCGCGAGTGCGCGATGAAAGCGTGTATGGTGAACGTGTTCGTCGGTTAGTCGCGCAATTCGACGCGCTCGTGGCGGCGAGTGCGATTGGCGATCCTTTAGATGCCGACGTGCTCGCGCGCGCGGAGGCGTTGCGAGGAAAGTTTAAGACCATCGTTGCTCTCCTCGGCGCACGTGAAGCATACGGCGACGGTGCGAACGATGACCGTGGTATTAGTTTCTAGGTTTAGTGCGCGCTCAAACGCGCGGCGAGAGAGTTTCGATGAGACATCTCGCTGAAGCGCTAAAAAGCGTCCCAAAGGCGTGCCGCCGCCTCACTGTAACACACGGCGTATGCACAGTTTCGCCCGCGCGTTGACATCGGTTACGCAACGCGCGCGCGTGCGGTTAGGCTGCACAAGACCATCATCTCGCACGCGCATCGTTTCCGGCGCGGAAAGTCGTCGTAGCGTAGTCATGTCTTCGGGCCGCAAACCGGGCGTGGCGTCAGACGAAGAGTTTGACGCCTTCCTCGCCGCCGCCGCTGGGCGAAACATCGTAGTCGTCGACGCACGCAATCCGGACTTTTCCATCGAAGCGGATGATGCAAAGTTTGGCGCTGATGGTGGATCTGCGCCGATTTCGCAGTGCGGAACGCCGGCGCGCCCAAACGCGATGAATATTCCCTTTGAGCGCGAGGCCAAGCGCTTGCAACCGCAAGGCGTCGAAGCGCTCGAGGCAAAGACGGGCGGCGATAAAACGACCCCGATCGTCACGCACTGCGGTGGCGGCGGGCGAGGACAAAAGGCTAAGGAAGCGCTCGAAGCCATGGGCTACTCAAACGTAGTAAACGGTGGAGGTCCCGCCGTCGCAGAGCTCTGGACAAAGTTCGGGTCGCTTTAAACCCGACACGATGCTCTCGCCCCAGCGCATGATTCGTGCGAGCGTATTGACTCAATTCATTTTATAGCTATTTTATAACATACACAGTTGAAGCGTTGTCTCAAGAAAGAATACGTGAACGTTTTGGTTAAGCCGTCGCTTGACGAGTCAAGCCAATAGCCCCGACGTTTGGCTCTAGAATTTTGCCGCATCCTAAACACTCTTCGCCATCGTAGAACACCGCGTATTGTCCGGGTGCTAAGCCTTGATCGTCTTCGTCGATGACAACGTCACCGACACGCTCGCCATTGACCGCACCAAAGGTGAACGACGTGCACGGATATATTTTCTCGCCGTGACGAACCTTGACGCGCAGGTTCTCAATCGATTCCAAAGGCGGTTCAACGCCGGAAATCCAATTGAATCCGGCCACTGTAAATTTGTTGCGCGCTTTATCTAGGCTATAATAGTCACGCGTGACGTATACGATGTTGTTTACGCAATCTTTCCCGGCGACGTACCACGGGCCGCCATGGAGAAACAATCCACTCCGTTGTCCGATGGTGTGAAACCAGTATGCGCGATGTTTTCCGAGCACCGTGCCAGATTCTACTTCAATAATATCGCCTGGCATTTCTCCCAAATGCTCGGCGATGAATTCGCTGAATTTTACCTTGCCTAAAAAGCAAATACCTTGAGAGTCTTTACGTCCTGCGTTTGGAAGCTCCGCCGACTGCGCGAGCTGCCGAATCTCCGCCTTGGGCATGCCACCCACAGGAAACATCACGCTGCGCAACTGTTCTTGGCTCAAGTCTGCTAAAAAGTACGTTTGATCTTTAAAAGAGTCACCAGACATGACGAGCTTTGCCTCCCCCGTGACATCGTCCCGCTCCACGGCGGCGTAGTGTCCGCTCGCCACTCGATCAAACCGTCCAGGGTGTGTCTTCGCCAACCACTCACGAAACGCGCCAAACTTCACGCGACTATTGCACAACACGTCTGGATTTGGTGTTCGACCCTTGCGGATCTCTTCCACGCTATCTTTGACGACTAAATCCCAATACGCCTCTGTCAACGCCACCGTCTCCAGCGCCGTCCCGGTACGCGCGCACACCGCCTCCGCCACTCTCAGGTCCTCCTCCCACGGACACGCATCCCAGGTATTGCGAAAATCCTCTTGAAACCAGATTTGCAAGTAAAACGCCACGCACTCGTGTCCGGCGGCTTGAAGCAACGACAGCGCTACGGAGCTGTCCACGCCTCCGCTGAGCAGCACCGCGACGCGCAACGGCGCGCTCGCGGGCTCGCACAGCCGCAACGCCGCCGCATCCTCGGGCACCCAATCGAACGATGGTAACGACGTCCCGCGCACGCGCACTGGCTCTTCCGCGCTCGAGCTCGCGGCGTGCGCGCGGTAGCGGCGATGGTGGCGCGTGGAGCTCCACTTTTTCGATGGCGGCTTGGGCGCGACTGTGCACGCGTTTGCGTGCGCCATGGCGACGGTACGCGCGAAACACGTGCGCGAGAGACGTGTGCGCGCGTTTGCAGATTCGCTCGGCGGCGGTGGTGCGTCGGTCACGACACAACCGCGCGCGGTGCTGTGTGGAGCCGCGAGCGCGCGAGAGGGTAGAGGAGCCAAAAGCGACGACGACGCGGCGTCGCGAGCGCGAGAACGTAT
>Ga0222715_10003082_pt1 | contig 15019 bp, 23 predicted proteins | sample C33_9DmetaG_FD_165056 | JGI IMG/M metagenome (GOLD analysis project Ga0222715, IMG submission 165056) | Estuarine water microbial communities from San Francisco Bay, California, United States - C33_9D | ecosystem: Environmental > Aquatic > Marine > Unclassified | place: USA: California...
GGTCAGTTTTGCTCAGTAATAAATATACCAAAACACATGGTAGTTGCAAAAACAAGACTAGTTAGGAAGTAGAATGAATACATTTGAAGACGCCTTAGCAGAAGAAATACCTGGACCCGTAACATCGTTTGTAGTATTAGCTGCATACATAGATGAATACGGCGAAACAATACTTTATGCTAACTCTCCAGATAATCAGCCAGTCCATTCATCAATGGGATTGTTAGAATTTGGAAAAATGTATTTACATAATAAAGTATCTAATATGTTAGATGATATTATATAAATGTAAATAGGAGTCCAAATGAAAGAAACACTGACTTGCACTCAGTGCGAGAAAAGATGGAGAAGAGAAATATCTCGTGGCAGAAAACCACACCTCTGCCCCAAATGTCTTAAAGCTTCTGCTAAATCACAACCCAAAAAAATAGTAGAAGTAGCAGAAGTAACTAAAGTCAAAAAAGCTCGCAAAATTGCAGCTAAAATAATACAAGCAAGTTCTAATAAAGATAAAGAAGATACAGAGCTTAGCGTAGGAAAAGTATTCAGCTACTACCATCCCTCTGACGACAAACTCAAAGAGGAAACAAAAGGTGGATCCAAGTGGAAATGTAAACACTGTGGATATACCCTTTCAGTAAAATTCTCAGTATCAGCTGTACCCACACACAAGTGCACAGAAAATGGCAAAAGCTATCCTATGGAAAGAATAGACTAATGACCTGGCACACCAAAGCAACAATAACTTGCGACTACTGTGGACAGCGAGAAGACTTCCTCAACCTCTCATCAGGACAAGCCATGCGCTTCCTAGAACCAAGAGGATGGAAGTACTATACAGACACTAGGAAACACTACTGCAGCAGAACATGCTCAGCTAACGATAGGACAATAGTTCATGCCGACAACAACCAGATACGTACAAAACCATAACAACCTACTCGTATCACTCGGCTCCATAAATCAACAAGAACGCGCCGCAATCAAAGCAGTCAACTTAACCCACAACGGAAGACCCAGACTCATACTAGAGATCTGTCGCATGCACGCCGGCAAATGGATCGGACTAAAAGAACTCCAACAAATCAACCCCCAAAGATTCTCAGGAGAATTCGGAAGAGAAAGCCGACGCTACAGAGAAATGTTCACCACACTCAACAAGCATAAGCTCATCGAACACAACCCCGAAGACCCCACACAATTCCAAATAACCCCACTTGGAATCAAGTACCTTTACTGTAAAAAGATCTTAAACACAAAAAACAAAATGCCTAACACATAAAGGAACACATGCTGACAATAATCAGACAAAAAATTATTTTTATATTTAAAGCTATTATTGTCAAATTAAAGAACTTTACTGAAATACTTAGAGTCTGCGAACAACTCGCAACACTACTAGTAGCATTACTGGCATACACACTCAAACCAATCTAATGAGCCAATTTCCAAACCTCAACGACGACTTCACAAAACGACTCGTCAAAGCCTTAGCATCAACACTAGCGGGACTAGTAATAGTACTCTACCTCACCCGATAAGGAGACCACCATGGGAATGGACGTATTCGGTATCAAACCTAAAAGCGAAAAAGGTGAATACTTCCGCAACAACGTATGGTTCTGGCATCCACTGTGGACCTACTGTTGTACAATAGACCAAACACTCGATCAACGAGTACCAGAAGGCCACAGCAACAGCGGAGACGGTCTAGACGCCACGGGAGCACGCCAACTAGCCTTCAAACTCCAAGAAGAAATCAACTCCGGCAGAGCCGAACAATTCGTCAACCAATACGAAGCAGAACGCAAAGCCATCCCCCAAGAAGACTGTAAATACTGCGACGAAAACGGCGAACGCGAATGGAAACAAGAAAACGGCGAACCCTACAAAAAAACATGTAACGCATGTAGCGGAACAAAAAAGGTCGACTCATGGGAAGCACACTACCCCATGGAACTAAACAACATAAAAGAATTCACCGAATTCCTCATGGACTGTGGAGGATTCCAAATATGTTAAGCTTCTTCGCAGCCGAAATAACAGGCATATGGCCTAAAATAAAAAAAATTTTACGCCGCGATTTTTCTTCTCAGCATGGTCAAAATTTACCTGAAAAATTCAAACAGTTCAATGTAAAAGATCAACTTAAAGAACTCCCAGTAGATTCAATAAGAATGTGGCAGCAGAATAGATCTATTCCCTTATCTGTAGCTATGTATAACAATGTAAGAGACTTCAACCTAGCTTCAGTCATACGTAACGCTTCAGCTTTTAGCCTCAAAGAAATAAATATTATTGGCTGGAAAAAGTATGATAAAAGAGGAGCTGTAGGCGCTTACAACTATGTCAAGATAAATCACTTTGTTGACTTCAAAGCTTTTAGTAAATATGTTGGTCCTCATAACATTGTTTCTTTAGAGCTTCCAGAACATTATCCTAATGTTCCTGATGAAACTTTTGTAGAGCTCAACGAATTTACTTGGCGTTCAGGATACTGTCTTCTAATAGGCGAAGAAGGTGCAGGTATACCTGAAGAAGATTTAAGAAACTCATTTCATAAAGTCAAAATAACTATTCCTGGCTCCATGAGGTCTTTAAACGCAGCTACTGCTGCTGGTATAGCGATGTATAGTATGTCTAGCGCAAACATTCAAGACTAATTAAAAAGAAGGTTTAAATGTCATCTGAATTACGTCAAACACTAGGTAATTCTTCCTACACTAAAAAAGATTATGATTGGAAACTAAAATATTATTCACAGCTTAAAGGTTGTAAAATAATAAATGTTGAGATTTTCGAAGATGATCTATTTTCTGGTACCGATAAAAACTGGCCAGTTTTAATAGTTGAGTCGCCAGATGGTGAAAGATTTGAACTTCAACTATCTCGTGACGAAGAAGGAAATGGCCCAGGATTTATGTTTGGATTACGTAGTGTCTAGATTTACAACAGAAGCCCAAAAGCAAGATTATTCTGAATTAAAAGACTGGGTAGAAGCCTCCGTAAAACACGCTCGTGCTGTCATGAGAGGTGAAGAACCACTTGACATGGAAGCATATGAAAACCTATACTATGCCTTATTTGATTTAGCAGACTGGCACAGGATAGACGTTATATATGACTAGAAGAAATTATGGAGAGCTTACTCCTCATCAAGTAGATAAAATGCGTGATGCGTGGCTTGATCCAGGTGATCTTTTTGCCGAGCAACCGCATGATGAAGATTGCGATGATGAGGACTGTGAAGGTGATTGTATTGAGTATGTAGAGCCAGATTATGGTACTATAATACAAGATAGAATTGAATACGAAACTGATAGGTGGCTAGATGACAATGGATACTGATCCAACACTTTTAACAGAAGAAGAATGGCATCATTTGCTGGAATGGGTAGATGCTAATGCTGACTCTCTTGATTACGCTCTTTACGATGATTACGAAGATTTATACAATGATAGGATGAAAGATGCATGAACTTTGAAAAGAAGGAAAATACTGTTTCATCAAGATTGAATAACTATTTTAATTCATATGATCCTAAAGATCACGGCACTAAGTACTACAAGAGTTCTGATTTTGAAAAGTATATAAACATCATGAAAGATAGATTTAAAAAGAATAAGCCCGACCCTGCATTTGAAGCATATCGCACTTTAATTAAAACTTCAAATAACTCTCCCCAAGGGTATCGCCCCAATGACTACGGTACCAGTTATTATCAGAAATCTGAATTCGAAAAGTATTCTAAAATGACTCCTCTTGAAAAAATAGAAGATATTAGAAAAAGATTACAGAGCCCATACGCTAACACGCCTTCAATGCTGGAAGTAGAGAAAGTTCTTACTCACGCTATTGCTGAGATTACTAACCTACAGAAGCGTAAGTCTGAATTAGAGCAAAGAGTCGATGAGCTTCTTAAGGAAAATGATGAAATCTCTAACTCTCTTGCCCAAGAATTTTGGGACACAAAAGACAATATTGATATACATTTTAATCATGAAGTTGTCACAATAGATGGAGAGTTAGCTACTCAAGTTGTAAATCAAGCTATCACTCAGTTTATTATTGAAGCTCTTAATCAAGCTGCAAATAAGGATTAATTTATGATTAGAAATATTCTTTGCCCGAGATGTGAAGGACCTGTCCCTAACTCTGCCACTCCTGGTGCCTATATAGGTGCTCTTAGCAGGACAGATAACAATACTGAGATATGTTCTCGCTGTGGAGAAATAGAGGCTATGGAAGAGATGATGTGGGGTTCACCACTTCCTCAGATAGATTGGATTTCTAATCTCCCGTGAAATACAATGGCTGGCCCTTATGGGCACCCAACATGTACTGTAAAGCCTGTGAAGTAGCTTGGGACTCAAACTTTCGCAACACATGCTGGATCTGCAATAATAAAGGTCAGATCACTAGAAAGGAAGATAAATAATATGAAGAAACTATTTGGCTATACTGTGTTAGTTCTTGCAGTGATATTATCTATACCAGTCTTACTTTGGGCTGGTGCTTAATTTAGATCTTTTTTTTAAATAGAACCTCAGGTTACTTCATTATGATCTATAGAAGATAGAGCCACTAGGTGTGCCAGAATCTACCTCTATGTAGATCCCATCTGGGCAATAAATGCCATTAGGTCCAAACCAGTGACTATCGTGGTCACCATTAGCTGGTACAGCTCCGGCAATCAAATTACCAGTAGCATCTATTCCGTTATAAACATGGATATGAACGTTACCTGAATCATCATCGTTAACATCCAAACCCATAAAAATAGCTGCACCAGACACTGCTTGCTCACTAGAACCACTTAATGTAAATATTCTAGTAGCCTCTGTAAAGTGACCTGTTGGACGGCCATGGTCATACAGCTTAGGTGTTGTTGTCCCACTTTGAACGGGTGCTGGCTTTTGTGATGCCGGTCTTGCAGTACTATTTGTTGCATTTATTGATGCCACGGTAGTCTCCTTGTGTTTTAGCTGATACAATCTATAGTAATACCAGTATTTCAAGTACTATAAATTCTGATAGTGAACAAAATTTGGAGATCATATGGGAATGTTTGATTACGTACGTACAAACTATAGACTACCAGATATAGAGGTTAACGAAGATTTAACTCTAGTTTTCAACGCTGGCAACACAAAACATTTTGGATACGAGACAGAATTTCAAACAAAAGACTTTGAACAATTGTTTGACCAATATCTAATAACTTCTCATGGAATACTTTTAATTAGAGAGGGAGTCAACAATGTTGAAACAGAATACAGTGGCAAGCTAACTTTTGGTACAGTCGTTCCGTACCCTACTGGTGGGGGATATTATGTAGAATACCATTCAAGCTGGTTAGACGGCAAAATAGCCACCATTGGAGGGGAATGCATTAAAGCTACAGGTGGAGCATGATAGAGGAAGAATTTGATATTAGAACAGTAGACTTCAATGAGCTATCAAACGAAGATGCAATAAATCTACTATTAGTTGATAAAACAGAAACATTAAGGGCACTTTATGGTTTCTGCCTAGCCCTAGGTAAAGATCCATCATCTTTTACTGAAGGTCAACAAATAACAACGAAAGCCTATAGTGTTATTAGGCTTGAAGAATTAAAGTATTACATGAATGAGTATTTTAATAAGCTTTTGTTTATAAATCAAAAACTAGATGAATTAAGCTGACCACCTATTAGCCACCCAAGAGAAAAATCTGCTAAAAACTCCTTCTTCAGTAGGAGTTTCGCTAACAAGCTCATCTTTATCTCTCTGTTCTTTTTTGTATCTAGACTTTTGATTTATCGGCATGAAGGTGGAATTGAAGCCTCTCTGATCTAAAAGCTTATAGATATTAGCATCACCCCACATATATTCTAGTCCTTTTTGTCTAGGAAATGGAATCACATGCTGCATAATATCACCTATTTCTATAGTGAACTCTTTGTCTGTTAAAATGTTCAGAACTATATTTGCATGATGGTAGTAATCAGTGTTTACAATTGCCGGTAAAAGCGTATAGTTAGGATTCGGTTCCCATAATGGAGGAAGGAAGATAGAAGACCACCCAGGAGCTGTTTTTATAAGCCAAGGATTTATTATTTTAACATAATTTGCTCTTTCAAGCTTTCTCACCTTAGTTACTGGACATTCTCCACTTTGTTGAAATCCAAAACCCTCAACATGAAACTCATGCTGACCAGAAATATCGAACCTACTCTCCCAATGTAGCCCATCCGGAGATGGCCTAAAATGAAGTCTGGCCCACATTGGTATATTGAAACCAAGAGATATATAGTCAGCTGTACCAGAACATCTCCTAAGTGCACCATCTCCAGAATCTAAATCCTTCCACCAATCTGGCCATTTTCTCCAATTGTCAATTGGCATGATGTCAGGATCATATAACATTTGAGTATTAGGAGTAATCAATACCTGACCTGGCTCTATTTTTGGTACATTATAGAAAGAGTTAGCTGTTTCTATTTTTAGTTCGCTCAATTGCTTCTCCATGATCTATCATCTTTAAATTAATTAGTTGGGAGTATAAACCGTTTAAATTGTTTACTACTTCTTTTCTTGAAAGGTGTGCATTCAATGCTCTAGACGCAGAATCCCTATCTAAAACACCTTGGCCTTGAGCAACGTGCCAGAAGTGACCAATCTGAAATAGTTCGTAACCATTGCTTTCTATATCATGATGCTCTGGAGGTCTTTCTGACCATATGTTCAAAAGTCTTTCCAACATTTGGGGCTTAGACTTCAGCTTCTGATCTGACCACATCGGTGTATCATCTCTATCAGAGATGTAGTGTAAGCATATCATGTTAAGGGCGTTATCCATTACTTTGTTAATTATTCTGTTATACTCAGATAATGAATGTTTAGTATTTTTATCAAAATTAGGAAGATAAGAACAAAGAAGTTTAGCTTGCTGTAAGCCTATAGATATTGTTGTAGCTTCCAATGGTTCGATAAAGCTATAGGATAAACCTATGGCTAGGCAGTTTTTTTGCCAGGGTTGCTTGTAATATCCTGGCTTAAATGAAATGAATCTAGGATTGTCTATTTCAATCCCATGAAATTCCTCAGCCTCTCTAATTGCTTCTTCTTCAGTTATGTAAGAAGAGGCAAAAACATAACCATTTCCTCGCCTATCCTGAGTTGGAATTTCCCACATCCACCCAGCATTCATGCTAATCGCCCTAGTATATGGATGAATTTTGTTAAATATATCTTTTTCAGTCTGAAATACTAGAGCTCTATCACATGGTAAATATTCACTAAATGATTGGAATTCTATGTTTTTCATTTTACCGTGAAGAACCCTAGCAAACCCCGTTGCATCTATGAAAAAATCACCTGAGATTTTACTTTTAAAACCTTCAACATCTAAAGATGTAATATAACCATTTGAATCTTGATTAACAGATAAAATTTCACCCTCAACGAATTTAATACCGATACTATTTGCAAAGCTTTTAAGGTATTTATTTAACATAAAGGTATCGAAATGATACTGATTGGTACCATAATGAGTTTTATCGGATTCCTCACTACCCTCTTCCTCCGGTTTAAGGGCATCTATAATCTTATCCTCAATCATACCCTTCCATGAAAGGCTGTTTGTTAATAACAGATTATTTTCCAAAAGGTAACTGTACGTTGCACAGAAGTTATCTTTCGTCAGCCCACTCCCAGCTATCGAGTGAACATATCTTGGGGTATGAGAATTCCAGCCTTCGAACATAATTCCATACTTATGCGTTATTCCAGCAAACCTTACCATGTCGTCAACATCAATGCCTACATAGTCTTGAAACCAGCGCCAATGTTCGGTTGAACCTTCTCCGACTCCTATTATGGGATACTTGTCTGAAAAACAAACTGTAACGTTATATAGAGGAAATGTTTTTTTTAGAATTATTGCAGTTGTTAAACCAGAGGTTCCGGCACCAGCGATTACTATATGCTTCTGATCCACATTCATATTACTTAAACCATGTAACTAAAGAGTATTTAACCGTATCATCTTCAACGCCAGCTGGCTTTGCTATATGTAGATAAGGAAAGTTTGAAGGAAATATAACACAAGATCCAGCCTTAGGCTTGATTTCTAGATCAAAATGAGGAAATACTAATTCTCCACCAGAAAAATCATCATTCAAGAAACAAACCAGGCTAAGTACTCGTTCGTTATTAGGACCATGATCTTGATGAGCCTTATACTCACCACCCTTACCATATCTTAAGACTCGATAACTTTCATCAGATCTTAAATCAAGCTCAAAATCATCTCGATAATCCCAAACAGCTTTGTCTAAACTTTCAAATATTTTTATCCAATTTGAATATATTTATTGAACTCTCTCCACTGAACCATCATATCCAGATAGTGGTGAAAGTTCACATGCCATTGAAGTCCTAATATCTGAGACATATCCGTCACCGACTTCAGCTCTAACCCAGTTTAAAAAACTCCACTCCTGAGAACATTCATTTTCTACTAAATCTATAAATTCTTTTCCACAATCAAACAAATTGTTGTACATCCTAATGCACGTAGCTAGTTCGTTTTTATTCATCTTAAAGTAAACCTCTTCTAAATATTTTGGTTTCTGTGTCTATTGATTTTCTCTTTAACAGTTTGATGATACTGTTTACCAAATGTTCTACTCCAATGGTCTGCGCCTACGAAGTGATAAAATATAACAGAAACCTCATTTGTTTTAGGGTTGGGAAAATCTGGTCTCCAATGATACTGATCTTCTCCATAGTATATTATAGCATTATTTGGTTCTACTGTAAACTCTTTATCTTCAACCACCAAAGGCCAGGGATCAATGTGTCCCACCGAAAGATCTATTGTGTATGTGCAAGCATTGTCGTCTATATGCTCGTACAATCTAGCTTTATATCCTTTATAAACAGAAAAAATTCCGTAAGAAGCCTCTATTGTATCATCTTTAAAAATTTCTTTTGCTAGAGGAACAAGCCTAGAAAGGGAAGCCTTAAAAAGGCAATCAGGGGGTGCAAAATCTGTATGGTAAGTAAGCCTACCAAAGTTTTCATCAAATTGGAACGCACGTCTATTTTTGAGCTTTAAGTCAAACAAGTAATCTTTTAGGCTATTGAAGTAGGTGTCCTCAAATAGATTTTCGTACACGTAAGCATCAGGTCTTATTACTAGTTCCCTACCAGTTCTCTTATCAAAGTATGTTTCCAATTTATATCACTTAGAATCCTTTTTGTCTTCCTGGACTTCTTCAATATTTGAATCGTTATTGTCAGAAGAATCATCCACTGAACAAAGGTAGAACGTGCTAATCATCCACTTGTCGCCAGATAAAGGAGGGTTACCTTGATGAGGATGCGTCCAATTAGCCGGAAAGATGGCAATAGTACCAGCTCTTGGCTTTACACTTTGTTCATATATTGGGAAATATGTTTCTCCACCAACTTCAACATCATTTAGATAAACTATACCAGCCATAACTCTTCTACCTACAGAGTTTCCAGAACTAGAAGACCATGGAGTACCATCAACATGTTGTCTATAGTGGCCCCAACTTGCACCATAATGCTGAAGCCTAAAGCCAGTATCAACAATTCCTGGCCAGTTCCATAATTCAGAATAAGTCTTCTGATAATACGCCAGGCAGCTAAATAGGGACTGGTTTATTGCTATTTCTGAATTTATAAAGATTGGAGATTCTATACCTAGCTCATTTACTTGATGAGCGCTGAAATTAAAATCCATGCTAGATTTTATGAAAGGATTTACACCACCCATAGTAGGACCCGGAGAAAAAAGTTGATTATAATACTTCTTGCATTCCTGCACTAAATCGCAACAAAGATCCCTATCTATCGCATTCTTTGCTTCAAGTATATAGCTTTGTTTTCCACCAAGAAAATTTAATTCTACATTTTTCATTTATATCTCCTGTAACGATAGAAGATATTATACCATAGATTAGGAAGGGGTTGCAGAATCTAGAGAATCTTCAGCTGATACTAAATTTGTATAAAGTTCTATATGAGCCATTAGCATCTCTTGATTGCTGTTTTTTGAGGAGTCTTCATAGTCTACCTCAACATATTCTGATGGGACAAAAGACTCAGGATTGATGCCAATCCTTAAGCAATAGGTGTACATTTGTTCTAGCACAAAATTCTTTTGATCAGTAATTATCTGTTGCCTGAGCTCTGCTGCTAAACCTGAAAATATAGACATTATTTCTCCTTAATAAGATATTAATATAGTAAAGCAAAAAGTTAGGCGTCTAATATTTTAGAAAAATTAGAGTGCCCAATCTGATTCTGAACATTACCAGAATCTCTAGAAACTATCAATACACCACCCTGATAACCTGGGTCATAAGTTGAAGGATCTGCTGTACCAGCTTCTCCTCCGGCACCACCTGCACCACCTGTTCCACCTAAGTATTCTAGATTTTCATAAGATTCATTATGACCAGCAGCGTACGGATTACCGTGATGAGGACCAGATGGAAGTGCTCCACCAGTACCATGATGCACATTATACGATGGATGATGGTGATATCCGGCTGTAAAATTAGTTGGATTTTGAGACCCACCTGTTGACTGAACAAACCTTCTACCTACCAATGGAATACCTGGTACTAACGCGTGCGCCGCAAAGTTGACTCCATCATTTGTACCTACAAAGTGAAAAATGCCAGCCGTACCTTCGTGCGAACCTGGGTTATGACCCCTCAAATGTCTTGTTCCACTATGGTTTTCATCATTAAAATCACTTGTATAAAGATATCTAACCGTTGGAGTCGTAGGGTCATTTAATGGTGATATAGGTCCAGCAGTGTGTTCGTGGGTACCTTCTGGCCAACTGCCGGAATGATAGTCTCCAGAATGTCCGTTTGCAATATTTATGGCGGGAGTGTGACCAGCTATATTCGCCGGAGTTGGTGCACCATGAATATTTAAACCATTTATATCACCATGGGTAAAGTTACCTGAATTATGTAAGTATTCTTGATTACCACTGTGTCCAGAATAATTTGACGGCAGGTTTGTGTTTTCGCCATGATTTACATCTGGATTGACGCCAGATACATGATGTATGTAATCTCCGGCGTTCCATCCTTCATTATAGTGTGCATCGTGATTATGGTTTGTTCTAGGATAAAATGGTGCTGCGCTAGGGTGTCCATTATAGTTGTTGTGACTATGGTTGTAGGGATGATAACCCGAATTGTGACCAGCTGAATGTGGAAGGTTTGAAGGTAAATTAGGACTGGGATAGCTTCCAGTTGCATGGTTGTGAGTATGACTAGGGTTGTGCCCAGGTGTATGGTAAATGTGGTCGCCGGCAGGTATTTGATGATGGTGGTTAGCATTATGGGGGCTTGCCGGTATTTGTGGTGAACCAGCATTACCTGCTGGATGGTAAGTATTAGCATGTCCTATGAACCCTGGTCCAGAACCAAATCCTGCGTTCACATAATGATAATAGTAATACCCCACACCAGGTATTAGGTGAGCAGGAGACGTATGACCAAAACTTCTATTACCATGGTGGTTATGATTGGTGGAAGGATATAAAGTTGTAGTTGAAGGCGTAAAGTGAGACGGACCAGCGTGGGTGTGGTAATAGTAGTTTTTTGCATGGTTTCCATGATGATGGGAGTAAGGGTGGTTGCCGTCAGTATGCCTATTATGCCTATTGGCTGTATGTCCAGTTGTTGTGTTTGTATTTGCTGGACCGTGACCCAAATTTTGAGCGTGTGCGGGGGCATTAACAGACGGGAAATGAGTAGTTGAACCATGAGGATGACTCAATTTAGTGTGAAATTCTGTTCCCGCAGTATGATAGCTTCCCGTTGGATGATGAGCGTTTGATGGATTTCCCGGCAACGTACCTGCAGGATGAGGATGGCTTCCCGGATAAGAGGGACCGCTACCTGAACCATGACCGTGCTGATGGTGCCTATTTGCAGTGTGGCCATTTTGATTAACTGGCTGATCAACAGGAGTATGTCCTGCATTATCAACTGCATGAGGGTGTGCGTCTAGAAACGTGGTGTGATCAGGCCACGATCCATCACCTGCGTGAGGATGGTGAAGCTGAGTATTGAATGGCGTACCGGGAATAGTCCCAGGAGTATGGTGATGATACATATTTCCTGCGTTTGCCTGACCAGCAACAGTTGAAGGAAGATGTATGTTAGCATTTGTGCCAGTTGAATTATGTGCATGGCTTATTTCACTACCCAAAAAAGGATATGAAGAATTAACACCAGCCGGATGATGATGAAAGCCTGGATTATGACCCTGTGGATCATAGACGGCATTATGGTTTGTCACATTGGGTCTTTGGTTTGCCGGTAGTCCACTAAAAGCTGGATAATTTGTTGGAGCTATATTTACTGCTGGATGCGGATGCTCACCTTCATTTATTCCTTGATTAAAAAATGTTGCATCAGTGGGGAATGGGTTGGCGTTTCTTATGTCATATAAATCCGAAATATCATATAGATTTCCATGATTATGAGTAGAAGGATTAAAGTTACCTCCAGAAACAGTAGCGTTGTGATTTAACTTGCCCCCAGTTGCTGCGAAAATAGATCCAGTTCCTGACCCATGAGAATGGTTACCTGCTGTCACATAATGGTATCCTGCGTTTATACCAGAATCATAAGGACTACCTTCATTAGCAAAAGCGTCTATGTTCGGAGCAGGATTTCCAGGATTTCCATCTGCACCCGCCGCCCCCTGAGATGGACTAGTCTCAGGGGATGAAGATGTTCCTCTGGACTCAATTGTTCCAGAACCAGATATGCTCTTAGCAACTATTAAAACTACTCCGCCACCAGAACCTCTTTGTCCACCACTACCCCTCGATGCTGCAGTACCATCTTGACCAGGGTTACCAGGATTACCAGGACCACCAGGAGACCCTGGTGGAAGTCGAATAAATGCACCGGCATTTCCTGGCTCTCCAGGTTGACCCTCACCTGGATCCAAAAGATCGCCAACCTGTTGATCTCCAGGCTGACCACCGGCAACAGCGTGAATGTTTCCATCAGCGGAAACTAAAAATCCGTTAACAGCTACATCTATGTCCTTAACAATATTTTCGGAAAGAGCCTCATTAGAAGATCCTTCACCCCAGGAATAGCTTTTTACCACATCACTTCTTCTAGATACAGTAGAAGAAGTAGTTGTTTCAAGAAGGTTACTCGGCATTCCTATGGTTCCATTATTCGTTAACGTGCCATTAACAAATATTCTAAAACCATTCGTAAATAACGTTGCACCAGATTCAACCGTCAAGTCCTCGTAGTACATATCTGATGACAAATAAACTGTCTGACCAGAAGAAACAGTTACATTTCCATCTGACCCATCCCCAAACATCTCATCTATGCCAGCAGTCATAGTCTGCTCAGCTTTACTTAAGATAAATTTATTATTTAACTTTCTAATTCCAGCCATATTAAGACACCTGACAGTAAATAACTGAACCTACATCTCCACCGGTACCACCTGATATATCGGTGGTTATACTAGTATTTAATACATCATTAGTTGAAACAACAATAATAACCCCACCGCCACCACCTCCAGACCCAGGTGTGCCAGGAGCCTTGAAGTACGCAGTACCTGATGTTACAACTATGTTTCTTGCAGAAACTATAACTACACCGCCACCGCTTCCAGATTGACCACCAGCACCTCCTCTAAGAAATACTGGAGAACCAACACCAGCAGTTATAGAGTATCCACGAACAGCTTGTAAAGGCTGCTTATAATAATTTATCCCACCCTCTTCTGCTGTCGGCTGAGTCCTTGACCTGTAAGAGGTGGCCCCACCTAAACTGTGAGTAACAGCTTCGGCCACTGCACCTCCTTGGCCTATGGAACCTGATGTACTAAAACCTGTTGTAAAACCTAAAATTGAATTAGAATTTAAAGTCAAAGTATTTCTTACAAAAACTCTATATCCAGCTGTCTTAAGGTGAACTGACGAACCTATGGTCATATTGTAGCAAAAGATATCTCTATTCATTGTATAAACATTAGAGGACGGACTCAAGCCTAATACTGTAGAGGTTCCGTCAAAGTTAATAGTACCATCATCTCCGGAGCCAAAAACAGCATTAGCCACATATAGATTATTTATAAGCGCTAAAGTCTCATCCTCTAAAGAGGAAGAGGAGTCAAAATAACTTTTGCCTATACCGAATCTATTATTCCTTCTAAACCCTGCCATTAAGTTTCCTCTATACCATTGATAATAATATTAATAGATGTACCAGAGCTAGATGAAGCAACGATTTGATCGGAATTACTGGCACCAGCGGTAGATCCATTATTATTCATTACCAATGATGTAGATAAAGAGATTGTCTCATCAGCAGATAAAGATATATCACTGAAAAACAGGTGAGAATTTGAAACCGTTTCGCCAGCAGGTTTGCAATACAATTTTACCGTTACTACACTAGATGAGTAATTGCAAAGTATAATTTCTTTAATTATAGTCGTAGTACTTTGAGGTACCGTATAATAAGCTACATTAGATGATGTCAGCGTTGAAGGGCCGACTAAACGTTTCTGAATTAAAGACATTATAACTCCATAAATATATTTAGACTATTCTAGCACATGTCCAACGAGTCTTTCAATATAGTAATCGATTTAAACACTAATGCTAAAAACCCTTATGTGGTATAATATGAAAATGAATCAATACATGTATCTCGAAAAAATCAATTTTGCTACTGCCGTTTCTTTTACTGTAGCCGAAAGCATCTACAAGATTAAAGAAAATAGATTTACTCAACCTGGTAACGTCAAAAAATGGAAAATGGTAGTATCTGACGGATTACAACATTTTAGTCATGATTTAGGTAAAATAATACAAGAAAAAGGCTATTCTTTTACAGAAACACCATTCGCCTGGTGCCATATTGATTCCAGAACCCTAATAGGCAACCGATACAGTGGATGTGATGGAAGAATATATTTAAAC
>Ga0222715_10003087_pt1 | contig 15002 bp, 14 predicted proteins | sample C33_9DmetaG_FD_165056 | JGI IMG/M metagenome (GOLD analysis project Ga0222715, IMG submission 165056) | Estuarine water microbial communities from San Francisco Bay, California, United States - C33_9D | ecosystem: Environmental > Aquatic > Marine > Unclassified | place: USA: California...
CCAGCAAGCATCACATTCTTTAGGTCTTTCTCCATCAAGCATCATGCGTCTTACTTCTTTGTACTTGTCGCTGTTCCATAACTCTTTCATTGTAGTTTCGTTGATATTACCTACAGGCCAACTACGACAACATAACTTCATATCGCCATCTGTTTTTGTTGCCATATGTATAAACGGAAGCAAACAAAACGTATCACTTTTTAATGCTTTGTCTTTATTAGTCATTGTTTATCCTTAGATATTTTGCAGACTCTTCATCTTTTGCTTTCGAAGTATTTAAATCTGCGGCACATGCACACCAAGTTTTTCGACACACAATAGGCTCAGTTGGAATATCAAAGTCTTCATAAATATTTCCTAATTTTTTTACTCTGCATGTAGCATTATATACATCGCCATTGTCTCTAATGAATAAACTTTCTTGACCGCTCCAACATAACCAGTCAGTATATTCATTTTCTTGTCGTACTGTAATATCATTTACATTTTCTTCGACTTTAGTAAGACCGTCTTCACGCTCTTGGATAGTTGCAACATTTACAAAACTTCCTGCTTTGTTTTGATCTTTTAAAATTTTATACACCTGCGTTCTCCAAAAATTCTTTTTCTTCTTCTGAATAATAATTTAATTCTCCGCCATACCAAGGATTATTATTTTTAAATAATTGTGTTACTATTCCATCATAAAAAGGTGGTGAAATAGGACCTTCAATTAATTGACCTTTTTCATTAAATTTACTATCAGGATGATTTTTCTGTCTTGCTGGTCTTATTCTACGCATGACTACCGGAACACCGTTTGCTTTAAGATATTCAATTGCTTCTTTTGCTTCGTCGAATGTAGTAGGCAACATCATCATATGAACGTGTACATGAATATATCTATCTTGTTCTAGTGCAAGTTTTTTAAGTTCTACAATATTTTCAGGTATAACTTCTCGTTTATGATATTCCATATGGTAACTAACAATAAAACTTGCTAGTTTTGGAAGTATACGTTTGTAAAATTCTAATGTTCTACTACCGTTAGTAGTAACGCCCACGTCAATTCCCTGCTCGTACATGTAATCTAATATTTTTTCAAAGTTAGGATTAACTGTAGGTTCGCCGCCAGTTAAGTTTATTTTAAATTTACGACCTGGAAGTTTACTTACAATTTTATCAATTGTACGTTTAGCAACTTCAAAACTCATGTGTTTGCTTTTGTTGTCGTGTGTAAACTCGTCACAATAACTACAATGAAAGTTACAACGCTTGCCCATGTTCCATTCAATCTTTACGACCTTGGCTTGGTTTGCGCTGGCATGTTCAACTGCTATAGTCTGCATGTACCCACTCCGCTAGTTTAGGATCAAAAGAACCTAATGTATTGTTTGCTGTTTTATCCCAATATGTTACAAGTCGCTTGAATGTTTGTTTTTCGTCTTTGTAACCTTGTTTTAATAAATGTAGTATTTGACTTATATTATTATAACGCCAATACGCATCTCTGCTTTGTTTAGTAAGAGCAACTTTTTTCTCTAACCATTCTATTGTTTCTGTAAGCAAATGTGTAGGAACATTAGTAATACGTTGACCTTCTCTATTTACTACAGGTCTTAGTAAAAATGTTGTCCCAGGATATCTTTCTTCTAAGAAATTTATCAATGCAGGTAGTGTTCTAATAGTCAAACTTGTCAAAGTAATATCAAATACTTCAAGGTTCATTTGTTTATAATATTGATCCATTACTGCAACTTTTTCTTTCCAGTCAGTTCCGGCACGTTGATATTCTTCACTACCTTCAAACCCATCTATACTAACACGTAACTTTACATCTTTAAATCTGTTAATATATTTTTCATCTATATTTCTAGTACCGTTTGTATTAATTTCTACTTGTGCATCGGGTGCTTTATCTAATAACGTGCTTAGATACTCAGGAAACTTTTTAATGTAAAAAGGCTCGCCGCCAGCAATATACACATGATTTAATTTTTTATCTATACTGCAAAAGATATTTTCCCAACTCTGATCGTGATTTGCCCAATCAAGTAAGTTTGGTTTGTTAGTACGCATTACCATTTCGATATGTTTATCGCTCATATTTGTAACTTCTCTAGCAAATGATTCATATCTTGCCGCCCATTTACTGCTATCTGTAGGATGACACATTGAACACATTAAGTTACAAGTACTGCCAACACGCAAATCAAGATTACGTATTTCTGTAGTTTCATATGGTCCGGGTTTAATATTTTGTTCTTTGACTTTGTTTAATGCTCTTCCTCTAAAACTAACTTCGCCTTTTGCTTCTTGATTATAGCAAATGTCACAACCGTCTAATGCAATTTCTTCTAACATTTTTTGTCTTACTAATTCATATTCTTTAGAAAAATACATTTCTTTCAAAGTATGCGTTTGAATATTTCCAGGCATTTGATAATGATTATTTTTACAACAAAGATGCATGTGTCCTTTGTTATTAATAAAAGGATAGTTATGCATGTAAACACAATAATTTGTCATTGTAAACATTAGAAGTACTCCTTTAACTCTGGTACTACTTCTCTGATATCTGTGTTACGCATTTTATCTAATTCTTTAGTAAACTTTATAAACAAATTCCATTGCTTCTCATTATAAGATGATTTTGTTAATGATGTACGTAATATGTTTAGGCTTTTATAATTTTTTTGATCAATAATATCAATAGCCTTTTGTTTTAATGCATCGGGCATAATATTAATATTTAGATATGCAGGGCTAGAAACTAAGCAATCAAACTTAAATGTATTTGGATCAGTATGCCATTTATTACTAGCATTTACTGTATCTCTAAACCATTCAAGTAAATTATTCAAATCAAATATATTGTATATTTGTATTGCACTATTAAAACTTCCACGTAAATTATCAAACTGATCAAACCATTGTATGTTTTCTCTGAGTGCGTCTAATGTTTGTAGATCACCACCTCTAATATATTCGTATATTTTTCCTGTACCACTTTCAACACTTACAATAAGTTTGACACGTTTAAACTTAGGCCATAACTCTTTTAAACGTTCTGGTGTTTTAGTTCCATTTGTTGTGTATGCAATAGTAATGTTGGGTGCAAACCCCCATTCAACTAAGTATTCCAAGAAATCAAACATGCCTGGTTGCATCATTGGCTCACCGCCCTTGAAATCAATACGTTCTAAATATTGAAACATATCTTTTTTACTTTCCCAGTAACTAGCAGGAATAATAACAGGCTGTTTCGGTCCGCGACTGCGTTTGAACTCAGGATCTACGACCATTAGTTTTTCTTCTTCTTTAAACCATGCCGTACTTCCCCAAGCGCCACACATACGACACTTTAGATTACAAGTATTACCAAAGTTTAAATCCATATGCCTTAGTTGCATAGGAGGATTTAATTCATATTTGTCTGGCCAATCTTTAATTTTATCATTGTACCAAGTTCTTCTACTATGTCCGACGGTTGCTTCTCTTTGCCAACACTGCGTACACGAGTCTGGTTTCTCGCCATTAATAAATTTTTGACGTAATTCGTCCATGTCTTTCCATGCTGAATCCAAAGTGTCGCCTTTATCGATATTAAATTCGCCACCTTTATATACGCAACAAGGTTTGATATTTCCATTTGCAGATAAGGCAATGGACATCCATGGTACTTTACATGTCGGCATAATCTTTTATATCCCATCCTCTTATCTTTGCTAGCCAATTATGTACCTCTACAGACTTTCCTTTGTCATCAGGTCCAGGTGTTTGATCATAACATTTTTTTAGAAATCCAATTAATTTTTCTATGCGAGGTTGATAAATTATACTATCACTTGCTCCTGCATCTCTTGGATCGTCATACATCATCTCTAATTGGCTAATACCGTTTTTAATACGATCCTTAGAAGCAAATACTGGTCCTATATGCTTTGGTGCTGTAACCACTTGTGTAAAATGTATAGGAATACGTCTATCATATTTTTCAGCCATGTCTGCGGCCCAATTATAATAGGTTTCAAAATGATCAACATTATACATCATAGTAGTGTAATTCAAAGTGGGACTATGCCTCAGATGTGACAAACATCTTTTAAAATTTTCTAAGGCAAGGTCCCACTTACTAGACCTAATCCATTCGTATATTTTTCCAGTACCATCATAACTGATGTCGATGTTTAATTTTTTAATATCGTTCAACATGTCGATAGTTTTTTTACTGAAATGTATACCGTTGGTATTAGTACTAATCTTTACATCTGGGTTACGTTGTAAAACTGCTTGTACAAAGTAATTAAATCTTTTATCGTATAAAGGTTCTCCTCCTTTTATTTCTATTATCCTTGTTTCTTCTGACACAAGGCTTGTAATCTGATCTAAATGTTCATAAGTTAAACTCCAATTTTTCATAGGCATGGTGTTAACGTTCCTAGACATTACATTGTTGGTTCCTCCAGGACGTTTTTGCTCTTGGTATAATTCTAAATCGTGTTTTAACCATTTGCTACTAAAATTACTGTTACACATAATACACTGTTGGCTACAAGTATTACCAAAACTGATATCCATATGTACATATGCTTCTTTATGTTCAGCAGACCATTTTTCATCACCGTTCGGAAACCAATTAAGCATTTTGTCTTTTCTGGACATCAATCCTCTACTACTTTTTTCTTTACAACCTAGACATTCATCTAACCAGTTTTTGGATTCTATTTCAAATGCACGTTTGCGTTCTAGTCCTTTATCGTTTCTAACATAGTCTACAATATTATCAATTTCAGTAATATGTTTGAAATCTTTACTTGCACAACAAGGATTTACTGCTCCATAGGCAGTAATACACAGACCATGTTGAACAGCAATACACGCTGGTTTAGCCATTAAATATCTCCTTCATTTCTGGAAATGTTTCTGCAAAAGTAATACCACGTTGCTTGTCGCATAGGTCAAGAAATTCTTTCATTTCTGGTAAGCGCCTGCTCCAGTCTTCGCTTTCCATAAATTTAAGCATACCTTCTAATCTACTAATACCATAACTTGCTTCGCGCCATTTTTCATATGTAACTTTTCCTTTATGCCAACTAGGAACACCAAGTTCCCAGTTTTCTTCCCACCAAGGATAGAATTCTTCATATTTTTTACGACATTCTTCTTTGAACCATTTAGGCAAAATTTTAACATTTAAATGAGGTGGATGATAAACAAAATGATAGTTTACACCGCCTGCACCAAATGGCCACATATTAATTTTCTTAAAGCCTTGCGTAAGTTTCCATTTTATAAAATCTGGAATGTAATATATGTTTAATGCTTGTACTGCACACGCTACAGTTACTTCTGTATTGTTAGGTGTTTCATTATCAAGTATATGGAATACTTCTTCTTGACGTTTCCATGTACTAGGATAACGTATATAGTCGTTCATTTCTTTAATACTGTCTATTGAATAGTGAAAACGTACTAATTTAAATTCTTTCCATAAGTCAAATAAATCTTCACGCCATTCAACACCATTTGAATTATAGCGTAGTTCTAAATCTTTAGCGTAACCCATTTTGATTGCATGTTCAAGTATCTCATAATGTTCTTCAATAATAAGACTTTCGCCTCCAGCAAAATAAATTTGTTGCATTGTAGGCATTTGTTCGTAAAACTGTTTCCAAAACGTAGGATTTTGTTTGTGCCAATTATAACTACTACCGTTATAACTACCTTTGTCTTTCCATTGCATAGTTTCTTTAAGACTTTCGTCTTGTACTGCTGGAAAAATTGCTTTGTAATCTTTTATCCAACCTGATGAATCATGTGGTGAACACATAACACAAGCAAGTTGACACTTAGTTCCAAAACGTAAATCAATGTATGCTAAATTTGGTGGTACACTTCCGTCTGGTTTTGTATCAGCAATAATTTTATCAACATCTACTCGCTGGCTCCAATAGTGCGTTTCCCACATACGTTTTGAATTGTGTCCTGCGGCTTCTTCTTTGTAACATTTTAAACAACTAGGAGGCATTTCACCTGCAAGCATTTGCTTACGCACATTACGCATGTATGTGCTATTCCATGCTGATTCAAAATCGCTTACATTTAGATTGTTAGGCTTGCCGTCTTCTGTCTTTAGAATTCCTACTTGCCCACCGTGTTTTTTGTCGTTTGTTTCGCCAACACTGCTTGCATTAGCGGTACAACATACCCGCATACTACCGTCCGGGCGGGTGGATAAATGGACCCATGGCAGTAAACAGAAGGTATCTGAAGGATATTTAGTGTTTGTCATGCTAATACTTATTCTTCTAGTTTACCAATTTAGTTGACATCTGGCTAATATATGCTACAATTAGTTATTGTTAACATTATGATGGATCTAATTATGAAAAAAATTATACCTTTGGTATTGTCATCTGTTGTTTTAACAGGGTGTATGACTGCACATGGCTTTACACACGAAACAAATCCAATTCATTTTCCTAAAGACTTATTTGCAGAACAAATAAAAGGTAATCAGTGTGTTGCTAAAAAACACCAGCGAGTTGGTGATATTGATGTAAATGATATTGCTAAAATTAATGCTAATAAGTTATTCGCCAATGATAATAGTTTAAGTGTAAGCCATGACGAATTGTCATATAAATGGGCAGAACTATTACGTCTAACTTACCAAGCAGAAGCAACTTCTAATAAGAGTCTTGCTAAAGATGTTGTAAACAGTTTAGTTTATATTGCAAAAGCAGAAGCATTATTGTCTACTACACATCGTGGTGATGGAGAATGTTGGAAAAACGGTAATAAAAATGCAAAATGTATACACCACACACCGCAACATACAAGTTTCACTTTTAATGCAATGATGTTTAGTGCTATCATTTTGAAAGAGCATATGTCAGACTCTGAAATAAAGATTCTAAACAAATATTTTAAGAAAGCATATAATGATTTTGTAAGTCCACTTGCTAATCAATCGCTACACAATAATGGCTTTTATGAATGGGGCGATGGAGGTATAGGGGTACTTGCATATGCACATTGGACTAACAATCATAAATTAGCATATCGTGAAATAAAGCAACGTAGAAGTAAGATGCTAAAAGTTATTACGAAAGAAGGTTATATTGATAACAATAGTTATAGAGGTAATCGAGGATACTGGTATCACACTCTAGGTGCAAATAGTATGTATGGGTATGCCTTACTTGCAAAGTCATATGGTGTTGACTTATTTAGAGACGAATATCTTGGACCTTACTTTAAGCAACTTGCACTGAAAGTATTAGAAGGTGACATAGATATTAAATCATTTGATAACATTGGTTTCCGAGGCAAGAATGTTAGTAGAGATCCGAAAGATGCAAGACGTCACATGCATCAACTGGCTGTTTCATTACCAACTATAATGGCATCTGAATTTGGTATGGCTGTTAACCCGCGTTATAGTTATACGAGGAAAGTTAAATGGGAAAGCATTGATAGATTTATCGGCTTTAATGCAAGTTGTTACTATAGCAGTAACAATTAATTAAACTGCTCTGCATAAGGATCAAATTCACTACCGCACTTTTGAGCGCAAACACCAAGTTTACCATCTGCAATGCTAGATTTGTCCCAACTTGATGTTATACTATGTATTAGCCTGCCATTAACAACTGTCTTAAGATCATTGTTAATCAGGCTAATGCCTTCTTTACCGCCAGCACTATCTATATGATCCCATACTTGTTCTACTTTAGGATCTGCATGCCACCATTTGTACATGCGTCCAGCAGTCCAACAACAAGGCATTAATAGTCCTTCGGCTGTAACAAATATACTTCCTTGCTTTGCAACTTTACAAGTAATATTACATTTGTCTAAATATTCTTTCATACTTCCGTATGACTTTTCTATTTCTTTTTGTTTTAGTAATGCTAAATTCTTATTCTTTTCTTCTTTAGGTGGGGCAAGTTTTTGTGTTTCTGCGCCTTTGCGATTTACTGCTTGGTGTTCATACTTGGGTTTGATATCACTTGTAATAAATCTTCCTGATTTTTTCTTTATAAATTTTTCACACCCCCATTGATTAGCAAGTGCTTCTGCTTCTTCTACTTGGTGTTCGTTGTGTTGAAATATTAAAAAGTCCCAACGGGCTCTGCCGCCTGCTTCAATAAATGCTTGCATATTACGTTCGACATTATCCCATACAACATTTTGCCTATACAAATGATTAGTATCACGCAAGCCATCTACACTAAAGATTACAGCACCTCTGCGTCCTATTACTTCTGCAAGTTTTGCCCACCAGTAAATATCTTTTGCACCTGCATTTGTATTCATGCTCAACCACATGTTAGCATTGTGTTCTCTAAAGTATTCGAATATTTCTAATGTATCTTTTGCAACAATAGGATCTCCTAAGTTGCCGCACATATACATAACGTTTAATTGCTGTATAAACTCCGGCTTGAACATTTGTTTTATATCTTCTAAACTTAGTTCAGCATTTGTAATATGGGGATTATCAGCCCCTCCATTCATATTACGATCACACATAGGACATGCCGCTTGGCATCTTTGTGTAACTTCTAAATGTACTTCTCTTATGTCTTCGTATCTATACATCGTATACTAATTTAATATCCTTCCCAGGACCTGCACGGCTAGGTAAATCTCCATATTGATCTACGTACCAATCAATTACAGCAACATACCAATTTTGACTGTTGTGATGTGCTTGTTTATTAAACTGATATATGTTATTGTTTGTGGCTTCCATAGTACTTAATGCTCTAGCACTCTCAGTTTGCAACTGCCTTAATGTTAGTTTACTTGCGTCCAATTTTCATATACCTCGTGTATTTTCCTAGATCAAGTTCGCCTTCATATAATACTTTTTTCATCGGCGCACTAGCACTAAAATGTTTTAAACTGTCTGAACAATTAACGTGTTCGTCTATTTCAAAATAATTATTACTTTGTAATACAACTAGTTTACCATTCGGTATTAGATCATACCATTTACTAAAGTTTGTAATATGTTCACAACTTGTGTTAACAATAGTATTAGCAATTTCTCTATTGACTTTTGTTACTTCGCCTCCTGGTTTAAATGTATCATATGTATGTTCATTGTAATTTATATCCATTATGTTTTGTGTACTTGCTTTAAATTTCCATGCATTACTAACTAATTCAGTATTAAATATTTCAGCAATTTTCCATACATCGGGATCAATATCAAAACTACGAATTTTTTCAAAGTCTAATTTTGCTTCTTGCATTAACGGAACAATACTAGCATACCAGCCTGCACATAAAAATATTGTACCTAGTGGTATATTTAATTTGCTAAGTTCATCAACTAACCACTTTTTACTTTTTATTTGTCCGCGACTCATTACATCTTTGTCGTATTCAACATTATGCTTATCTAATATTTCTAAAGGTTTTACAAATAAACTTCCTGTGTGCTTATCAAGAACACGCCATAAGAAATGTTTATTATTATCCATTGTTAAATTTATTTCATCAGCAACACTAGGTTCAATACGTTTAATACTCCAAATATTTTTAAATAGACCTGCTTTCTTTACATCTTCCACTAATGTATTTTTGCCTTCAATTAATCTAAACAAACTCATTTCATTTGACTCAATCAATGCTTTTCTTAAATCTTCTGTTGTGTCGTTTGTATCTATAAGTCTAAACAAACTATGCACATTTTTTTCTGTAACTGCTCTACGTAAATCTTCGTATTCGTCGCCTAACACTCTAAATAAACTATACAAGTTTTTATCAAAAATTGCTTTACGTAATTCTTCTTGTTCAGGTATAAAATTAAAGACTTCTGCCATGTTTTCCTGCATTACTGCTTGACGTAGTGTTTCGTAATCATCACCTAATAATCTGAACAAACTATGTATATTTTTTTCAATGTAAATTTTTCTAATATCTTCAATGTCTTCAATATCTCTATCTTCTAAGTACCTAAACAAACTATGATAGTTTTTTTCTTCTACAAATTTACGCAAGTCTTCATTTCCGATAATCCGTAATATATCTAACATATGCCCGTCATTATAAAAACGTCTGAGATTAGATATTTTATCACCATATAATATTTCAAATCTATCTAATAGATCTACAATAAACGGATCTCTTGGAGGTAAATCATTGTCTTTTTTGATAGGAACTATACTTTTAATTTTTTGAGGGTTATCATTTTGCTTGTATAATTCTTGCCATTCTTCTGCACTATCTGTATTTTCTACAAACTGTTCATACAACCAATTGAAGTCATTTATTAACCGAAGATCAGCGCCATTAGAAAGCCCGTACTCACGGCCAGCAATAGCACCTTTAATAGCGAACTTGCCGAAAGGCCGGTCCATTCCCACAGTTGTCCAAATATGTAATCTTTCATTTGTTTCATTCTCCTTTTGTCTATCAATAATTTTAGAACTTAGTTTAGCACATTCTCTAAATGCACTACGCCATGTACTAAATTCGCTCGAATTAAATCCTGTTACGCAGGATATCTTTTCCATCTTCTTAAATCTATCACTAATACTTGTAGTCATGTCTGGGCGACTTGTATCCATATCTCGTGTCATTTGTGTAGGAAATAGTTTCACACCTCCATACCCATATACTAAATCGTTAATAGGATTTTGACTACGCCATACATGAACTGCTCGATTATCTTCTGCTACATAATCAAAATTAAAATCATCTGCAATAATAGCATCACCGTCTATAATCCAAAACATTTCTGTTGAACAAATATTTGCCGCGGCAATGTGTGCTTGATGTATTCCTTTAACACCATGTATACGTTGCGCTCTTGGAAAACGTGCTTTTAGTTTGTTAAAGTTTTCGTCTGCATTTGCTTCATCATATGATATCATTACAATATCATATTCTGCTTTTTTAGTGGGAGTAAAGTTTGCTGGAACAGTATTAAATTGTGTAGTAGATGTACGTATATAAGGATGTTCTGGTCTTGGTGGGTTGCGGTATGTACTTTTAAAAAACTTGCTTTGTTGAGCGTCTAAGGGCGTTACAGCAATAGGAATATCCAACTGTTCTTTTAATCTTTCACCATAATCCTCGATTGCTTGTAACAAGTCGCTTTCGTCTTGTACTTTATCTTTCCATAATTTGTTCAAGTATTCAAAGTCACGAACGTTAACGTAATCCCAGTCTGTACACATTGTTTTGTACAGTCCTTCTCGAGCACCATATATAGCCCAAAGGCCGTTTTCAACATCAGCACCAGTCATACACCAAATATATAAACGTTCTAAATTTTTCCAATGGTTACCAATAAGTTCAGTTTTAGACGGTTTCATCCCTTCAACTAATGACATCTTAACACCTTCACGGAAGCCAGCACGCCATGCTTGATGGGGAGTTGCATTATTATATACTTTACTCATTAAACTGTTAATTTGAATATATTCTAAGTCCCAACAAAAGTCAATACCGGCACCAGCATTATCTGGGTCAGCATTTTCGTGTGTTTTCATTTTTAAGACAGTTTCTCTATCCCAACATTTAATGCCACCATTGCCATAACGCAAACCGTTAATGATATTATCAGCAGTCCAACTTACTACATGCCTTGATAAATCTACTCCATCTTGGAAATTAATTGTTTGATTTAAGAACTGTTCATCAATTTGATTATCGCCATCAATAGTAATAAAACGATCTGTTTCTGCTAAATTTGCACAAGCCTTATGTGACGCATCACTACCTTCTACGCCATGTACACGCTTTGCCCATGGAACTTTGGTTAGTAAATCTGCATAATTTTCTTCTGCATTAGGTTCATCGTATGACAAATATACAATGTCATAGTCTAAAACTTTAAATTGTTTCATACATTTATCCATCCATATGTACTAAAAACTTTGGGTGTGTATATACTTACATCTGATTCTTCTTCGTCATATTCAAAATGGACTGTATAACCTTTTGCTATTTGTTCTACAGTAGCATCAAATGTCCTAATTAACAAATGGGGATCGTTTGCTTTTGTAATACTGAACTTACATAACTGTCTGGGATTTAAAAGTATTTCTTGTGTTGTATTAACGTGTAGTTTCCAGTTACGCCATTCTACATTCCTAGTAATAATACAGTCTGCATCAGTTTGCTTAGGAATATCATATATTACATCTTTAATATCATAATTAAACTTAGGCTGTTCATATTCTAAAATTAAATATTGCTTTTTTGCAATATCATACTTTACAATATAATTTTCTTTTTTATCAGGGTTTTGCATAAAGTCAACATATTGATCTTCAGATATTTCTATATGAAATTCGTCTTCAGGCGGATAGTTTTGTAGCCCTGTAATTTTACTATTATCTTTATCAAAAATTAACCAATACATTGTTCGTACCTTTTTAGGATTTTTTCGCAAAAGTCTTTTTCAGTATAATGAAATACTCCGTGCTGTTGATGGTTTCCAATTTTAAGTCCGTTATTAAAATACCAATCTACCTTTTCTTGCCAATGCTCACTTGTGTCTATCCAGTTTTGGGCATGTAATTTCATGTGTACAAAATCTATTAGATCAACATCTTGAAAATTATTGTATTCCATTAATTCAAGAGCAATGGCCGCACATACATCAATACTTACGTGTGTTGGTTTAAATTCTTTACAGAATATATCATAAAAGTCTTTCCATTCTGTAATTATAATATTCAATAATTCAAAAAATCGTGATACTGTTTTTGTTTTTCTAAAATAATACAATCCTGTATAGATATTAAACAAATGATTTTGATGAAATACTTTTCTATAGTAGGTATCATTTATGCTTTCTTGCCGATATGTAATAGGATTTTGTGTAAAATATAATTCTTGATCTTTAAATTTGTTCCAGTCTATTTTATCTAAAAATAATACATCACTGTCAACTACAATAGTTTCATTGTACGGACTAAGATCAAATGCTTTCCAACGATTTTCAATTTTCCAGTCACTAGCACTTGCATCATCATGATCTAGTACAATTACCTTATCAAAAACAAAACTAGTTTTTTCATCAATTAAAGAATCAGTTACTAATGTAAAATTTTTATTACCACTTTGCATACCACTTAATGCACATAGATATGCTTGTTTTACATAGTCGTCTGTTTTATTATTTTGTGCAAAAATTAATACACCCTGTTTCATAGTAATTCCTCTAAACTATACTTGTTCATTGCATGTACAGTCATTTGTTTTGTTTTAATTGGGTTGTTGTCTATAATAAATGTAAGTTCATCATTATTAATTTTATGTAAAATATCTTTATCAATAGTATAATACAACTTACTTGGCATTTTTCCTACTATATCACCTTTAGCGTGACCGTTTAAAATATGCACAGCAATACTAAATGCAAAATCATTACGAAATGTTTGTTGTACTATTTGATATACCATTCGATAATGTTTCCAATTCTCTTCGATATGTTTAATTAAATCAAAGAATATCTTATTCTGTTTACATTTTGCAAAATATACACACGTAGCCCAATAAAAATCAATACTAGAATCACTAATTTTATTAAATTGGCGATAGTCAAGATTTTGTCCTAAATGATATGCATCTTTATACATCAACAAAGGATTGTTTTGTTCAAAACAATATTTGTAAGAGTTGTCACATATGATTATATCAGTATCCAGCATTAATGTATATTCATATGGAGTAAGATCGTAACTCAATGCTCTAGCATTATTCTTAAATGTTAGGTGCTTACCTACATTTCCGTTGTTATACATTTTTTGGGTATAGTTTTGGGGAGTATCTAAATTTATAATGTGTTCAAATGTACCATCGTCTTCAATGTTACAATCAGTAATAACACTTGTAGGAAGGTCAAGGTATTTTTTTACTCGTTCAGCAACCATGGAGGCTTGCTTTACATAGTTTATATCTTCATTATTAAATGCATGTACAAGTATGCCTTTAGACATCAATTATTCCTTGTACAGTCCTTTGGCTTTTTACTATTTTTTGATATTCATTATGATATTTTTCAGTTGCATCTGTAAATGCTTTAGAAAGTACATTATAAAAATCTTCTTTATCTAATACTTCAATAGGAGTTAAATTGTTATCGACAAAAATGTCACACTTTACTGCTAGTATACTTGTAATAAATTCTCTTGTAGCCGTGAATTGGCCGCCGCAATAGTATACTACACAATCTTTATTGTATGTTTCTTGTAAAACTCTTTTTTGATTTTTAAATGTTGTTACGTAGTCTGCATATTCTAATGCAGTTTTTAAACGTTGATCCATGACTTCTCCATATAGTGTTATTATACGGTAAAAATACTAAAAAGTCAAGTATTAACTTCCAGAAAAGTTAGATTGGATTGTTATAGTTGGTGCAGTTACATCTACATAAACTCCACTTGCTCTAGTAAACCCTATTGCGGTTGTTAAGTTACCAACAATATATTCATCAATTGCTACAAATCCTTTAGCATTGTTAGGTCCATTTGGTGCAGTTCCTGAATCTGTGTCTGACATCCAAATACGGAATTCAATAACTGAAGTATTAATTTCTCTTGCTCTAATATAATAGTTATTATCTGCATAAACACCAGTTCCACTTTTCCTAAAAATCTGTTGTTCTGATGATGTTAATTGAAAGTTACCAATTGCACTTCCTGTTCCAGACCCAGATGTAACTGTAGAGTCGTGATCAAAAGTTACTGTTCCTGCATTTGATAGCATTGTTGACCAGTCACTTGTTTTTGCTACATTTCCACCTGTGGCCGTACTTGCTAAACTGCTTACAAAATTAATTGATCCGCCACTATTAAAAAAATGTCTTCTATGGTTAGAATTACTAAATGTTGCTCTAACATATCCATTTAATTGATCTCTCCATTGTGTAGGGCCAAATGTTAATGACGGGCCTGTTCCTGAAGAACTTTGTAACGGAGCAAGTCTAAATCTATTTGGACTTGATTCTAAAGTAGTCATAGAGTTTTCATAATCAGCAAACCCTTTTT
>Ga0222715_10003089_pt1 | contig 14993 bp, 21 predicted proteins | sample C33_9DmetaG_FD_165056 | JGI IMG/M metagenome (GOLD analysis project Ga0222715, IMG submission 165056) | Estuarine water microbial communities from San Francisco Bay, California, United States - C33_9D | ecosystem: Environmental > Aquatic > Marine > Unclassified | place: USA: California...
CGTTGGTCTAGTACTTCTAGATCTATTTTATTTTGATCTGCAAGTTGTTCTGGTGTAAGGTAACAAAAATTACAACGAAAGTTACAGAAATAAGATGGATTTATACTAATGTTCATCTACAACCTGTTAAACAGATAGTGTTTTTAAATTAATAAGATCTAAATTAAAAACTACGGCAACTCTGTCTTCTTCACCTGTATAAGGAGTAACACTATGCCATACGTTTGCAGGAGCAATAATTAATCTATGCTTCTTTGTAGGAACTTTGTAGTGTGGACTTTCCCCAAACCCAAACACAGTTGAAAAACTAGGATCGTGTAAGATTAATTCTCCGCCGTGTTTTTCATTATCTACATCATTAAGATATAAAATACCAAATGCTAATGCACCACTATGTGTGTGAACGTTTTTGTAATCACCATTTTTCATGATTGGTAAACGTCCTGTATAAGCACTAACTAACTTTTCTATAGATTCTCTTGTGAACGGAGTATTTGTGTAAGATTGTGCTAGTTCCCAAAACCCGTCTACAAAGTAATCCCTAACAATAGATAAATGTGGGAAACTTTTAATAGTTTCTTCTGTGAAAAATGGTAGGAGATTATTTTCTCCATACTCTCTATGGCTTTCACCTGTCTTTGCAACATGATCAGCAAGAACTGTTGCAACCGCAGTATCAAGTTGATCTGCGACTTCTTGCGAAATGTCCAAATCTTTAATTAATGCATGGGTTTTAAAAATAGTTTCAATCATAACAGTATTTATACTCCTTCGTTTACATATGGTGTTACTTCTGTATCCAAACCATTTGCTTCAAGTATCTTAGGAGCAATAGTTTTCATTAATCTACAGTGTGCTTCTACTACATTATGGCGTTTAAAATCCTTAATTGTTTTACGACATCCGTTACATATTTCAAACATAGGACAAGTATAACACGATTTTTTCATACTTGCAAGATCAAAATTGTCCTGAAGTGGGGTAGCAAAACCTCCATTCATTTCATATTCAAAATCGATAGGTTGTTCTCGATCATCTCCAAATGCACCGCAACTGTAATAATCACCGCTGGGTTGTAGGGTTCTAATACCTTCGTCACATTTACGATTCTGTGGACAGGTAGTAGATCCGCCTTTGAGTCGTTTAACCATTTGTTTGGTATTAAATTCCCATGGTGTAAGTCCAGCCTCCCAAATTTCTACATATGTTTTATATATTTTGGAAAGCAGGTAAGGTCGATCTTGGTCTCCACTACTCATGGCATAATTTAATTTACACTCAACACCTACTTTCTCTCTACTTAAATTGTGTAAAGTATTAATAGGTTCTTGACCGTTGCTCATTTCTACAGCAAGTTCGACATTTTTCATTGCCGCATAATCATTCATGTCTGTCATGACCGCAATAAAGTCGGGACGATACCCTACATATTCTAACATAGCATCACTACATTTCCAAAAATCTTCAACTGTGAATAAACTAAAGTCTCCTTTTAGTCTGCCATCTCCGTAGTTAAAACTTGTTGTTACTCCTACACGATCGTTATTAAACAATGGTGACCACTTCTTTGGTTTCTTATAGAAAGGCCATAAGTTGGTAGTAAGTGCAATAGATGTTTCATAGTCGTGTTCATCTAGCCAATCTATAATACGCCAATAATAGTCTGGCTCTAACATAAGAGGATCGCCACCGTTTACAATAATAGTTTTAGTTTCTGGAAAACGTTTTAAGAATTGAAAAACTTGTTCATGCGAAAGTAGATCACTTTTATTATCAGCAATTTTTGTGCTTGAACAGAACGTGCATTTAAAATTACACAGTTCAGTTGGTTTAATTATTAAGTCCATCTATATAATATTCAAAACTTAGTACTCGTCTTGACCCTTTGTTATATGTTGCTTTGTGTTCAAATATATTTTGTTGGTTAAGCCAAACAAAATCTCCTCTGCGTGGAAACAGTTTGTTTTCATTTGTTTGATTCCTAACTTCTATACAGTTTTCATTTTCAAGTGTGTCATCAAGATATACTAATATGTTACTGTTAAAAGTTTTACTTCCTGCTAAGAAATCGTTGTGCCAAACAGAACTACCCGAATCAACATTTGACCACATGGAGCATTCTTTGTATTCAAAGTTTGGAAAGATCAATGATATGATATCTTCGCCAAGCAGTTTATGTATCTGTGTGAGTTTGTCTTTTGCTTCTTTTGGTATCTTTGTACTTAATGAAGCATCACCGTCAGAACAATCTATAAAATTAAATTGATCAAAATAATCCAATTCTATATTATCAGTTAGAGTTCCGTGAACATAACCGTTAATAAAAAAATTGTTTAGTTGATCTTCTTTAATCATTGTTAGGTGTCATGTTTCCGTATTTGGCTTCACAATAGTGTACATAGGGAGTATCTTCAATATTATCTACTCCTTCTATTTTGCATATTTCTCTATTAATCTCGCGTATTTCTTCTTTTAATAATTGTCCATATGGTTCCATGTTATTAATTAACCCAACATACATTTCATATTTTACTGGGTCATTTTGAAACTCGTGTAGTTTGGTAATCCAAACATTGTAAAGTTCTGCACAGAGATCACGCTCTTTGGCCAGTTTCTCTTTCTTTTCAAATAGTTTCTCTGACTCTGTCATTTTTCTTCTCCGCATATAAAAACAGTTCACTATGTAATGCTGGTTTCACATAATCTATGAAGTCATTGATTACATCTGTTCTTAAATTGTTATTGATCCTTTTAATACTTCTAGACGGTGTATTAGGATTTAATAAATCTACAATGTAGTTATGTATCGAGTTGAAGCCAGGAAGTTTTTTTAGTATCTGATAACAGTGTCTTCCAAATTCAGCAGGAGTTAATTGTTCTGCATAGGTTGGATAAAGTTCTTTCAGCAATTTATTACCTGCATGATTCATAAACCACATTTCGTGCATTTCTTCTCTAGTAAAAGAATAACAACTCGATATTGTTCTGAATCTATTTTTTTTAGACTTGTACAATCCTCTCCAGTTATCAACACCATCTTCATCCATTAGATCACTGTAAACTTCCACAGTTTCAATTTGGTATTGTTCAATATAACTCTTGTTGCTCAGTGTGCTATCTGGTAAGAACATGTAATCGTGTCTAAAACTACTCCATGCTTTGAAGTTCCATATTACCTGCATTTCATTATAAAAATCATCAAGTGTACTGCCAGGCATAGCGAGGATTAGTTCTAATGCTGGAACAGGAAAGCCTTCTTCTGTGCAACGTTTGTTTATGTGTTTTGATAGTTCTATTTTATCATCAAAGGATAAATCAACACGTTTAGCCACACGCATTGCTTCGTCACTAATGCTTTGTATACTAACTGTAGGAACAACACTAACATATTCTGTTTCGCCCCACATGTCTGTGCCACCGCCTGCTTTGCTGTGTTTTTCAGGACCCTTCCCTACAACTTCAAACCATCTGTCTATGAGTCTTTTACGTCTTTCTAAACTAGGAGACTTCATTGTTGAAATATCTGTAAGATTAAAATTGTGTTTCCAAGCAAACGCAAATATTTCTAGGTCTCTATCTTCAAATGCACCAAAGTTAGCATCAGTCAAATAAGCATCTCTATATCCTGCACTTTTCATTGCTAGAATATCACGTTGAACAATATCCATTTCCTTTTTAAGAATTTTAGTTTCTATTCCTCCGCCCCATTCACAGAACACACACTTGTACGGACATCCTCTTGTGGTTTCTAAAACAATGAAAGGTTCTAGTTTATATCTTTTAGCGTAGTCTAATTCTTCTTTTAAAAAGTCAAAATGTTCTTCGTAAACACTGTAGTTAGGCATAGGACACTTACGTTGCTTTGTGCTTTCTAGTTCCCAACTGATATCTTCTTTTCTAGGTCGACCGTCATTCTCTATGTAACTGTTAATAAAATCCTCAATGAACACTTCGCCCGGTTTGGTAGGTAAACATACATAATCGTATTGAGGTCTACTTTGTAAAAATTGTTTGTCGTTGGTTCCTATGTGCGGACCGCCTACAACACAGATTGCTGAGGGATTAATCTTTTTTACGTACAGTGATAACTCATCTATAATTTCGTAGTTCCAAACATAAGAACTAAAAAGATAAACATCAGCGTTTGGAATTTCATCATATATTTCTGCAACACTTTTATATTTGTTAAATTTATAAGGTGCAGGAAGCCAATTAACACAATCAGGATATTTGCCATAATGATTATAATGACTCTGCATCATAATCCATGTCATGTTATTTGCAAGGCTCCAGTCAGCATGTGGAGGGTTTACAAATGCAATTCTAATCTTTTTCTGTGGTGAAGTCAAAACTTGCTACCCTCCTTGTAATACTTGTTGACTCTGCTCTATGCCAAAAACCTCTAGCATTACTAACCAAAAACAAGTCACCCGCCTCGGGTTGATATGAAGCAGTTTCCTCATTACCTGTTAGAGATCCCCATTTAAAATTAATGGATCCTCCTGTCTCTGGAGCAGTATCGTCTAAGTAATACAAAAAGAAGATATCATAATCTTCAAACATATCGGTGTGCCATCCTTGATTATCACGATCTACACCATCCCATACAATAAATTTATTATATACAGCATCTGGCCAATGAGTATCTATATATTTTTCTTTTAGATAGAACGCAAATGTAGTAAGACGTTGACTCAATTGAGGATCAATATCTTTGGTGCCATTGTCACGTGAACGTTCTTCCGTGTTAAGCAATCTAAACTCGTTAATATTAATTAAATCTAAACCATTGGGTTCATTTAACCTGTAGTAACCTTTAGTTTCAATCTGTTCTCTAATGCTCATACTAGTACTTATCCGTTGTTTTTTGTTCTGCGTACTGAAAGGTTTTTTTGAATGCACACTCGCCTAGATCGTGTTCTATGTATTTGTAATCTTGTTTGATAAAACAAGTAAAAGGACATCTGTAAAAATATTCACACGAGAAACAGTCATACGTTTTAAAGAAGTTCATCATAACTTCACTAACATCGTCGTCTTTGGTTTTTCTATCAACAACATATGCCGCACCTGAACAACCTTTTGGTACTGTGTTATCCTGTAAAATTGTTGTATTGTTTCCTCGAGTGCAAGTCATTTTCATCACAGGAGTTTGTGTTACAAAATGTTCAATGTTTAAACACTTTGGATAGTTGTCTATTAAAAACTTGTAGAATTCATATGTTTCTCTTTCGCTAGGCATCATGGTCCTGTTTAGTTTGTCTTCTTGGGTTGGCCATAAACTATCCCAGTCAATAACAAAATTATCGTATAAGTGTTTAAAGTATTTGTCCTGCTGTACTGATTTCATAGACTGTGCTGTAAGAACGCAAGAAACCATTGCGATATTATCTTTAAATATTTCAATGTTACGTTTATATATTTCAAACTCTTTCAGACTAAATCGTCCGGAACTGTCATAACTTGTGCTTAGGATAACATTGTCTTGATCTAAAAATTCCAACACGGGTTGTGCGTTTTCAAAGACTAAGTTCGATACAAAATTAAAAACAATATCTTTATCTTTATCAGTTACGTTTGCTCTTACCTCTTTAATAAATTCATTGTAGATATCTAAATGACCATCGAGGATATATTTGTCTTGGAATACTTCTCCTCCCATTATATGAAGTTTAAAGTATTTTGTTTTATTGTTATTGTTAATCCAATTAGATATGTAATCTACTTTTGAAAGTATAGATTCACGTGAAGTATTTTCGTTGCTATCGTGTGCTTGTGGACAAAATACACATTTGAGATTACAGTTCTCAAAAAGTATAACCACAATTTCAGCATAATCGATAACCTTCTGATCGATTAATTCATAGATACGTTCATTCATGCAACTATTTAAGTGTGAACTTTTGTAGTGCTGATGTATCTGATGTGTTGTTTAATTTGGATAAGTGTGATAGGAATACTGTTACAATAGTTTCTTCAAGTTCTGCAGGAATATATTTGATATCAATGCTTCCTGAAGTCATAGCACCCATAACAGTAGAATATTGTTCGTTACTTAGGTTTCCGCTTTTTACTGTATCAATATAATCAAATGCTCCGATAGCATCTTCTTTTACACTGTCAGCAATGTTACTTTCTGCGTCGTTAATAATAGCAAGATTAACTTCCTTTACTACCGCAACCAAAGCAGAAAGTTGTTCTGTAGTTGCTTTTGAAATATCAATTTTAGAATTTGCACCTGGCTGATAACTCTTGCTAGGTACTGTTGTTTGTCCGTCATTCCAATAACTGCCTGAAAACACAGACATCTTTGGTAATGCATTAATATTACCTAGAGTTTTATCACTGCCTCCGAGTGCAGTTTGCATGTTATCATTAAGAATGTAATGATCAATTTTTTTACGTGCTTCTAAAATTTGTTCTTCATAATATCTCTTTAAGAAAGAAGACATAATCGAAACAAGTTTTTCTTTTTTAGCAAAGTTTGCATCATGCAAATGACTTGCCATTAAAAATTCAAAACTAGGTTTAAAGTCTGCACTGACGTTTACTGCCGACACACTTGACCAAGCACTTTTAAGTGCAGTAGTTAAAGCATCGTTTTGTTTGCTTTCTGTTTTGATTTTGTAATCATAGCAATCAATAAACATATTGTATGAACTGTTGTCCATATTTGTAGTTGATTTTAACCAAGTTCCTACAATCTCTGCAAAACAACTATTATCAGCATAGATTACAACCTTAGTAGTTTTAGCAATAAGGTCAGCAAACCATTGTGCATATGTTGAATCACCAAGAATCTCTGACATATCAAGGCCGGCGTTTGAAACATTGTCGCTTGCGTTGATTGGATCTGTTTTGTATTCTGCTGATGCAATTACAATATCCGGTGCTTCGATTAAGTTGATGAACTTATCTTGTTCGATAAAAACATTGTTAAACAGGTGTAACATTTTCTAATTCCTTGGTGTCATTTTGTCTTGCTTCACTGTATTTAACCAAATCAACGTCTCCGGAAGCGATACCCTGTGTTAATATAAACATCGGATTGTTCTCATTTGCCCAGTAATGAAATAGGTTATTACCTTTAAACATATAATCATTAAAGTATTTGTCGTAGTATTTTAGGTTATCTTCACTAACAGCATTATAATAGTAGAAGAAGTTTTCGTGCTTTAATAAACTTAGGAAATTAATTCCTGTAGTATCATCTGTAGCATCTAGTGTATGTGACTTAACGTGTGCTTCAACTTCTTCTAATTGAAGTGTGTATACATTATATAAAACCAAACTATCTAAAACGTTTTCCCACTTTTGAATAATGTCTAAATTGCCTTTAATAAAATCGTTGTATTTGTCGTTTGGTTGTAATTTTTTATATGTAAAAAGCATTTCCATTGTTAGTTTTTCTAAACTTGGAATGTTAACTAGGCTTTTAGAGTTTAGATATTCTTTCAAAAGTTCTAAATCAGGATTTACAATATCACAAGGTACGTTCAAGTTGCTTAGATAGGTAAGAATTTTATCTTTGGTAAGTGTGCTATCTTTTAAATCTACAATAAAATATGTTTCTTTATCCTCAAAGTATTTCTTTAAATCTTCAATAGGAATAGGAAGAGAAGTATTAACAATTTTCATTATCTTCTACCTCTTGAACTATGACAACTTGAATGACAACTTGCATGACAAACGGACTCTGTTTTTGTAGTTGTGGTATCTCTTTTTGCTCTATATTCTGTTCTTAATGCAGTAAAGTATGCTTCAAGGTTAGATGCACTAACCAATGAATCTGTTGTAACACCTCCAACTGCAACTGCTCCAAGAGTTTGTCTATCTGCCGCCGGAAGATGTGACACCTGGGTTTGATCAAAAACAATGCCTGCTGTTGGTCTTGAACCTGTGTTTCCGCCGCCGCCTGTTACGTTTAATTGAGCACGGAGTTTTCTAATATTTGTATACAACTGTGTTTCAGTTAGCAATACGTTTCTAATAGTACTTGCTGTAATAGTAGTTCCTGTAATACTTCCGCCCACAATACCAATTGATCTGCCAGACGTTGTTCCGCCCCACCAACTTGCAGGTGCTTCTGTAAATGGTTCGTTGTTGCTTGCCCATACAATGCTACCGTTAGCATCTGCTGTGACAAAGTCTGCAAACCTATCAACTATATTCTGTTTTCTTACTGGATCTGTTAATGTAGCCATCTATTCTTCCGCGTTCTTTATCTAAATGTATCATCAGCGATCTAGGACTTGCACAAATAGTACCATCCCATTCTAACTGATGACAGTCTCCTCCACAGTATTTATACACAGGACACTCCAAGCATAAACTATTTCCGGCCGCTTCACACGCCATTATTTCGATGCGTTTTGGAGCAAAAAGTAGGTCGTAAATAGGCATATCTATGGTGCCGTAGTGATCTTCGGGTGCAGAATTAGGACATCCTGCTATAGTTCCATCCGCATTAATTGTAAACAATTTCTGTTCACAATCTCTGCACCAAGTACCTGCTTTTGTTTGTCCTGTTTCAAATTTTGTGTATATGTTTTCCATAAAGTTGTTGTGAAACCAATCTCTTGCATCATATTCTTCCATTTGGTGATGCATTTTGAGAAACCAATCATCCATTTCTTTGTTGGTAGGAAAAATGTGTAAATTTCTAGTAGCATGACCATTTTTGGTAACACGTTCTATATCCATTTCCTGCACACCCAATCCTTTTACATACATTAAAAGTTCAATTGGTTCCATATTAACAACATCTTTGGTAAGGCTAACAAACAATTTTATTGTTACACCTCTGCCTAACAGTAGTTTGATATTTTCTTCAAACAAAATCCGTTGGTTGATGTTATCAAATCTAATTTTAGGATCCCAACTGGTACCAATCCTTTTACCTAAAACCGTGTCTATGAACTCTAATTTTTCAGGAGTTAATTTATGCACTAGATTTGTTGTTATTCCCCAACTAGCATTTGGCCAATGTTTTGATATTTCATCATATGCTCTTTGCATATCTTCCAATGGTGCTAGGAAAGGTTCGCCGCCGTGAAACTCTATGTGTAAATCAGGTTTGTTACTCATGCTGTCACTTAGACGTGCAAACCAATCAATTGTTCTATCGACGTCAAAGTATATCTTACGGCCAAACTTGCCACTTGTAAAACAGTGATCGCAATTTAGATTACAGGTCTCTGTGGTTTTCAGATAGACCATCATGTGTTGTTTAGGTGCTGTCATATTGTAAAACTCAAACTCTCAAGTCTATCTTTATCAAAATTAAATGTTCCAAAACTTAAACTTAAACAATCTGTTACATTGGTTGCTTTGTGTTTGGTATTAGGTTTAATATGGATATGCTTGCCTTCTTTAAGTTCTACTGTTTCTTTATCTATAATAAGTTCTTTGGTTCCTGAACATACATGAATAATAACATCGCAAGGATCAGTATGCATATTGAAACTTCCTTTTCCTGCGTAACCCCAGTAAGCATGACAGTCAACCGGCATCTTAAATTGTTTAGATAATTTGTTTGTGTGATCAAATATTTCTTTATTATATTTTTCAATACCTTGTATCTTAAAACCATACTGACGTTTGCTTGCGGCCATTATGATTTCCACAGCCTGAGTATAACTTTTAGCAACGTCATTAATAACATAATCCTTTTTATATTTGCCATCATTCTCTATGATATAGATTAATCCAAGATCATAGTAGTGTTTGCTGAATAGGATTTTCTCAAAGTCTTGTTTTGTAAGCATATAGGTATTTATGGAGTTATGTACGTGGTTAAAAATTTATTTTGATTCCAGCAGTAAGTGTTCTACCATTTTGGTTATATCCGTCTGGTCTTTCATACTGCTTGTCAAATATATTGTTAAACTGTGTGTAATAGGTAACTTTGTTCTTGATGTACTTTGCTGAGATATCAAATGTACTAACTGCATTCATGTCTTTTCGTTGCCAAGTTTTGCTATCAGTATCGACGTGTGATCCGTAATAGTTCCAATCTGCTGACAGTGACACGTTTTTATAATCATACCATGTAACGTTCATATTGTTTTGCCATATTGGCCTGCGTAATAGTGTTGTACCATTACTATCTTGTGCTATAACGTAATCTGTTTTATTAACCAAACTTAAAGAACCGTGTTGCCAGGTTAATGTTGCATCTGCACCTTTTCTAATACTAGTTGCATTATCGTTTTGATACGTATTGTTTTGATATATTAATTGATTATCGATGTAGGTATTATATAATGCAATGTCTATAAATTTATTTCTATATCCTATTTCATATGTCTTAGATGTTTCTGTGTCTAGATTAGGATTACCCAGAAAGCCCCAGTTGTCTTGTCCGTACATTTCATACACCGTGGGTGCTTGATAGGCAGTACTAAAACTGGTACGCCAACCATTGTAACCGAAACCTATTCTATAAGTTTGTTGATCATCAAAACTGCTTAGGTTATCATATCTAGTGCCAACAGTAAACAATAAATCGTTAGCAATTATTTTATCTACGTTAATAAAATATCCTTGATTGTTTCTTGATTTATCTACACTGCTAATATAACCATTTATATTTGTATCAAAATCTGCTGATACCTTTTCATTTTCTACGCCTAAACTTATATCTGTATCGTCTAACTTTATTAAGTGTGTTCCTAAAATAGTTTTTGTATTAGAATCGTATGTATCAACTGTACCATTATTATTATAAGTTCTATTGTGATTGACATTGTTAAAGGCAAGTTTACTGTTGCCTGTGAATGATATAATATCAATATATTGATTGTTAAACTTCCAGTCGCCTGTGTAATTTAATGCATCACTACCACTGTTATCTAAATCAGTCTGATTATGTTTGCTATTAAAGTTTGTGTTAATCCATAATTTCCCAACATTGCTTGTAGTTTTCAAACTGTAGTTTTGTGTTTCGAACCCGTCTTTTTCTTCGCCTTGTGGATATACACTTATGCCATCAGTCTTTTTATTTTGTACAGTAAAGTCTAATAGATGACCGTTAACATATTCTCCGTATTTGATAGTTTGTGTTTGAGAATTGTTTGTACCTAAATTAAAATCAACAAACTTTTCAGTGGTTGCATAGGAAGTCATATTAACAACACCACCTACAGCATTCGGACCATATACTGTTGCCATTGGACCTTTTATTATTTCTATGCTGTTAACACCTATAAGAGAATGTTGACTAATATCATCAACTCCTGTTGGTGTGCTGTGATCTTTTATGGGCATACCGTTTAAGGTGAACAGTGTATGATTACTGTCTGTTCCACGCATAAAAGTACTGCTCATTTGTCCATCTGGTCCACTTTGAACAATGTTAAGATCTAGATCTTTATATGTTTCTGCTTCTATGTAATTGTATGTGTAAGTTTTGTGCTGTAGATCACTTGCTGATCTCATTGCATAGATCGTTATCTCAAGAGGCTCACTGACAGCCGACGATGACCATAAAAAAAGGACTAGTAAATAAGTCCGTAAGCGATGCACCATAACTCAAGTCCTACTTTGTATAGCAAATATGCTACCAGAGGACTAAGTGCTAATGCACCTACAATATATTCTCTACTCATATATGCTAGTTATACTTTTTCCTTTTCAAAGTACTTTTTACTGTACCAATTGTAGAAATCAGAATCTGTAAAGTATTCTGCAATATGATTAGCAGGTACTTGATCGCTTCTAATACAATCAGCAAGATTTTGATATTCGTTTTTATCTACCTTGACTGGTTTGTTGGTCATGTTATTGTTCCTAGGATTTCATTTTCATGAATGGTGACGTACTCATTATCGTCATGTTTAATTATTTCACCACTGCCTAAATTAAACACAATTCTGGTTCCGGGTTGAACTTCTGTCTCGATAAACTTGCCTTTTTTATCATAGGTTCCTTTACCTATCGCAAGTACCGTACCTGTAGCAAGGCCATCATTTTTACTGTGAGCAATTATAATGCCACCACTGGTAGTTTCTTCTTCGTCAACATCTACAATTAATTTATCGCCGAGTGGGCGAATGTTAAAATCACTCATCATTTTCTCCTTCATGTGCTCGAATAATTATGTACATAACCACAACGGTGGCTATCATTCCGATAATTAATAATCCTATTCCGTGAATAGGTTCCATTAGGCGTGTTCTCCGCCGGGGTCGTTTTCGTCAAAGTAAACCTTGTGTGGATTACCATGCTTGTCGTGATGTATGGTGTAACCTCTTTGTCTACCATATGAATGATAACTGCCAAACAGATATGGTTTACGTTTTGCGGTTTCAAAAGTTGCTACCGTAACAGCAATAGCACCTACTAGAAGTACATGACCTACTGCACTGATACCAAACACTGTCCAACTACCAACAATCAAACTAAATGTAATACACCACATCCATGCAAGTACCTGCATAATCATATGCCGTGTATTGAAATCTGGAATCTTACTGAGTGGATTACGTTTGTCATCCATTACACTATTCCAACTGTCATATATAAACTGTTTCATCTAACCTTCACTTTCTAAATTCCATACTACTATGTTAGATTTTTTCGCCGACTTCAAATCCTCGGAACGTTTTGAACCTTGGAAACCTAAGCGAATAAGTACCGTCTTGATTTTGTGTAATAGCATCTGCTCTAACCTCTACAATGTTGCCAGGAATCCTGCTACGATCATTCCAAAAACTATCACGATCGCTGTCAGTAAACCCACTACCAACATTAACTTTGATATTTCTTCCGTCATCAGATCCTTCACAAACGAATGCACCAAGTTTTCCTTCGTTTCTTCCTGTTCCTTCTTCAACATGTTTTACCTCCAATGAAACCTCAATAAAAGGTTTCTGTTTCAGCCAACCAGTTGAACGTTTACATTCATACTTGGCTGTAGGATCCTTGATCATGATGCCCTCATAGCCTTGATCAATAGCCTCCTTGTTAAATTGTTTAAACTGCTCTTGACCTTCTTGAGTGTCTAGGTCAACTTCCACTTTAGGAATGATCTGAATATTGTCAAAACCATCAAATATTTTACAATATTCTTTTAAAAACACATGGCGCTGACGTTGGTTGAGGGTAGACTTGCCCTGTTTGAATTCACTCAACGGTATTATGTCAAACAGTTGCAATACGGCATCGTCTGCCTGTACATTATCCTTTCTATGAACTTGTTTCATCAAGTCCTGGAAAGAATTTGATACAATTTCGCCATCAAGCACCATTGCTCTTGTAAGTCCTGATTCAAGGACCTTTTGTTTTATGAATTGGGTTATCTTGGTGAAGTTCTGTAACGTCTTGCCATTTCTAGTATATTGCGACACGACCTCTCCCATACCACAGTCTACGACTGTGAGAACTCTAACACCATCCAATTTTTTATCCAGGCATACTGTTTTACTCACTTTCTTTTGATGTTTTGCAGAATCATGGGCCAACATACACTCAAATACGGGCACCTTGTATTCTTCTTTATTTTGTTTTTTTGCTACATTGTTAACGGTCTTTTCACTTACACCGCAACGTAAATCTTTAATTAGGATACGTCTATAAAAACCATTCCATTGTTCCACTGTGGCAACATCCATTGCCAACTTGATTGCATCTTGGGCGGCATGACCAGTTAACTCCCTAGAGTATAATTTTTGTGCTAGTTCAGTGAATACCGGCCATGCCAAACCTTGTCCGTCCTCTGTTGCTTCAGGGACTTGCTTAACGCCAAATGTGTATAACTTATCAAGTGCCATTCGAACACCTTCGAAGAACTCATCAAGTCCTTCATTCATTGCTTCTGCTAGAATGGCTTCTTTTGCTAGACGTGAATTGTCTGCTTCTAGTCTAGCAATAATGTCTTGTGGTTGTGTTCTCATATCAATTTCACCAATATAAAAATTTGTAATCCTAGTACCATTATCGGCACAATAGTTCTAATAAGTTCCATTGTGTGATTGTACTCGTCTAGTTTTCTTTCCAATTTGTTACGTCTATTTTTCTTCATCGTACTGCAATATTTCAACTTCGCCGTCAGGCAATTGTCTTGTTTTAATAATTCGTTTGTTAATAAGATCATCAATGGTCTTGGTAACAACTCTAACTGTGTTAACCTGTGAACCAACATACAATCCAAACAGTGTACCTAGTGTGTAGGCAATAAAAATCCAAACTTCTGTTTCCATTATATTCCCCTATAGTGTTCTATAACTGTATTAAGATCTGCAAACTTTACAACTGCACTTTTGTCACCTAAGTTTTTCAGTGTAACAGGATGTGCTGTGTTAATAAACATAGGTTGATTAAGTTCCTGTGTGTTAACAAGTTTGGTAGGATCTAGTTTGTCATACCAATACACAATAATTCTTTCGTCTGTGATATTTTCAATGAAAGCACAACTACCTTCGGATAGATCTTTTGTTCCTGTGAATTGTAGTTTAGTTTCTAGTTCAATCTCTTCAGGTTGAACAAATTCGTATGTACCTTTTAACCAAAACATTATGATACCGCCTTTTGTTTTTCTACAATATCAAATGCGTATTGATCCCAAGGTTCACTATCGGTTGCATCTAGTTTAGAAACTTTCACTTCAAAGTTGCTGTTGATCATTTCTTCAAGACCTTCAACAATAAGTTCAACATCTTTTTTATCGTTAGTGTCTGCCCAAAGCGTACCATACTCCCACCAAACATTTGGCTTTTGAATATCTGCTTGTGCAAATTTAACATCAATGTTGTTAAGTGTTCTAGTTTCTAATCCCATGTGTGCCTCCGTTATGTGCCTATTAATTTAATGTGCTTGTTTTTCTTTTTGGAGTTTAAAACAAGCAAAACATTAACTCGCATCAATTTGGGTCTCTCTTATAAAGCGATAGAATTAGATTCTGTTACCCAGGACGCAAATGCCCATTCTCGCTTATATCTATTATCTCTAACAAATATAATACTACTATACATGGTATTACCTGAAATGTCAAG
>Ga0222715_10003090_pt1 | contig 14992 bp, 20 predicted proteins | sample C33_9DmetaG_FD_165056 | JGI IMG/M metagenome (GOLD analysis project Ga0222715, IMG submission 165056) | Estuarine water microbial communities from San Francisco Bay, California, United States - C33_9D | ecosystem: Environmental > Aquatic > Marine > Unclassified | place: USA: California...
AAAATAGTTCCTTTTGGATGTTCTCACATGGCAACAATTTCCCATGCAGTAGGTGAACTAAATCCAAATTTATGCAGAAAAGTATTTAATTCAGAAATGCAAGGTATCATTGGTGGAAATTCAAATGAAAAAATTATTGAAGATGTCTATCGATTTTCAAATAAATATCAATTAGATTCCAAATTTCATGGTACTACCTTTGGAGGAAATGGACCGCATCCTCAACCACTTTCAAGTGATAGAATCAATTTAGATAATACTGTTTTTTATATACAAACTACTTACACAAATAGATTATGGTTACCAACTACATTAGATTCACACACTAGTTCATTTCATTCAATGAATCTAAATGGTTCTTTACTATATAGAAACAATGAATTCGCTAAAAAAGAACTTAATAAGTTTTATGAAACATATATAAAATATTTTTGGAATCATTATCTTAATTTATTAGATTTATTACAAAAAATTGATATGTTACAAACTTATTTAAAAAGTAAAAATATTCCATTTGTACATATGTTTTGGTCTTTTAGTGGAAATGATAATGAATGGCAAGCATTTGATACTGATGAAACAAATCATAGAGATTTATCTAATATTAAAGAACAAATAAATGATATTCTAACGAGAATCGAATTTGTTAAACCATATGGATACAATACAGTAACCGAATGGACTGATGATTTATTAACAAAAGAAGATAAAGAAAAAGTTCTCCAACAAGATGAAATACATATAACTAAATCATTAGCATATAAGCTATTTGAGAATGTTATATATCCTGAATGTAACTCAAAAATAAGTTCATAAATATTTGGATTTCTCGATTTTTTTTCGTATATTTACATAGTAAATAAGACATAAAATATGGCAAGAGTAAGTTATTCTCAATATGGTATGTATTCAACCTGTCAAGAACAGTATAAGTTAAACTATATTGATAAGTTAGGAACATCCTCAGCAAACATCCACACAATTTTCGGTAGTGCAATGCACGAAACAATACAACACTTCTTAGATGTGATGTATAATGTTACAAAGAAACAAGCACTTCAATTGGATTTGGAGAAAATGTTATATAAACAAATGGTAGAACATTTTACCAAAGAATCTGAGAAGATGGAAGATGGTATGTATCCATGTAAAAAAGAAGAGTTAGGTGAATTCTTTGAAGATGGTAAAGCAATACTTTCATATTTCACAAGTAAATTAGATAAATTATATACTAAGACTGGATACGAACTTGTAGCAATAGAACAGATATTAAATGCTGAGATTAAACCAGGTGTTCATTTCATTGGTTTTATTGATGTACTTCTAAAAGATAAAACTACACAAGATTATATTATCATTGACTTGAAAACTTCAACAAGAGGTTGGAACAAATATCAAAAGAACGATAAGATAAAAACCTCTCAGATGTTATTGTATAAAAAGTTTTATTCAGATAAATACGATATACCTTTAGATAAAATCAAAGTAGAATATCAGATACTAAAAAGAAAGTTATGGGAAGGTGTAGATTTTCCTATACCAAGAATATCTAAGTTTGTTCCTGCTAATGGAAAACCTTCAATGAACTTAGCGTGGAAAGGATTTACTAACTTTGTAGATTCTGTATTTGGAGAGGGTGGTGATATAATACAAGAAGTATTTCCACCAAACAAAGGTAAGCAGTGTGATTGGTGTGAATTCAAAACAAGAAAACTTTGTTCTTTGTGGAATTAATCATCTGTTTTTTATATTTGTATATATTTATATTAAAATATATTAATAAAAACGGAGAGTTATGGCAGAAACAAAACTGACAACAGTAAAAATTGTAAAAGATATTTACTCATCATTCAAAAGAATTTCGTTTGATTCCAACATCACATTACAAAAATTAGTAAATCGTTCTGTACACAAGTACATTAACGATGACGATTTTAAAAACGAAATAAACACTTATGAAGAACTACATATTAGTGGTTCTCAATTTTAAAAGGAAAATACAATGAGTGCAAATGCAAGTGGCCCACAATTAAATTCACTTAGAAACAATTTCAATGATTTAGTTTCTAAAAAGAAAATGGTGGGTAGTACAAAAAGAGTTATCTGGCAATCTAAGCGAAGATATGGAAACATTTAAAAAAATTATTAATTAAGGTTATATGAGTAAAAAGAAGAAAATCCTATTATTATCTGATGATTTAAGAATGTCATCGGGTATAGCAACTGTATCCAAAGAATTTGTATTTGGAAATATGGATAAGTTTGATTGGGTACAATTAGGTGCTGCAATAAACCACCCGGATAAGGGTAAGGAAATTGATTTAGGAGAAGATGCTCGTAGAATTAGTGGTATCAAAGATGCTTCACTTAAAATCATTCCTTGGACTGGTTATGGAGATGCAAATGTATTAAGAGAATTAATCATGAGACATCAACCAGATGCAATCCTACACTTTACAGACCCAAGATATTGGAGATGGTTATACGAGATTGAAGCAGAAGTAAGACAAAACATTCCAATTTTATTTTATCATATATGGGATGATTTACCAGACCCTGATTACAACAGAGATTACTATGAAAGTTGTGATTGGTTAGGATGTATTTCAAGACAAACCTACGGTATCGTAAGTAGAGTTGGTAAATTAGAATCAGAAACAATCAAACCCTTAGAAGATTGGCAAGTGGATTATGTACCACATGGTATTAATGATGAAACCTTTAAACCAGTAGAAGTACCTAAAGAATTTAAACAAAAAATTCTTGGTGATAAGGATTATAAGTTTGTTTTATTTTGGATGAATAGAAACATCAAAAGAAAACAACCATCAGATGTAATTTGGGCATTTAAACAATTCAGAGATGGATTGCCAGAAGAAGATAAAGAGAAGGTATGTTTGATAATGCATACAAATCCAATAGACCAGAATGGTACTGATTTGATAAAAGTTTCTAAAAAGATTGCACCTGATTGTGATATAAAATTCTCAACAGATAGAGTATCCCAATCACAACTAAATTATTTATATAATTTATCAGATTGTACAATTAACATTGCAGGTAACGAAGGATTTGGATTAGTAACTGCAGAATCAGTTATGGCAGGAACTCCAATTATCGTAAATGTTACTGGTGGTTTACAAGACCAATGTGGATTCAAGTGGAATGTTGCCCCATCTAATTTAGAAGAACAATGGGAATATCTAACCGCTGATGATTATGTAGAGATTGGTTCACTTCATGATTGGAGAAAGTGGGAAGATAAAGTAACACATGGTGATTGGGTAAAACCACTTTGGCCAAGAGCACAATCTATGGTTGGTTCAGTTCCTACTCCTTATATCATTGATGATAAAGTTGATATTTATGAAACTGCAGAAGCAATTAGATATTGGTACGATATCCCGAGACAAGAAAGAAAGAATAGAGCCTTAGTTGGTAGAGAAGAATTTTTAGGTGAAATGGGATTAAATGTCAAGAATCAAAATGAGAAAATGGCCGATGGTATCTTAAAAGGTATTGAAAATTGGAAACCAAAGAAAAAGTTTAACGTTTACAAAATTAGATAATGAGTAAACCAATATTCATAGTTCGTTTTCCTGGTCATTGGAAATCTAAACAGATTCAAGTATCAAGAAAGGCGATTTACGATATGAAAGATTTGAATGAGGATTATCATGTGTTGGTTCTACAAGATAATGAAATTGAAAGTACACGATTTGAATGTTTCAATTCACCTCACGAACCAGAAAAATTAGAAGAAATAACAAAACTTACAGAAATCTCAATACAGAGATGTTTGAGAAACGAAGAAGATAATATAAAAAAAGAATTAGAAGATGAGTAAACCTTTATTAGTATTTCAGGCACCAGTTGCAACAAGAAGTGGATATGGAGACCACTCACGAGATATCCTTAAATCACTTTTTGAGTTAGATAAATACGATATTAAAATCGTACCAACAAGATGGGGAAATACTCCACAAGACCAATTAGACCCATCAACGGAGTTTGGCCAAAAAACTATTCAAAATATTATAGCTCAATTAGATAGGCAACCTGATATTTTTATTCAAGTATCGGTTGCTAATGAATTTAAAAGAATTGGTAAGTATAATATTGGTATAACCGCTGGAGTTGAAACTACTATTGCACCACAAGAATTTATAAATGGTTCAAATCAAATGGATTTAATTATTACCCCTTCTCGATTTACCAAAGAAACATTGCTAAAAACAGTTTATACTCAAATTGATAAAAATACAAATCAACCAATAGGTGAACTTAAATTACAAAAACCTGTTGAAGTTTTATTCGAAGGAGTAAATACTAAAGTATTTAATGGTAAATCTTCAACATCAGTTTTAGACGGAGTTGATACTGATTTTAATTACCTATTTGTAGGACATTGGTTGAGTGGTAATTTGGGCGAAGATAGAAAAGATGTAGGAATGATGATTAAAACATTCTGTACAGTTTTCAAAGATTTACCAAAGAAACAACAACCAGGTCTTATTCTAAAAACTTCACAAGCAGGATTTTCGGTAATGGAAAGAGAGAGTATATCTAAAAAGATACAAGATATTACTAAACAGTTTGGTGATAAATGTCCTTCTATTCATTTAGTATTTGGTGATTTATCTGAATCGGAATTAAACGATTTATATAATGATGAAAAGGTAAAGGCATTTTTAATGTTTACTAAAGGTGAAGGATATGGCAGACCTTTGGCAGAATTTGCAACAACCGGAAAACCAATCATTGTTTCTAAATGGAGTGGATATACTGATTTCTTACCAGAAGAAAATACAGTTTACTTAGAAGGTGAACTAAAAAATGTACACGAAACTGCTGCAAATCAGTTTTTACTAAAAGAATCAAAATGGTTTACTGTTGATTATTCTAAAGCAGCTGCTAAAATATTTGATGTTTATAAAAATTATAAAACATATCTGAAAAAATCAGAAGGATTAAAAACAAATATAAACAATAACTTTAATTTGAAAAAACAAACTGAAGTTTTAAACGGAATTTTTGATAAATATATTAAGATTGCACAACCTGTGGCATTAAAACTACCAGAAATTAAGAAGTTATAATGGCTTTTACAAGACAGTATAAAACGTTTCTAAGACCAGAGAGAAGAATTCCTCGTTCACAAATAAGACCGAGGAATATCTATCGTATTACAACTTATCGTGGTGGAGACCCACCAACAAAAGGTGGTGAAGAAGCTAGATATATTTTTGTGATTGGTATTGTAGGACATAAAGTTCATGCTATTAAACTTAATCCAATTAGACCCATCGATTTCACTATGTTTATCAACAAACTTAGAGATAAGAGAATACCAATAGGTTCAGACCAGGCATTAGAACTACTCTTAAAGAAATTTAGTAAAGACGGTAATTCACTTTTTGAATCTTATATTAAGAATAATACAAAACTATATTCTCGTTCTCTAAACAATTACAGAACTTATATTCTGAGTAGTATTGTAAACGTATATGAGATTAGATTTGAAGAAGATTTCCTAAGAGGATTGTTCAAAGAAGGAGCAACCAAATCTACTATGAGAGAAGATATTCAAGATGAAATAAACGAAGATACAGATGAAAATTAGTTACGCAATAACAGTACACAATGAATTAGAAGAACTAACTAAGTTATTAGATTTTCTAAACAATAACATTAGAGAAGAAGATGAGATTGTAATTCAATACGATGAAGGTGGTGTAACTCAAGAAGTATTGGAATATCTTAACATAATGGAAAAGATGCATGGGTTTGTAGTTATTGGGTTTCCACTTAACAAAGATTTTGCAACATTCAAAAATAATCTAAAAGAAAAATGTACAAAAGATTACATTTTCCAAATAGATGCTGATGAAATTCCGCATGAGATTATGATTGAATATCTTCCTCAAGTATTAGAAGATAATCCAGTCGATATCATTTTCGTACCAAGAGTAAATACAGTTGATGGATTAACACAAGAACATATCCAAAAATGGAGATGGAATGTAAATGAAAGAGGTTGGGTTAATTGGCCAGATTACCAAACAAGAATTTACAAGAATACAGAAGATGTAACTTGGATGAACAAGGTACACGAAAAAATTACAGGTTATGATACCTTTTCAAACTTTCCTGCAGAGGAACATTGGGCTTTATATCATCCAAAACAAATAGATAGACAAGAAAAACAAAATCAATTTTACGAAACAATATAAGTTATGGAAGGAACATTTAGACCATTAGGAGATAGAGTGTTGGTAAAACCACACGAAAAGAAAGAAAATAAAACTGCAAGTGGTATCATTATAGCAGATTCAATGACACAATCTCAAAAAGTATATGGAGATGTCGTATCTATTGGTACAGGTATCTTTTCACAAAGTGGAGATAGAATACCAATGACAGTTCAAGTCGGTGATGTGGTGATGTATGAGAAAGGTCAAGGTGTAAATGAAATCGAAATAGGTACTGAAAAGTATTTACTATTTAACGAACACCAATTAATTGGTATAGTAAAAAAATAATGTTTGTAGAAACCAAACAAAGAACAATACTAAAAACTATTAGTTGGAGGATGGTAGCAATACTAAACTCTTTTTTAGTATTAACTGTTAACATAACTGATAGTAATTTTTTAAACGCACTTTATATGAACATTACAGGTTTCATTATATATTATGGGTTTGAAAGAATTTGGAATAAAATAAAATACGGAAAGAAAACTATATGAAAATACTTGTAACAGGAGGAGCTGGTTTCATAGGAACTAACCTCATAAAAAGATTATTAAAAGAAGGTCATGAAGTAGTATCATTAGATGATTACGAAACTGGTACTGAAGATAACCATGTAGATGGTGCAACTTATATAATGGGTGATATAGATTCACTTGGATATTGGAAAGGTGATAGTTTTGATGTATGTTTTCACTTAGCAGCACTAAGTAGAATTCAACCTTCATTTGAGGACCCAACAGAATGTTTTAGAGTAAATGCACAAGGTTCTCAAGTTGTAGCTGAATGGGCAAGAAATAACAATGTAAAAGTAGTTTACGCTGGTTCATCATCAAGATGGCATGACCCATTCCAATCACCATACGCAGCATTCAAACATATGGGTGAAGAAGTATTCAAACTATACAGAACTACATATGGTTGTGATTTTGAAATTTGTAGATTTTATAATGTATATGGACCAGATGAAATCATCGAAGGTGATTGGGCAGCAGTAATTGGTATTTGGAGAAGGCAAGTTAGAGATGGTAAGAAGATTACCATTATTGGAGATGGAGAACAAAGACGTGATTTTACTCATGTAGTTGATATTGTAGATGGTTTATACAAAGTTGGTATGGGTTCTGAGAAACACGAAGATGCATGGGAACTTGGTTGTGGTGTAAATTACTCAATCAATGAAGTGTATGGAATGTTTAAAGAAAAGTTCCCACAGATTGAATCAATTTACTTACCAGACCAACCAGGTAATTACAGAAAAACTCTAAGAGAAAACGATGATACATTAGAGAGATTAGGTTGGAAACCAGAAAATAGATTAAGAGATTATATTCAAAGTTTGTAATGATTGGAATCATAGGACAAGGTTTTGTTGGTAATGCAGTTTATCAAAAGTTTAAGAAGTATTATTCTATAAACACTTACGATTTAGATTCATCTAAATGTAATTCAAGTGAACAAGAAACCTTGGATAACAAAATCGTATTTGTTTGTTTACCAACACCAATGAGAAGTGATGGTAGTTGTGATACTTCTATTGTAGAAGATGCAGTTAAAAGATGTTTTCAGTTTGGTATAACCAAAACAGTAGTCATTAAATCAACTACATCACCAGGAACAACCGCTAGATTAAATTCATTATACCCAAGTATGGATGTTGTATTTAATCCTGAATTCTTAACTGAAAGAAATGCGGTAAAAGATTACGAAAATCAAAATAGAATAATCTTAGGAGGACCAAGACCAGGTACTACTGAGTTAAAACAAATATTCTCAAAAGTATTTCCAAACGCCCATATTATAAAAACCGATTCTACACATGCTGAAATGGTTAAGTATTTAATCAACACTTTCTTGTCAGTTAAAGTATCTTTTGCAAATGAGATATATCAAATCTGTGAAGGATTGAAAATAGATTACGATAAAGTAATAGAGTATGCTACTTACGATGAAAGACTAGGTAAATCACATTGGAATGTTCCTGGTCATGACGGTGATTTTGGTTTTGGTGGTCATTGCTTTCCAAAAGATTTATCAGCATTAATTCATTTATCAGATAATCTCGAAACCACTTCTAATGTATTAAATGCAACTCGTGATACTAATGATAAAGTTAGAAAAAATAGAGATTGGGAAGGAATGAAAGGAAGAGCCGTATCATGAATAAACCATACGAAAAAATAGATGTTGTAATATCAACGATTACAAAGTTTTTACCAAAGGATATTGAACCTTGGATGGAATCACTTAATAGAAGTGGTTTTAGTGGTAAACGAATGATGGTTGTTTATGATGTACCACAAGAAACTATAAACTATCTTAAAGAAAATAATTTTGATGTTTTCCAATCAGAATTATCCCATCACTTATTCAATCAAAGATTTAGAGATACCGCAATGATTCTTGAAAACTATGAATGTGATAGAATTATTTGGACAGATATTAGAGACGTAGTATTTCAATCAAATCCAACAACTTGGTTAAATAGATATCAAGAAAAACCCATTATTGCTTGTTCAGAAGCAGTAAAACTTGGTGATGATGATTGGGCACAAGTTTGTGCAGGTACTTCATTCAAGTTAGAATGGAATTGGTTACAACATGAAGAATCATATTGTGCTGGTTCTATTTGTGGTGATAAAGATTATATCATTCCTTTATTCCATAATATTTTCAGATGGGGAATAACTGGTGAGAATCCTACTCAAGCTGCAGACCAACCCGCGTACAATATCTTAATCAAACAACAACAATGGAAAGATAAAGTACAATTTGTAAAACAAGAAGAAGGTCTTGCAGTACAAATGGGAACTACCTTTATTAAAAAAGATTTCTTTGGAGATAAATTAATGGAGCCAACTCCTTTAGTAAAAGAAGATGGAACTGTTACAAATCAAAAAGGAGAACCATTTACGATTGTTCATCAGTATGATAGAAATCCACAACTTAAAGAAGTTATTCATAACAAATATAAAACAGTTATTTATCCTGAACCTAAAAGAACAAATGAACCGATTGAATTCAAATATTCAGATTGGTTAAAAATTAAACAAAAAGGTCAATACGATACTCAATATAACGATATGTTGAGAGGAAAACGAGTTATTGTAATAGGACCATCTCCTTCTCTTCAAGGGAGTGGTAAAGGAGCGGAAATAGATAATTATGATATTATAGTAAGAATAAATAAAGGATTCCCAATCGAAGATGGGTTTCAGTCTGATTTAGGTTCAAGAACTGATATACATTATCATTGTTTATGTACAACTGAGGATTGTGGAGGACCAGTTTTTTATAAAGAAATGAAAGATGCGAATGTATTTGTATCGTGTCCTTATCCAAAATATGTTAATTCATTTAAAAGTGATGTTGATAGATTTGAATTAGATAATAAAAAATGGAAATTACCATTTCATGTTATTGATAGTGAATATTATGTTGATATTGCAAAAATGTTAGGAACAAGACCAAATTCTGGTATATTAACAATTCTTGATTTACTTTGTTATGATATTAAAGAATTACACATAACAGGATTTACTTTTTTTAGGGATGGTTGGAGAAAGTCATATAAAAAATTAACCGATGATAAGTTTGAAAAAATATTCAATCAAGTTAAAGGTGAATTTAATGGAACTCATAAACAAAAACCACAAGAAGATTTGGTTCGTGAAATATATATAAAAGATGATAGAGTTTTTATCGATGATATAATGAAAGAAATATTAGAAGTAGAATGAAACATTTAGAAGAAATAACTTTTGGAATTAAAACATTCAAAAGACCAGAAGCGGTAGGTAGACTAATAGATTCTATATTAAAAATGTATCCAACATCAAATATACTTGTTGTTGATGATGGCGGTGATGATATAAATCAACCTATTAAAGAAATGTTTCCAACTACAAAATGGATTACACAACCTTTGAATATAGGATTATCTGCTGGTAGAAATATATTGGTAGATAATACAGAAACTCCTTATTTGTTTTTAATGGATGATGATTATATATTTAATAAAACAATTAATATTGAAGAAATATATAATAAACTAATACAATTAAATTTAGATTTATTAGCGGGTACAGTAAGTGATATACATGGTACAATTGCAAATCCAAGAAACTATCATGGTACATTTGAAATAAAAGATGATATACTTTATGTTAAGAAAAATCATTTTGATGTAGAATGGGATAGCGAAGTAATGAAAATCGATTTTGCAATGAATTTATTTCTCGCAAAAACTGAAACATTAAAGGATGTGAGATGGGAAGAAAAATTAAAGTTAGCAGAACATCTTGAATGGTATTTGAGGTACTCAAGGAAATATAAATTGGGTAAATTTAAATTACCAAAGTTTAATATTTTCCATGATAATTCGGTAGGTAGTTCTGAGTATTCTAAATATAGAAATAACAATGCTGGTTTAACAAGGGATGAATTATACTCCATTGAAAGACAGTGTATGGGAGTAAAAGAAATTTGGTTTGATGGAAAATTTCATCATTAATTTGGAATTGTAAAAAATAATTCGTATCTTTGTAAAATGAAAATAGTAAAAGATTATACAAAACCCCATCTTGGTGGAAATGCATTAAATGGTGACCCGGGAAGTAGATGTATTTCATCTTGGAAATATATAATAGAAAAATATAACATAAAATCAGTTTTAGATGTTGGTTCTGGTATAGGTCATTCTGCAAAGTGGTTTAGTGATTATGGGTTGGATACAACTGCAATGGATGGGTTAGAATACAATATAAACAACTCAATATATCCTACTATTCTTCTTGATTTAACTGAAGGGCATTTAAAAAAACAAGTTGATTTTGTAAACTGTACAGAAGTTGTTGAACATATTAAAGAAGATTATTTAGATAATTTAATGTTAACTTTAACACAAGGGAAATATGTTTTAATAACTCATGCTTTACCAGGTCAAGGAGGACATCACCATGTAAATCTTAAACCAAGTAGTTATTGGATATCTGAGTTTGAAAAAAGAGGATATGAGTTAGTAGAAGAAGATGTAATAAAAATAAAAGAACTTGCTAAAATAGATAGGGCGGTTCATATAGTTAATAGTGGATTATTTTTTAAAAAAGTTAATAAAATATTATGAAACAAGATAGTAATGTAGATAGGGTTTTAAAAGATGATGGTGTATCTAATTCTTTGTTAGAAAGAGGACACCAATTTGAAAATCCTAAAAAAATTAATATACCAACTTTAGAAAAAGAATTAGGTTTTCAAGATTCTTGGGCAGTTAGAGTAATTTATAACGATAGATTTGGTGGTGTAATAATTAAACAAAATCCAGGTGAAGGTAATCGTTTACACTACCATCCAGATGCTGATGAATGTTGGGTAGTTCTTGAAGGAGAATATGAATGGCAAATAGAAAATGAAATCAGTAGAGTAAAACAAGGTGATGTTATTGTGGTTAAAGCAAACACTTGGCATAAAATTACCGCAGTTGGAGATAAACCAGCTGCAAGATTGGCAATAACCAAACCTGATGTAGAACATATTTATGAAGATTAATTTTACAGATAAGATAGCCGTAGTTGTAGGTTCTTCTAAAGGAATTGGATTTGGTGTAGCAGATAAGTTTGAAGAACTTGGTGCAAAAGTAATTAGAGTTTCAAGAACCGAAGGAGTAGACATTTCTGATAAAAATAGTATTGATTCGTTTTTTGAATCTATAAATCATATTGATTTTCTTATAAATGTTGCTGGTATAAATTATTGTAAAAAAATTGAAGATATTGAAATCGATGAATGGGATTCTGTTATTGATACAAATCTTCGTTCATTTTATTATATAATTAAAAAATCAATACCACTAATGAAAAGTGGTGGTAGGATTGTAAATGTTTCTTCCATAGCTGGTAGAAATAAAAGTATTGTAAGTGGTGTTCATTATACCTCAAGTAAAGCGGGTATTATTGGATTAACAAGACAACTTGCTCATGAGTTAGGACCGAGAGGTATTCGTGTTAATTGTACTTGTCCATCTCAAACTCTAACTCCTATGTTAGAACAATCCATGACAAAAGAACAACAAGATAAATTGTGTGAAAATATCCCATTAAGAAGATTAGGAACGATAGATGACCAAGTAGGCCCTATTGTTTTCTTATGTTCAGAACTTTCGAGTTATTTGAATGGTTGTATTATTGATGTAAATGGAGGTCAGTTATGAAAAAAGGAAAAGTAACCGCAGTAGTTGCCGTTCGTAAAGGTTCACAAAGAGTACCTAATAAAAACATTAGACCGTTCGGTGATACTACTTTATTAGATTTAAAATTACAAACACTTTTAAAAGTTTCTAATTTAGATGAAATTATTGTAAATAGTGATTGTGATGATATGTTGGAAATCGGTAAAAAGTATGGAGTAAAAACTATAAAAAGAGAACCATACTTTGCAAGTTCTCAGGCATCTAATTCAGAGTTTCATGGACATATTGGAAAAACAACTGATACTGATTTTATATTTTTGGCACCAGTTTGTTCTCCATTTATTGGAGTTAAAAAACACGAAAATGCGATTGATATGTTTTTAGAATCAGATTGTGATAGTTTAACTTCTACTCATTTAGTTAAAGGACACTTGTGGTTAGACGGAAAACCTATAAATTATGATTTAGAAAATGTACCAAATTCACAAGATTTACCTAACATTCAAATGTTGAATTATGGTATCACTATCGTGGATAAAAAAATAATGGAAAAATATAGTAGAGTTGTGGGTATTAATCCAAATTTTATTATACTTAATGAATATGAGTCTATTGATGTAAATACACCACTTGAATGGGATATTGCAGAATTATTATATAAAAGAAAAAAAGAAGAATTATGGCTGGATTAAATTTTGAAAACATTGGTGATAAATTTTTAGAGGTTACCAACACAAAAGAATGGGCAGAATTACAACAAAAGTTTAACGATTGTCCCGATATCTTTATTTTAGGACATGGTGGTAACTTGGGAGTTGCTGACCATGCGGCAACTGATATCTCAAGGTTATCAAATGGAACAAAGAATGCACAAGCACCAGGAAGTGGTATTGTTGCAACATCTTTGATTAATGATTCATCTTTTGATGATTGGATGGTTCATTGGTTAAGACAAAGAACTGTTTCTCAAACACAAGAACAATTAAATAAAACCTTTGTTCTTGGTATTTCATCAAGTGGAAAATCGGTAGATATTATCAGAGCATTAGAAGATGCACAATCTCGTGGAATGCAAATTGCAATGATTACATCATATCCGATTCCTGTTAAAATTGAAGAATTAACTGAAGTTGTATTAGGTGCAGAATATTATCATACCGCGGAAGTTTTAACACTTCTTTTAACTTATGAATTAACACATGGTAGTGGTAAAGTTTGTCCTCCAATTTTTCAAAACAAACCAGAAGATTTGGAATTACTAAATAGACAAGGTGGTGCTGCTGCAACTCGTAAACATTCGTATCCTGATGAATTGGTAAATATTGCTGTTGACTTTGATGGAGTTATTCATAAAAACTCAAAAGGTTATCATGATGGAACTATTTATGATGAGCCAGTAGACGGTGTACGAGATGCCCTAAAAAAACTTTCAGAAAAGTATACCGTAATCATTTACACCGCAAAAGCAAGAAGAGATAGAGGTTTGGTAAATGGAATGAGTGGTGTTCAACTTGTGTGGGATTGGTTAAAACAAAATGATTTATCACAATATGTTTCTAAAGTAACTGCAGAAAAACCAAGAGCAGTTGCTTACATTGATGATAAAGGAATTAAATTTGATAATTGGGATAGTGTACTTTCTCAAATTGATTTAGATTGAAAATTGTAATATCCATATTTTGTTTACCTTATGAAATTGATGAGTTAGAAAACACACTCAATCAACTCAGAAGAGCATCTCATTATCTAAATAAAAAAGATGAATGGTATTTAGATGTAACAATGTGTACATCTGATGATATGGTTAATTGGAGTAAATCTTCTTTACCAAAATCCTATTTTCAAGATAAGCTTTTAAAATTAAGTTCCGAAACGGATTGGTGTGTTAAATATTTTAGAAGCTCAAATACTATATTAGGATGTGTTTCTCAAAGAAGAGAATGTTTAAAAAAACACAATGATGCAGATTTTTTCATATGGTTGGATACTGATATTATATTTGAAGAGAGAACTCTTACTTATATTGAAAACTCATTATCAACTATAAGAGATATAACTCCATATTCAATACTAACACCAGAGATTGTTCGTATATGGGATAACACTTGGGATTGTATCGTAAATGAAAACTTTTTAGATAAACCTCTTAATTATCAAAAAACAAATGACCCTTATAAAGATAGTGGAATCAAAGGCGAAGTTAGTATTGAATTGGTACAGAACACTACATCACCCCAATCTCGATTTAAATTTGCTGGTGGTTGGTTTACTTGTATAAGTTCCACACTACTAAATCAGATTGGAATACCAGAATCATTTGGCCATTATGGATATGAAGATACTTTTGTAATGGTAGCAAGTGAAAAGTTGGTACAAACAAAACAACAAGATATTCAACAATTCAAATTAAAAAACCTCGTAGTTTGTGAGAATTATAAATACAGAAATAACTCACATTATTTAAATAACATTTCTGTTTACGATAGACGGGAACAATTTAAACAGATTGCAGAATCCAATTTTATGAAAGAGTTGGAAAAAATAAATTAGAATA
>Ga0222715_10003091_pt1 | contig 14989 bp, 17 predicted proteins | sample C33_9DmetaG_FD_165056 | JGI IMG/M metagenome (GOLD analysis project Ga0222715, IMG submission 165056) | Estuarine water microbial communities from San Francisco Bay, California, United States - C33_9D | ecosystem: Environmental > Aquatic > Marine > Unclassified | place: USA: California...
GAGAGGCACGGCATTGCCGCCGAGACGGTTATCAAGCACTCCAAGAGGACTGAGGGGCAACGTTCGATTGTGCAGATGATTACCGACGGTGAAGTAGACGTGGTGGTGAATACGCCATCCGGCGCCTTTGCTCGGGTCGATGGCTACGAGATTAGAGCGGCAACCACCGCAGCCGATAAGCCAATCTTCACTACCGCAGCCCAGCTGAGCGCTGCCATTGGGTCCTTTGAGGTAATCAGGCAGGGCAGATTCGACGTAACCCCGCTGCAGGAGCACGCGGCAACGAGAAAGGCACTGCTGAATGCCTAAGTACCTGGAAAAACTCGAGGCAGCACGGACCGAGTATGGGGCACTATGCCTTGGCATCGACCCAGCAGAGAAGACACTTGTTGACTGGGGATTGCCTGACTCTCCATATGGACTCAGAGAGTTCGCCTTTGCGCTTATAGAGGCAGCCGAGGGACGAGTTGGGATCTTGAAACCTCAGGTGGCCTTTTTCGAACGTTTCGGGGGAGCAGGCCTTAGTGCTCTCGAAGAGGTGCTTCAGGCAGCCAGAGATGCCGACTTTGTCGTCATAGCGGATGCTAAGCGCGGCGATGTTGGCTCGACCATGCTGGGCTATGCACAGGCCTTCTTTGGAGATGACTCACCGCTGCGCTGTGATGCTTTGACCGTGTCTCCTTATCTTGGACCTACCTCCCTTGCAGAGACTCTTGGCTACGCAGAAGACGTAGGCGCAGGGCTGTTTGTCCTAGCGGCCACATCAAACCCCGAGGCTAAACAGCTTCAAACGGCCAAGATTGGCAAAGCAACAGTTGCCGCCAAGGTTGTCGAGCAGGCTAAGAAGCTTGGTCCCAGCTGCGGAGTGGTAATCGGAGCTACCCAAGACCTTTCGCTGTTCGGTCTGGAGGCAGTTCTGGATTCAGACATTGGGATACCGATACTTGCACCTGGCTTCGGGCATCAAGGGGCCTCGCTAGGGGACGTGGAGAAGATCTTTGGGCAGAGTGCCAAGAGGGTCATCTGCAACGTATCGCGAGCCGCAACTGAAGCAGGCCCTCACGAGATAATTCGCTCAATTGAGCAGCTAAAGTCGCAGCTATGAGTCTGGTTGTTTTAGTTGGTCCCGCAGGGGTGGGCAAGGGGTCTCTGGTGAAGCAGATCCTTGCAAACCACCAAGATTTCATGCTGTCGGTCTCTGCCACCACAAGAGCTCCGAGGCAAGACGAGGTTGATGGTATTCACTATCACTTCGTTAGTCGCGAGAGCTTTGAGGAAATGATCTCTGGAGATCAACTACTCGAGCATGCCACTGTTCATGGCCAGCACCTCTACGGAACTCCCAGAGCGGAGTTGGAAAGAGCAAGTTCTTTGGGGAAGCACCTGATTCTGGAAATCGACCTGCAGGGCGCGAGACAGATTCGTGAGCACGAGCCTGAGGCTATTCAAGTTTTTGTGCACCCACCCTCTTGGGAGGAGCTGGAGCGGAGGCTGCGCGATAGGGCGACCGAGACAGAATCAGAAATTCAAACTAGACTTGCTACAGCCCGCTCGGAAATAGCTGCCGCGGGAGAGTTTGAACACCAAGTCACCAACGACAACCTCTTGGAATGTGCAGAGGAAATCGTTAGGACAGTTAGAGGAGACACATGACGCATGCCGAAGGCATTATTGCCCCACCAATTGACGAGCTTCTGGAGAAGGTCGGCTCCAACTACGAGCTAGTGATCTTTGCATCCAAGCGAGCACGCCAGATCAACGAGTACTACTCCGCGCTTCACGAGGGATCGCTCTTCAACTACGTAGGCCCGCTTGTCGACTCTTCAATTGACGACAAGGCGCTTTCAATTGCCCTTCACGAACTCCACCAGGGCAAGCTAACAAAGAAGACCGACTAGTAGACCAAATTGCGAATTCTGCTTGGCATCACCGGCGGAATAGCTGCCTATAAGGCCGCTGGCCTGCTGCGGGCATTGTCGGAGCTGGGCCACGAAGTTACTGCGCTCCCTACACAGAATGCTCTTCGCTTCATAGGCGAGGCAACCTTAGAAGCCCTCAGCGGCAAAAACATTGACTCCGATCTCTATGGTGATGTCGCAAGTGTTAGGCACGTCCAACTCGGCCAGGAGGCCGATCTAATAGTTATTGCGCCTGCAACTGCAGCATTCTTGGGGCGCTATGCAGCAGGTATTGCTGATGACCTTCTTCTCAATGCACTCCTGGCATCAACGGCTGAGGTGGTTGTGGTTCCAGCCATGCACACCGAGATGTGGCAAAACCAAGCGACCATTGAAAACGTGGGGACCTTGCGCTCTCGCGGAATAAGGGTTATGGAACCGGCCTCTGGGCGTCTAACAGGCGAAGACACAGGCCCTGGCAGGCTCCCTGAGGTCGAAGACATCATGGAGTTTCTCTTTGCATCGAGTCCTTTGACTGGCAAGACCGTGATTGTAACCGCTGGTGGAACCAGAGAGCGCATCGACGATGTCAGGTTTATCGGCAACCGTTCATCGGGTAGGACAGGCATTGCTCTGGCACTGGCGGCAAGGGACCTGGGCGCGAAGGTTCGCTTGATTGCGTGCAATCTAGCTCAGACCCCCAAAGGAATGGACGTGACACACGTTGAAAGCGTTGCTGACCTCAGTGCTGCGCTTCGCGAGCCAAGTGACGTGCTTGTAATGGCAGCAGCAGTGAGCGATTTTCAAGTGGCCAACCCTCACAAAGGCAAGCTCTCCAGGTCCACAGTTCCAGAACTAAAGCTGAGTTCAACTCCAGACCTGCTTGCCGCCTACACAAAACAGTTTCCCGAAAGCTTCGCAGTGGGGTTTGCCCTCGTTGACCAAGAAGAGGACGTCATAAATGCCTCCAGGAGCAAGCTGGAGACCAAGGGAGCCAAGATAGTGATTGGAAACAGCATTAGCTCACTGGAAGGTAGCGATACTGTCGTTCAATATGTTGGCGCCGATTCAGAAGCTGAAATTTCAGGCACTAAAGACGAGGTGGCACGAGAGATCATGAGTCGCGTGGCAGCGCAATTGTCCTAGCGACTTACTAGACTTTGCGTCTATGACGCTACGAACATTTACCTCAGAATCGGTCACGGAAGGCCACCCCGACAAGATCTGCGATCAGATCTCCGACACTATTCTCGACGCAATGCTGGAGCAGGATCCAGAGGCTCGAGTGGCTTTGGAAACCCTCGTCACCACCGGTCTTGTTCACATTGCCGGTGAAGTTACCACCTCCAGCTACGTCGAGATTCCGCAGCTTGTCAGGCAGAAAATCCTCGACATTGGCTACACCAGTTCAGACATCGGCTTTGACGGCAATTCTTGCGGTGTATCTGTCTCTATTGGTGCTCAGTCGCCCGACATCGCTGGCGGTGTCGACGATGCTCTCGAGTCGCGAGCTGGCGAACAGGACGAGGTCAGCAAACTAGGTGCCGGCGACCAGGGCATCATGTTCGGCTACGCAACAAATGAGACTGACACATTGATGCCTGCGCCAATTTTGCTGTCTCATCGAATTTCAGAGAACCTAAGCCGCGTTAGGCGTGAGCTAGACAATGGCATTCTGCGGCCCGATGGCAAGACTCAGGTGTCCATTGACTATGACGGTAACATCCCGGTTGCTATCAACACAGTGGTGCTCTCAACACAGCACCACCCAGACGTCACCCAGGACGATCTGGCCAACCTCGTGTTGGAGAAGGTCATTTCGCCTGTGCTGGCCGAGAGCAAGTTGGATACCTCAAATGTCCGCTACATCATCAACCCTTCCGGTCGTTTCGTAATCGGTGGACCGCAAGGCGACGCCGGACTTACGGGTAGGAAGATCATCGTTGACACCTACGGAGGCATGGCGCGCCACGGAGGCGGCGCCTTCAGCGGTAAAGACCCATCCAAAGTGGACCGCTCTGCTGCATATGCGATGCGCTGGGTGGCAAAGAACGTCGTAGCCGCCGGTCTTGCAGACAAGGTAGAGCTTCAGGTTGCCTATGCGATCGGTGTTGCCAAGCCGGTGGCTGTCTTTGTGGAGTGCTTCGGAACCGAAAAGGTAGAGGTAGAGAGCATTCAAAAGGCTGTGATGGAGACATTCGACCTGAGACCAGCTGCAATCATTCGTGACCTCGATCTGAAACGGCCAATTTTCTCTAAGACATCTGCCTACGGTCACTTTGGCCGTGAGCTACCAGAGTTCAACTGGGAGAAGACAGATCGTGCGGGTGCGCTTCGCGAGGCTGCGGGTCGCTAGATGGCTCGCTACGCGCGGGTAGTTGCTGAATCCAAGCTGCTGAAGCTAGACAGGCAGTTTGATTTTGTAATTCCGGGGGAGTTAGCGGAGTCAATTCAATTTGGTCATCGCGTGAGCTTCTTCATAGGTCGCTCCAAGACAAAGCAGACAGGCTTTGTCGTTGAGCTCCTGGAAGCTTCCGAATATGCAACATCATCACTGGTTGACATAGTCGGTGATAGACCCGTCTTGACCAAAGAAATCTATGTGTTTGCTAGGGATGTGGCAAATAGGCAGTGTGTAGCGCTCGGTGAGATTCTCTCGGCAGCGATTCCGGACCACATGGCTAGGACAGCAATTTCAGAGCCAAGCACCACTCTGCCCATAAAACTTCCATCAAAACCTGTCCGCCAGGCTCTACTGGCAAGCGGACGGCAAGAGCTTGTGGAGGGTGTTCTACTGCCCTCTTGGATGGCTGAATTTGTGCGCGCCGCGAAGTCAACCAGTGAACTTGGCCAGTCTGCGCTGCTTCTAGTTCCTGAGATTAGTGACGTCCAAGCTCTTGTGAGGGCTTGCGAGCGGGCTGGCCTTACGCCCGTGGCTATGACACCGGACCTAAAGAGATCGGAAAGGTTCAAGGCTTTCCATTCGCTTTTGGGTGCCACTTCGGTTGTCATTGGCACGCGCAGCGCAATCTACGCACCGGTAGCCAACCTCGGGCGGATCTGCATGGCCGATGATCTAGACGACAGCTGGCGTGAACAAGGTTCCCCCAATACCCACGTTAGAGAGCTCGCCCTCATGCGAGCCGGGGACAAGGTGAGCTTGCTCTTTGCCGCGCCATACAGGTCTCTTGAATTACAGCGCCTTGTAGATATTGGCTATCTCGCAGAGACCCCAAAAGACAGTGCGCCTCCAAGAATCTCCTTCACAGAGCCCGGCTTACGACTTGATTCGGCAAGCTTCGAGATGGCAAAGGAGTCGATCAAGAAGGGTCCACTACTTGTTGTGATGCCAAGGAAGGGCTCCTCCGCAGCTGCCTACTGCCAATCCTGCGGAGAACGACAACGCTGCGATTGTGGCGGATACATTTGGGAACCAACTAGCGGCCGCTATGAGTGCAGAGTGTGCGGCAAACTCCACACCGCTTGCCAGGAATGCGGTTCGGCCAACCTCAGAAGAGGAAGAACCGGTAGCCAGCGAACGGTCGCCGAGATAGGTAAGGCTTTCCCCAATTCGACAATCTATGAGGCAACCGCGGAGAAGGTCCCCGCTGTCTCCGACAAGCCAAACACGATCGTGGTTGCTACTCCCGGTTCTGCACCAAGGCTTGCAAGCGGATATGCCGGATTGTTAGTTCTCGACTGTGACATCTGGCTTGCCGCCCAGCACCTGACAGCAGAACAGCTTGCAATGCGCGACTGGACCGAGAGTCTCGAGCTCCTCTCGCCAACTGCCAGAGGTGTCTTTGAGGGCCTCGGAAGCCACCTTGGTCAGCCATTGGCGCTGTGGCACCACATCGAATTAGCAAAGTCTGCACTCGCTGAAACCTCGGCCTTGAAGCTGCCCCCGAGCATGCGAATAGCGTCACTCGAGGCCACACCCAGAGTCCTCGAAGAGGCGCTCCTCGTTGCCACCAAATCGGGAGCTGAAGTAATAAAGAACTCGGGTGCTAAGGCGCTCATTAGGTTCAAGTACTCTCAGGGGGTGGATGTTGCACAGGGATTGAGGGCGGTAGCCATAAAGGCATCTGCAAGAACAACCGCTTCCGGTAATCGCCGGGGACTCAAAATAGTTATGGACGACATGAAGGCGCTTAACTCATGAGACTCGTGTTTGCCGGCACCCCAGAGGTTGCTGCGATTGCCTTGGAAAGACTGCACAAGGAACACGATGTGGCGCTCGTGATCACCCGACCCGATGCACACATTGGCCGAAAGAAGGTGCTGACCCCGTCTGCTGTTGCAGTCAAAGCGGAGGCACTTGAAATTCCGGTCCTGAAGGCCGACAGGATTGGGTCTCAAGAGTTAGACCAAATATCTCAAAAGGAGGCCGAGCTGGGCATTGTGGTCGCATATGGCGCTCTGCTCGGGCCCAAAGTCCTGAGTCAACTTGATTGGTGGAACCTACACTTCAGTCAGTTGCCGCAATGGCGAGGTGCCACACCTCTCCAGCACTCGATCTGGCATGGACAGGGCCAAGGGCTAACCGTCTTCAAACTTGACGCCGGGATGGACACTGGCGACATTGTCGGCTCTAGAGCGATGACCTATTCAGCTGACTCTTCGGCAGCAGATCTTCTGCCAGAGCTCGCCGAAAAGGGTGCAGAGTTAATCTGCGAGCTTATTGCTCAGACACCACAGCTAACCCCGCAAGAAGGTGAGGCTAGCTATGCACCAAAGCTCTCTAGGGCTGATGCGAAACTGGACTTCTCTGAGACAGCCGAGCTAATTGCTCGAAAAGTAATGGCACTAAACCCAGAGCCAATGGCATGGGCCCAGTTCCGTGGCGAACCGATTCGCATCTTGAGAGCCAAGGCCGTGGGGAGTGTCGACTGGTCAGCACTAGAGAAGGCGGAAACGCCGATTGGAAGTGTGGAACTATCGGGCGAGAAGGTGTTGGCTACCTGCGGCTCCGGAACGCGGCTGCAACTAACCGAGGTGCAACCGGGAGGCAAGCGTGTCATGAAGGCCATTGAGTGGTTCCGCGGCCTCCAGGGGAGCGTAGTTCTTGACTGACTCGAGGCAAATAGCGCACGAGCTGCTGATGCGCGTGCACGACACTGATGCCTACATCAACCTACTTCTTCCAAAGACGCTCGCTCGTCATAATGTTGCCGACTCGGAGCGAGGACTCATTCAGGAGTTGAGCTATGGCGCCCTGCGCTGGCAGCTGCAGTATGACTCAGTTATCGATCATTTCACCAGGGGCAAGGAGTTGTCCCAGCCAATTAGAGGCGTGCTACAACTGGGACTGCATCAGCTTTTCCGCATGAGGGTTCCTACCCATGCCGCAATTAACGAAACAGTAAATCTCGCCAAGAGGATTGAGCCGCGCGCGGCCGGGTTAGTGAACGCGGTGCTGAGAAATGCTGAGCGTGAGGGGCTCGAGAAATTACTCTCAGAACTGACAGATGGCCTCTCCGAGTCCAGAAAACTCGAGATTCTCCACTCTCATCCTGCCTGGGTCATTGAGTCTCTTCGTGAGTCACTGCGCATAGACGGGCGCGAGAGTGAATTGGTCCAGCTTCTTACAGCGAACAACGAGACGCCCGATACATTTCTGGCAGCCTCCGACAAGGAGGCCATAGCAGCACTCGTTGCACAAGGCTTGCGAGCAACTCCACAATCGCCGATTGGGTTTCAGGTTGATGGCAACCCGGAGCCCTACCTGTCTCTGGGCAACATCAGGGTTCAAGATCTCGGGTCACAACTGGTTGCCCTGGTAACCGCGGGGCTTGCGAACTTGAGCGGGAAGACGTTGGACATGTGCAGCGGCCCTGGGGGTAAGTCGGCAATACTGCAGGGTCGCATCAGGCCATCTGGTGGCGAACTCGATTGCATGGAGCCACAGGAGCATCGCGCAGAACTTGTCCGGGAAGCACTAGGAGCAATTCCGATTGGCAGGGTAATCGTCGCTCCAGGTCAACAGGCAGACCAGAACTCCTACGACACGATTTTGCTCGATGCTCCCTGCTCTGGACTGGGGTCGGTTCGGCGCAAACCAGAGTCCCGGCATCGAAAAAAGCAGTCGCAGCTTGCCTCACTCAGTTCCGTCCAGCGAGAGCTTCTGGAGGCGTCCTATGCTGCGCTCAAATCAGGTGGAGCGCTCGTCTATGCCACATGCTCCCCGCTAATCGAGGAGACCATTACGCCAGTGCAAGACATACTGGCTAGGCACCAGGATCTCGAACTTGTAGACCTAAAGCCGGTCATGAAGGAAATCTCTCCCGATCTCCACCTAAATCAATCGCGCAAGACGGTTCAGCTTTGGACACACCTGCACGGAACCGACGCCATGTTTATGGCCGCGCTGAGAAAGAAATAGGCTGATACCGTGCACATTCATCCCTCTCTGCTATCGGCTGACTTTGGCAATATCGAATCCGAGCTTGCCTCCATTGCTAGTGCTGATGCTGCGCATCTGGATGTAATGGACAACCATTTCGTGCCAAATCTCACCTTTGGAGTCCCGGTGGTGCAGCGCATGATCGAGCTCTCACCAATCCCGACAGACATCCATCTCATGATCGAAAATGTCGATACTGAGGCCGTGAAATACGCAGAGCTTGGGCCCCACTCCGTAACTTTTCATATTGAGGCATCAAAGGACCCAGTTAGCACCTGCCGAAAACTCAGGGAGATGGGCGTTAGGTCAGCGGTTGCCATCAAGCCAAACACTCCCGTGAGCTCACTAAGCGGTCTATTGGAAGAGATTGACATGCTTTTGGTGATGACCGTCGAGCCTGGCTTTGGAGGTCAGAAACTGATTACCGAGACCATGCCCAAGGTGGCTGAAGCTCGAGCACTTATATCGGGTTCAAAGTTTGAAATCGCCCTCCAGGTCGACGGCGGTGTCACGCTAGAGAACATAGGTGAGTTAGCGGCGCTTGGGGCCGACACTTTTGTGGCAGGAAGTTCCGTGTTTGGATCTGCAGACCACGCCCAAAGGATTCTAGAACTCAGAAAATCGGCGGCATCGGGGCTCAATCAGTAATCTAGAGGGCATGAAATCCTTTGACCAGCTCTTTGCCGAGCTCAGCCAGATAGCAATAGACCGCCCCGAGGGCAGTAATTCCGCAGCGCTATTGGACTCTGGCATTCATGCAATCGGCAAGAAGGTCGTTGAGGAGGCAGCGGAAGTCTGGATGGCCGCCGAGTATCAGTCGGACAAGGATCTAGCCCTTGAGGCATCCCAACTCATCTACCACCTACAGCTTTTACTTATAGCCAAAGGCATCAAGCTTGAAGAGATTGAGAAGGTTCTCTAATGTTGCGGGTCGCAATCCCTAACAAGGGCATCCTCTCTGACAGCGCCATCTCGATGCTCAAAGAGGCGGGTTACGCAACCAGGAGAGAGCCCTCCGAGCTTCACCTGGTGGACGAGGCAAACAACGTTGAGTTTTTCTACCTCAGGCCAAGGGACATCGCCACCTATGTCGGGAGCGGTTCACTCGACGTCGGCATCACGGGTCTTGACCTCCTGCTGGACTCCGGGTCTGAGGCTGAGGAGGTCGCTGATCTAGGTTTCGGAGCTTCGACGTTTAGGTTCGCAGCAGAGCCAGGCTCTGGCTTCAAAGAGCCAAAGGACCTAAATGGTAGGAGGCTTGCAACTGCCTACCCCAGGCTCATCAGTGGTTACTTGGCCCAGAGTGGAATCGAGTGCCAGGTGGTCTCGCTTGATGGGGCTGTCGAATCTGCGGTGAGGCTTCGCGTCGCCGACGCGGTTGCCGATGTCGTTTCAACCGGAAACACCCTGCGCAAGGCAGGACTCAGCGTCTTTGGTCCGGAAATACTCTCTTCCACCGCGAGGCTAATTTCTGCTCCTGGAAAGGCAGCCGATTCAGCCAAGTTGCTTCGAAGGCTCAGAGGTGTTCTGGTTGCGAGGGAGTACGTGATCATGGATTATGACTGCCCGAAAACTCTTGTCGAAAAGGCGTCGGCAATAACTCCGGGGATTGAGTCTCCCACCATTTCACCTCTGGCCGATGAGAGTTGGGTCGCAATCCGTGCACTCGTGAAGGCAGCAGAGACCAACCAAATCATGGACGAGCTGCACGATATTGGCGCAAGGGCAATTCTGGTAAGCGCGATACACGCCGCGAGAATCTAGTGCCGGCTGTCCGAGTAATTCCATGCCTTGATGTTGCCGCTGGCAGAGTGGTGAAAGGCATCAATTTTGAAGGACTGCGAGACATCGGTGACCCGGTAGAACTCGCTTCTCGCTACTACCAAGAAGGTGCCGACGAGGTCACCTTCCTTGATGTCCACGCCTCCAGTGAAAACCGCAAGACCATGCTGGATGTAGTTACCAAGTGTGCAGAGCAGGTGTTTATCCCGCTGACAGTTGGTGGGGGCATCTCCTCGTTGGCAGATGTCACATCGCTGCTTGCCGCTGGAGCGGACAAGGTTTCCGTCGGGAGTGCTGGAATTGCAAATCCCTCTCTGCTCGAGGAGATAGTCCGCGAGCATGGCTCACAGGTTCTAGTGATCTCCCTCGATCTAAAAAGATCTTCCAGGCCAAGCGGCTTCGGTGTTACAAGCCACGGCGGCAAAAACCTCACTGACTTGGACGCTCTCGAGTGGATACGTCAGGTCGAAAACCTCGGTGCTGGAGAGCTGCTGGTGAACTCCATAGATGCGGATGGAACCAAGTCTGGCTTTGACATCGAACTAGTTGAGCTAATCAAGTCGCAGTCATCGCTACCGGTGATCGCATCGGGTGGAGCGGGCAAAGTTGAAGACTTTGTAGAGGCCGCTCGAGCAGGAGCCGATGCCGTCTTAGCGGCGAGCGTCTTCCACGAGGGTGAAATTAGTATTGGTGAGGTAAAGCAGGCCCTAGATCAAGCGAGTGTTGAGGTGAGACTTTGATAGATCCAAATGTCTTGACCTACGACGCGAATGGGCTCATACCCGTTGTTGTGCAAGACGATTCCACCAAGGATGTCCTGATGCTCGGCTATGCCAACCAGGAGACCCTCAAGGAAACCATCGAGTCGGGCCGCATGGTCTTTTACTCGCGTTCGCGATCCGAGCGTTGGCTCAAAGGAGAGACCAGCGGAAACTTCCTTCACGTTAGTTCAATCTCTGTTGACTGTGACAAGGATGCCCTGGTGGCCATGGTCCACCCAGATGGGCCAACCTGTCACCTCGGAACCACGTCATGCTTTGAGGCTCAATCATGATTTCCCTGGCTGAGGTTAGGGAATTAGCGGAAACCTATAACGTCATTCCGGTTGTGAAGCGGCTGTTCAATGGAATTGAGACTCCAATCGGGTTGTATCAGAAGCTTTGCGGTGAGCGCGAGGACACCTTTTTGCTTGAGTCCGCAGAGCATGGAGTCTGGGGGCGCTACTCTTTTATTGGGGTAGCTAGTCGCGGCACGCTGACCGCTGATGAAAATGAGGCCACATGGAACTCCAAATACAGCGCGCTGCCATCGGAAGAGCTTGCCACTGACCCTATCGAGGCACTAAAGCAGCTCCAGAGCAGCTGGAAATCGGCGCCGGTTGATTTTCCACTGAGCTCTGGCCTCGTTGGATTTGTGAGCTGGGGTGCGGTGAATCTGATTGAGAAGCTTCCTGAGCCAAAAAGTGCCGACTACGAGGTGCCGCTGTACGGGTTTAATCAATTCTCAGACCTTGTAGTGCTTGATCACTCCAAGGCAGAGATGCTGCTGGTGCATGTGATTTTCCTAGACAGCGATGGTTCTCTGGAGTCAAAGTACGAGGCGGCACTTGCCTCGATAGAAAAAATGCAAAAGGTCACCGAGACCCCTTCGGCCTCCAAGTTCACTTCGCCAAAATGGCCCGAGCCCGAGTTTGTCACCAACACTGAGAAGCAGGACTTTCTTGACAAGGTCGAGAAGGCGAAAGAGCACGTGCGCCTTGGCGATGTCTTCCAGGTCGTCATCTCGCAAAGGTTTGATTCAACGCTTGAGGCTGATGCTCTAGATGTTTACAGGGCGCTCAGAGCAACAAACCCATCGCCGTATATGTATCTCACTAGGTGGAGTGATGCCTCCGGCAGCTTTGCCATTGCCGGATCATCCCCAGAGGCTCTTGTGAAGGTAAGTGGGGGCCGGGCAGTGACCCACCCGATTGCAGGTTCAAGACCAAGGGGAGAGACCTCATCTGCGGACATGGCGCTTGCGTCTGAGCTGAGTAGCGACACCAAGGAGCGCAGCGAGCACCTGATGCTCGTTGATTTGGCACGTAATGACCTTCTCAAGATTTGCGATCCTTCAAGTCTTGAGGTCACCGAGTTCATGGAAATCCACCGGTTTAGCCACATCATGCACCTTGTCTCGACTGTTGAGGGACAGATGCGTGAAGACGTAACAGCAGTTGATGCCATGCTGGCCACCTTTCCTGCAGGAACGCTGTCGGGTGCTCCTAAACCACGAGCTCTCGAGATCATTCATGACCTTGAGCCCAGCTATCGAGGTTTGTTCGGGGGAGTGGTGGGCTACTTCGACTTTGAGGGAAACTCGGACCTCGCGATAGCCATTAGGACCGCACTAATTCGGGATGGTGATGCTCACATTCAAGCCGGAGCTGGAATAGTGCTCGACTCAGTTCCAGAGAGCGAGCACGCCGAGACCGAAGCCAAGGCTGCGGTTGTTCTCAGAGCTGTTGCTGCCGCGAACGCAATGCACAATGACTAGGGCCGTTTTGGTGCTGCTCCTTCTCATTGGAGCATGGTGGTCCCTCCTTCTGCTCGAATGGGTGACAGTTGACAAAAGCGGAATCATTGGAGCCGAGCTAAATCAGACGATGGCTCTATTGCCAGCGGTAGCTACTCTCGCCGTCCTGATGTCTCTTTATCGCAAGATGCCCAGGCTGTTAGTCGCCCTGGGCTCAATGGCGATAGCAGCCACCTCAGCTATTGCGGTGTTGGGGGATCTCGCCACTTCACCCGCGGTGATCGAGGCAAGAGAGCAGGTTTCAGGCATTGCAGGCGGTGGAGCTGTAGCTCTTGAGCTTTCGCCAGTGATTTACGTCTTTGCTTTTTCCGGGTTCGTCCTTGCAATAGCGGCTGCCCTTCTGATCTTCTTGAAAACCGGTGGTCGATCGGTGGAAAGTGTGAACCAGGACCTGGATGCTAGAGACCTATGGGACGAGCAGTCAGAGTAATTGTTATCATTGGCTCTTAGTCGAGAGGAAAAGATGTCACACAACGAAGAACCTGGTCACGGACACTCACTTGCTGCCTGGGTAACGGTGGGGCTTGTAACACTTGCCTTCGCCATTGGGACTCTCTTTTTCTGGTTTGACAACGCGTTAGTCGTCTGGCTTTCAGCTGGGCTTGCGCTAGCCGCCCCAGTAGTGGGCTACCTCCTAAAGCAGGCTGGCTATGGAGTCGGTGGCTCCAAAAGCTCCTCCCACTAGTGCTTCAAGGACTCTTTGATGAAAGCCTGAGGGCATCAAATGCCCGCCAGGCTCAGCTTTCGCGCGAGCTCCTAGAGGAGAGGTGCGCACTGATTTCTGAAGCCCCTGACGCCTATGAGGCCCTGCAACCAGCTGAACACATCAAATTAATCGCCGAGATAAAGCGGCGAAGCCCATCAAGGGGCTTCCTTGCGGAAATACCAGATGCGAAGGCCTTAGGGGCCGGATACGAATCCGCCGGTGCTCACGCAATCTCGGTGCTCACTGAGGAATCGGGATTTGGTGGAAAGCTCTCTGATCTGCAGGAGGTAAGCCAGGCAGTTTCCATTCCTACTCTTCGGAAAGACTTCATCTCAAACGAATACCAAATCCTTGAGGCCAAGGCCGCTGGGGGGTCTATGGTGCTACTGATTCTGGCTCAGCTGTCCAAGGCAGAGTTTCAGAGCCTCTACGATTTCTCCAAGTCCAAAGGTTTGGAACCCCTGGTTGAGACCCACAGTGCTGAAGAGATAGCGATCGCAGCGGACAGTGGCGCCAGGCTAATAGGCATAAACACCAGAGATCTCGAGACTTTCAAGACCGACATTGGGCTGTTTGAACAACTTGCCGCAAGGCTTCCGAGCGGCTGCGTCAAGATTGCCGAGTCTTCGGTCAAGCAACTGGCAGACGTGGAGCGCTATCGGGATGCTGGGGCCGATTGTGTGCTTGTCGGGGAGGCCCTGGTTACTGGAGATTGGGCCACTCTGATACCTGAATTCACTTCAGTCTCTTAAGATTTACGCATGTCCCAAAAGCTAGGTGAGCAGGTTGGCCCGTACTTTGGCCAGTACGGTGGTCGATTTGTGCCCGAACCGCTCATCGCAGCCCTAGATCAGCTATCGCAGGTCTACGAAGCAGCTCGCAAGGACCCCAAATTCCAAGAGGAGCTGGCGGAACTTCACCGCACCTACACCGGCAGGCCCTCGATAATCACGGAGGCTCAGCGCTTTGCCGCGGTAACCGGAGGGCTTCGAGTATTTCTAAAGCGAGAAGACCTTAACCACACCGGTAGTCACAAGATCAATAACGTCATGGGCCAGGCACTGCTTGCCAAACGGATGGGCAAAAAGCGCATCATCGCTGAGACTGGAGCCGGCCAGCACGGTGTCGCCTCTGCCACTGCCGCCGCCTACTTCGGACTCGACTGCGTCGTCTACATGGGTGAGGTTGACACCGAACGTCAAGCCCTGAATGTCGCGCGCATGAAACTACTTGGTGCTGAGGTAGTGGCGGTAAAGACCGGTTCTCGCACCCTAAAGGACGCGATCAATGAGGCGCTAAGAGATTGGGTTGCCAACGTGGAGACCACCCACTATCTACTCGGCACTGTCGCTGGTCCCCACCCCTTCCCGACTATGGTTCGTGACTTTCACAGCATTATTGGCAAGGAGTCCAAGGAGCAGATGCTGGAGCTAACAGGTGAGCTACCAGCTGCGGTTGCCGCCTGTGTTGGTGGTGGTTCGAATGCCATTGGCATCTTCCACGCATTCCTGGACGACCCAGATGTTCAGCTATGGGGGTTCGAGGCCGCCGGTGACGGAATCGACACCCCAATGCACGCCGCTACCCTGAGCAGCGGAGTCCCAGGGGTGCTTCACGGAGCAATGA
>Ga0222715_10003093_pt1 | contig 14987 bp, 17 predicted proteins | sample C33_9DmetaG_FD_165056 | JGI IMG/M metagenome (GOLD analysis project Ga0222715, IMG submission 165056) | Estuarine water microbial communities from San Francisco Bay, California, United States - C33_9D | ecosystem: Environmental > Aquatic > Marine > Unclassified | place: USA: California...
GCCGTAAACCCATTCTGACCGAGGTAAAAATCAGTAATCCCAAAACCGGTATCGCCAGCACAAAAGGTAAAATTGCGGAGGTAATAAACGCGTCAGTTTTGGCTGCGCGATCAGAGATTGAATACCCCACTATGACAGTTTTACCTGTATTAGCTAACGTTAGTACACGCCAACGATCGTAATTAAAATTGGTTTCACTATAGCCTAATACACTTGTGATCTGTGTATCTGGGGCTTGATTGGATCGAAACACCAAGAGTTCATCTTGCCACACTTGTAACGCAAGATCGCCTCGGTTAAAAGCCGTTCGCGTTTGAGGCGCTTGCGTAACAGCAGTCGAGAGTGTCGATTGAGCTGAAACATTCAGTGCTAAGACACTTTGACCCAGTGCTTGGAGTTCAGCGTCATACAGCGCTTGGGTATTATCTTGTAATTTTTTATAGCCTGCGACGACAGCAAGTGTGATCACCAAAATAATACTCGATACGAGGAGTAACGATATAAGACGCTGAATTGACTTCATTTAATTCACAGTTGTGGATTTTTTAACACAGTATCCCACACCACGAATGGTATTGATAAAATCTTTTGGCAGTTTTTTACGTAAGTTATGCACATGCACTTCAATCGCATTACTGGACACTTCATCACCCCATTCATATAACATGGTTTCAAGTTGAGCTTTGGATACAATACGATCAGCCCGTTCCATTAACGCCCGCAAAATCATAAACTCTTTTCTGGGTAACGCCAACGCTGAACCTTGAACTGTTACAGCCATTGAATCAGTGCGCAAACTGACATCTGCAATCTGTATATCCGATGAGATAACTGTGCCTAAACGACGCTGCAATACGCGTAACCGTGCTAATAATTCATCAAGTTCAAACGGTTTTGCGAGGTAATCATCAGCGCCTGCATCTAACCCTGCGACTTTATCCGATAATTGCCCTCGAGCGGTCAACACCAATATAGGTAACCCTAATCCTAATTTACGGATCTTAGTGAGCACTTGCAAACCATCTATATCAGATAACCCGAGATCGAGTATCATTAAATCGACATCCCCATTTTGGGCGGCAACAATGGCTTGTTTGCCTGAAGCAAGATGTGACACTGCATAATTAGCTTTACGCAATGATTGACATATTTCATCTGCTAGGGCGAGTTCATCTTCAATAAGTAAAATATGCATGTATGACGATCACTATTTTTTTGATTATGGAACATTTTATAGTAATAAACTTAACCTAAACTTAAGCTTTTTCCTATATCAAATACTGCCCTTTAGGCTAGATTTACCAATAACTAAACACTGAAAATAATAATTTTTTATTATTTTTATCAAGATGTTAAACATATACCGCCATATTTGTGTCGGAATTGTGCAACAAGTAATAATAGCGAAATAATCATTTGTCTCTAAGCTTTAAAGTGAATTACAAAGAATGTCTGGAATTTCTTAAATGCTTTTTTTGTAGCACAAGAGTATTTAATAAATTCATACGTTGGAGTCTTGTCATTTTCATTTAATGCACAAAACCAATATAAGGAATTATTATGCACAAAGAGTTACACAGCTTATCTCCAAGAGAGTTTCAAGTCGCCAATCATATCACTAAGGGCATGACTAACCGAGACATTGGAGACAAATTATATATTAGTGAGCGGACTGTGAAATTTCACGCTGCTAATATTTACAAAAAACTCAAGATCAAGAATCGAGCGGGACTGATTTCAGGTTACATATCCGAGATGCAACGGATTGAAAAACTAAAGATCAGTATTCATTGATCGTTGTGCTAAGCGATAGAAACTGTGTTATCAACTCGTATTGAATCGGTGTTGATAACACAACCTATTATCAAGCAGCTATTTATTAAAGGATATAACGACTTAAATCTTCATTATCCACTAGCATTTCTAAATGATGGTTTACATATTTCACGTCGACTTCGATGGACTCACCGCTTTTTTCGGATGCATCATAAGATATTTCTTCCATGAGGCGTTCCATGACAGTATGTAGACGTCGCGCACCGATATTTTCAGTTCGCTCATTGACCTGCCACGCCGCTTCCGCGATACGTTGAATACCACATTCAGTAAAGGTAACTGAGACACCTTCAGTGCCTAATAGAGCTACATATTGTTCGGTCAATGATGCATGTGGCTCTGTCAATATACGCACAAAATCATTCACTTCTAATGCTTGTAACTCGACGCGGATTGGCAGACGACCTTGTAATTCGGGGATCAGATCAGAGGGTTTACTCATTTGAAACGCACCCGAAGCAATAAACAAAATATGGTCTGTTTTGACCATGCCGTGTTTAGTCGATACGGTCGAGCCTTCCACTAAAGGCAGTAGATCGCGTTGTACGCCCTCGCGCGATACATCTGCACTTGAGTTACCTTCACGTTTACAAATTTTGTCAATTTCATCGATAAATACAATCCCAGTTTGCTCTAACGTGTCAATCGCATCTTGTTTGAGATCTTCTTGATTGACCAGCTTCGCCGCTTCTTCTTCAACTAATAATTTGAAGGCGTCTTTGATTGGGAGCTTTTTCTTTTTCGATTGGTTACCCGATAAATTCTGGAACATACCTTGTAATTGATTGGTCATGTCTTCCATACCAGGAGGCGCCATGATCTCAACACCAACTTGTGGCAGTGCTACATCAATTTCAATTTCTTTATCGTCGAGCTTACCTTCGCGTAATTTTTTGCGAAACACTTGGCGTGTAGATTGATTATCAGCCTCTTGGTTTTCACCAAAAATATCTTTAGGTGGCGGGATCAATACATCTAATATACGATCTTCAGCCGCTTCTTCAGCTCTGAATTTCACTTTAGAAGTGGCTTGTTCTTTGGTCATTTTAACCGCTATATCGGTCAAATCACGAATAATCGTTTCGACTTCTTTACCGACATAACCTACTTCAGTAAATTTTGTCGCTTCGACTTTAATAAATGGTGCATTGGCTAGTTTTGCCAGACGACGTGCAATTTCAGTTTTACCGACACCCGTAGGACCAATCATTAAAATATTTTTTGGTGTAACTTCTTGGCGTAATGCTTCTGGTAATTGCATCCGGCGCCAGCGATTTCTTAACGCGATGGATACCGCGCGTTTGGCATCTTGCTGCCCAATAATGTGTGTGTCCAACTCATGGACGATTTCTCTAGGTGTCATAGCTGACATAATCTGTTCCTCAATCCTATGCTTTGGAATTAATAATCTAATGTTTCAACGGTATGGCTGTGATTGGTGTATACGCAAATATCACCGGCAATCGTTAACGCTTTGCTCGCTATCTGTTGTGCCGATAAATCGGTATTTTCCAACAGTGCAGTTGCGGCGGATTGCGCAAAAGGGCCACCAGAGCCAATCGCAATTAAATCGTGTTCAGGCTGAATAACGTCACCGTTACCAGTGATCACCAAAGAAGCAGTATGATCGGCAACCGCTAACAAAGCTTCAAGTTTGCGCAGCATTCTATCGGTGCGCCAATCTTTAGCTAATTCAACAGCGGCTTTGGTCAAATGACCTTGATGTTGTTCTAATTTGCTTTCAAAACGCTCAAACAAAGTAAACGCATCTGCAGTACCACCGGCAAAACCAGCAATGACTTTATCATGATACAAACGACGCACTTTTTTGGCGTTGCCTTTCATTACAGTGTTGCCTAATGAGACTTGACCATCTCCGGCAATTACGACTTGGTTGCCACGACGAACTGATACAATAGTAGTCACAGGTAATCCTTATATATATCGCACACTAATTGTGCCTAATAAGAACTATGTGGGGGGGAGAAATCAAAAATTCAAGGGAATTGCTGATCAATAACACTGAATTTTTGATGATAAATTATCTTATAGATTCCAAAACCAAATCTCGCAAGAGTTGATATTTTCACGTTGCAAAATATGACGGTCACGCTCTGCATCACGTTTAGAATCATACGGCCCTAAAATAACTCGATACCAACCTGACTTGGAACCTCTGATTTGTGGCTCTAAGCCGACAAAAGCCATCGTTGCTCGCATCGAATCAGCTTGATCATAAATTTTAAATGACCCACATTGCATTAAATAGCGTTTGTCTGATGTGGCCACTTCAGCTTCGACTTCCACTTCATAGCCAGGTAACGACTTGATGAATGCCCATTCTTCTTTTGGCAGTTCAGGCAGAGGATCGAGTTCATCAATATCCGCTTGAGTAACCACTTTAACTGGCTCAACTGGCTGTGTAACTACAGTTGCATCATCTTTAATCGAATATAAAAAATAGGCAAATCCGGCTAATACTAATACCGCAAATGCAATTTTAATTTTAGGCATAATGGATGACGTCGCCGCTTTTGTGGGTGCTTTACGACGATTAGAGGCTGCGCCTTTTTTACGAGGAGCAGGTTTGCGTTTAATATAATCTTTTTGAGCCATGCGGCGTTAAAACCTGATAATGAAAAATGTACCCCACTATTGTAGTGAGTTGCTTAGTTAAAATCTATGTTATCTACATCAATAGACCATCTAACTCGTAACTTATTCGCATAATCGTTGCAATCATCGACGATAGTCGCGAGTACTTTTTGCCGTAAATCACGATACGGGCTTTGTATAATCAGCATGTAACGATAGCGCGCCTGCTTTTTCTCAATTAAACAAGGCACGGGGCCGACTGTTGAAATATTCGACATGTTGCTCAATAATTGTTTCGCATATTGCAATACTTGTATTGCCCGTTGTGGGTTTTCATCTTCCGCACGAAACACAGCTTGAAAGCTATACGGCGGTAATTGTGCTTGCTCACGTTCATGCAACGCAAAACGCGCGAAATGACCATAACCGTTATTAACTAAATCTTGTAATAACGGATGTCCTGGCTGGGTGGTTTGCAAAAATGTCTCGCCCGGTTTATCTGCCCGCCCTGCTCGACCTGAAATTTGTGTAATTAATTGTGACAGTTTTTCTGGCGCTCGGAAATCCGCACTAAACAACGCCCCATCGACATCCATTATCACAACACAAGTGACATGGGCAAAATGATGACCTTTGGCTAAGATCTGCGTACCGAGTAAAATTTGATGCTCGCGTTGATTGATTTGTTCTATCGTATTGGCAAGTGTTTGCTTACCGCGCATCGAATCAGAATCTATACGTATCGTCGAATATTGTGGAAATAACTCTGCCAAGCCTTGCTCTAACTGCTCAGTGCCCACGCCTTGTGTCATTAACTCGGTCGCCCCACATGCACTACAACGATGTGGCGCTGGTGCTTGAGCTAAACATTGATGACAGACCAAGCGAGCTTGCGCTTTGTGATAAGTCATCGGTTTGTCGCACGCATGGCAATCCTCTACGTGACCACACTGTTGGCACACCACTGCTGGAGCAAATCCTCGGCGATTGATAAATAACAGCACTTGGTTGCCTTGTGCCAAATGCGATTGCATTACCTCTATGGTGGGAGGCGCAAGTCCATAAGTGAGCGGTTGTTGGCAAATATCAATTAAATTTACTGGCGCAATGGCGGCATCACCGGCTCGTTTAGCCAACACAAAGTGTTGAAATTTTCCAGATATGGCACGCTGTAAGGTTTCTAATACTGGCGTCGCTGTCCCTAAAATAATTGGAATTTTTTGCCGTTGAGCCAGCATAATCGCAACATCACGCGCATGATAACGTAACCCGTCTTGCTGTTTAAATGAGTCATCATGCTCTTCATCAATGATAATCATTCCCAGCTCAGGCAAAGGCGTAAATACCGCAGAACGCGTACCAATGACCAAACCAATTTGATTTAAACGTGCTTGTTGCCACACCGCCAAGCGCTCATTATCACTTAATCCAGAATGTAGCACACCGACACTAATACCAAAGCGAGCAGCGAAACGCGAGACAGTTTGTGGCGTTAAGCCAATTTCAGGGACTAAAATTAATACCTGCTGACCACGCTGTAAAACTTGGTTGATAACTTGTAAATATACTTCTGTTTTACCACTGCCGGTGATCCCTTCAAGCAAAAAACAACCAAATTGGCCAAGTTGACTATTGATCCCCGTAATTGCGATAGATTGTTCAACATTAGCAGAGAGCCCAGCAATAGCTTGAAAGTGCGCCGCGCCAGTTTGCGTGAACCAACTGCCTGTTGTGGGGACATGAGATGTCTCAACGAATATGTCTTTTTTCACTAGAGCATTTATGGCTGGCGTACCGAACTCTTGGCGCAACTGCGCTTTATTGATACCCACGACATTAACTGATTGTTGGTCACCTTGGGTATGCCCTGCGACATAGCAGGCCAGCGCATATTGTTTTGGAGCGCGTTTTAAGGCAATGAAATCGACGGTTTGGGTTACATCATTACCACGTACATTTAATGCCTGTAATGTATCGTTGAGTTGGATAACCTGTTGCGGTTTAGGTGAACTCGATATCGATTTACGTAAGGCGCTTGGCAACGCCGTTTGTAAGACTTCACCTATAGGATGATGATAATAGCTCGATGCCCATGTTAACAAGCCTAGCCATTGCTCGGAAAAGATCCCTTGTGCGTCTAAGACTGAGGTAATGGCCTTTAATTTGGCTAAGTTTATCTGCTCTGCGGCTGCCAGCGCTTCGCTGTCACTTTGACATTCGACCACAATCCCGACTAGCTCGCGATTCGCAAAGCTCACTAATACACGTGCCCCAATTGCGACAGGCTCGGTGTGGGTGTAATGAAAGGTTTTGCGCAGTGGAACTGGCACTGCAATTGCCAAAAATATCATGAATGCTTATTTTTATCGTTTTTATGGGCCAAAACGCGATTATACTTGATCAAAGCGCTAAGTTACATTATTATGCGCGTCCATTTTGCGACTCATTGCGTGTGCGGTGAGTCATGTTAATTATTGCGTATGGTGTGCAGCTTCGGGTTGTATAGCGATACGGCCTAAATATAAAAGGTAATCCATATGAAACAAGATATCCATCCTAACTACGCTGAAATCACTGCAACCTGTTCTTGTGGCAACGTAATCAAGATCCGTTCTACTGTAGGTAAAGATTTAAACCTAGACGTATGTTCTGCTTGTCACCCGTTCTATACTGGTAAGCAGCGCAATGTTGATACTGGTGGCCGTGTTGATAAGTTCAACAAACGCTTCAGTGCACTTAGCAAAAAATAATAATGATTCGCTGCTAGCAGCCAATACATTCATCTCAAAAAGCGCTCATTCAGCGCTTTTTTTGTGGGTATTCAGAAATCGGATATGTATTTAATTTTTACTGTGATACATTAAAAATTAATGCTAATAAAAACAATAATAAAGCAAAAAGACAGAGAAATTTTTAACCCCCTACTTCTCAAGGAAATGCACGAAAAATGTCTGATTTTCGTCAACAAGCGTTAGACTATCACGCCCTGCCAAAACCAGGAAAGATCAGTGTCGAATTAACTACTCCCGCTGCAACTGTTAATGACTTAGCACTTGCCTACAGCCCAGGTGTAGCTGAACCTGTGCGTGAAATAGCAGATGATCCTGCCAACGCGTATAAATATACTTCCAAAGGTAATATGGTCGCTGTTATTAGTAACGGCACGGCGATTTTGGGTTTGGGTAATTTGGGTCCACTCGCATCTAAACCTGTGATGGAAGGAAAAGCGTTGTTGTTTAAGCGTTTTGCTGGCCTTGACTCTATTGATATTGAAGTAACTCATCGCACCACTGAAGAGTTTATCAACACGGTTGCTAATATCGCTGACACATTTGGTGGTATAAACCTTGAAGATATTAAAGCTCCTGAGTGTTTTGAAATTGAACGCGAATTACAAAAACGCTGCAAAATCCCTATTTTTCATGATGATCAACACGGTACGGCAATAGTCACTGCCGCGGGTATGCTCAATGCCTTAGAGATCCAAGGCAAAGACATTAAAAAAGTACGTATTGTATGCATGGGTGCTGGCGCTGCTGCTATTGCCTGTATGGAATTACTGATTAAATGTGGGGCTCAGCGCGAAAAAATCTACATGCTTGACCGTAACGGCGTCATTCATACTCGTCGTGAGGGCTTGCCCGAGCACAAAGTAGCTTTTGCCAATAATACCGATAAGCGCACACTAGAAGATGTAATGGACGGTGCTGACGTGTTCTTGGGCGTATCTGGTCCAGATGTGTTGCCAGCCGAAACCTTATCCCTAATGGCAGCCAATCCGATTGTGTTTGCTTGCTCCAACCCCGATCCTGAAATAAAGCCTGAACTAGCCATGGCAACGCGTAATGATTTAATTATGGCAACCGGTCGTTCTGATTATCCTAATCAAGTAAACAATGTATTGTGTTTTCCGTTTATTTTCCGGGGTGCATTAGATGTGCGTGCCAGTGAAATTAACGACGCGATGAAAGTCGCTGCAGTAGAGGCCTTACGAGAAGTATCCAAAGAACCCGTACCAGCAGAGGTGTTAACCGCTGCAGGTGTTGACTCACTAGAATTTGGTCGTGATTATATTATCCCTAAACCTATGGATCCAAGACTTTGCGCACGTATCGCAAGAGCTGTCGCACAAGCAGCGATTGATTCAGGTGTTGCGCATTTTGACGAATTGCCTAAAGGGTATATGGAAGACTAATATTAGTGTGGGGTTGTTGCTAAAGAGCTTGTCGTTTAAGTTGTTGCCGAACAGGTCATCGAACTAGTCGTCGAGCTCGGCTTCAATCCCCATTTCTTCCATGAGTTTGCGCACAGATTCAGGGATACGATTCGCATTACCTTTCTTCAAATCATTATCATCAGGTAATGGTTGCCCAGTAAACGCATGTAAAAACGCTTCGCATAATAATTCTGAATTTGTCGCATGGCGTAGGTTGTTGACTTGGCGGCGAGTGCGTTCATCAGTCAATACCTTCAACACATTGATAGGAATAGAGACAGTCACTTTTTTGACTTGTTCGCTTTTCTTGCCGTGCTCTGCGTATGGATGAATATATTTGCCGTTCCATTTAGCCATAGAGATATACCTCGAACGTTTTGCGTTAATTATTATTATTATGCTTTATTGCTATAGGTTATTAGTAACTGATTAGTCGCTTATTGAACTATATAGCTTGACCAATCCACTAATATTACGTAGTTTAGACGTCTAAACGTCTATTGTATACATTTTTATTTGAGGTATTCTCATGGTTTCTTACGCCCAAGGCGTTGATTCTCTCAACCAAACTCTTTCCGAATTACGTGATATCAACGTTTCTTTTGAATTTTTTCCTCCTAGTAATGAAAAAATGGAAAACATGCTCTGGAAATCTGTAGAACGCTTAGCGCCGCTAAAACCAGCATATATGTCGGTCACTTATGGCGCAAATAGTGGTGAGCGTGATAAAACTCACAATGTTGTTAAACGCATTCAACATGATCTTGGTGTCCCAGCAGTACCGCATTTAACCTGTGTCGATGCATCTCGCGAAGAGTTAATCGAGATTGCTAAAGAGTACTGGGCTAATGGTATCCGTCGGATCGTGGCATTACGTGGCGATCTACCAGCAGGTATGCAAAAACCTGATATGTACGCCAGCGATTTGGTTGCATTATTAAAAGATGTTGCTGATTTTGATATTTCTGTGGCGGCTTACCCAGAGAAGCACCCAGAAGCGCCTAATGCTCAATTTGATTTGCTTAACCTAAAACGCAAAGCTGAAGCAGGTGCCAACGAAGCCATTACACAATTTTTCTTCGATACCTCTCATTACCTGCGTTTCCGTGACCGCGCAGCTGCGGCAGGCATTGATTTGGATATTGTTCCGGGGATTTTACCGGTAACCAACTACCAAACACTGATAAAATTTGCCGGTTTTACCGATGTGCATGTTCCTAATTGGTTACATAAAATGTATGATGGACTAGAAGATGGTGACCAAACGACACGTAACTTACTTGCTGCCAACATTGCAATGGATCAAGTTAAAGTACTGGCAAAAGAAGGCGTCAAACATTTTCATTTTTATACACTCAACCGTAGCGAGTTAAGCTACGCCATTTGTCATATGCTAGGACTGCGTACATGATAGAAACCTTTCGCCAATGGATGGCGTTGATGCGACACCAACTCATTCCCCAATTTCCAGCTATCGCGCGCTATTTTGTGGCGCGCTGTGCCACAGACAAAGTGACCGTTTCGGCAGGTCATCTCGCTTATGTATCACTGTTATCGCTGGTGCCATTTATCATGGTGTTTTTTACTATGCTATCTGCCTTCCCAGCCTTTGCAGAAGTGCGTTTAGAACTACAAGCATTCATTTTTAGTAACTTTGTACCGACATCCGGCGATGTGTTAGAAAAATACATTAATGAATTCGTTGGCAATGCATCTGGCATGGGCGCGGTAGGTATTGGATCTTTGGTGGTGGTAGCACTATTGCTAATCATGAACATTGATAAAACACTCAACACAATTTGGCGCACAGATAAAAAACGCCCCAAAATGTTTACCTTTGCGGTCTATTGGATGGTCATCACATTAGGCCCTATTATGATGGGCTCTAGCGTATTGGTAAGCTCTTACTTACTTGGCTTTGCAAGCTATGCCGAAGAATATACCCCAGGTTTAGGCACATTATTACTCAAAACTGTACCTAGTATTACCTCTACCATTGGGTTCTTAATTTTATATATGCTTGTACCTAATGCTCGAGTAAAATTTTCACACGCATTTAGTGGTGCAATATTAGCCACGTTTTTATTTGAGTTATCCAAAAAGGGCTTTGCCTATTACGTCGGCAACTTCCCATCATACGAGGTGATTTATGGGGCGCTAGCGGTGATACCGATTTTGTTTGTATGGATATATTTATCTTGGATAGTGGTTTTGGTTGGCGCTGAATTTACTTGTTCGATACAAGAAGTCCTGGCCCCGGACGAAAAACCCAAAGCATTAGCCGAAGAGTAACTCTAAGGTTACCCTTTCATTGCTGCAATAAAGGTATCTGACTGTTCAATCGCTGAGTTCATTTCTTTAATCAAGTTATCAACGTCAGATTTGATTACCGCAAATTCACCTTGTAGTGCACCAATTGCACTCGCGTTGAGATTATGTTTGAGATACAAAACATTATTTTGCAAAACACTCAGTACTGGAGGGATACTACTTTCAACCTTACGCATTGCTCGCAACATGGATTGATACTTGGTCTGTGTTTCACGTAATTTATTTTGACTATCGCGTTTAAGCTTGACGTTAGTATATAACTCCAACTCTGATTCCCATTCAGAAAACAACGCCTCTGCAACGCTTTCAACCTTATCGATACGTTTTGATACATCCTTTGCTGCAGCTTCTGATTCTAGATATTGACTGTTAAGTGCATCATAAACAGACTCTAATTCGCCACCGTCAAAGTTAATCAAAGCGGTAAACTCTTCTAACGCAGAAGCAAATTGTTCTTGAGCATCAGTTTGAGAATCTCGGGCATCTTCAACCCGATCGACAAGAATATCGCGTTTTTCTACGCCTAATTTTTCCCATGCACTATAATAAGCGCTCTGACATGCTGTTAAGCTTAATAAAGAAACAATAATAATAAGTTTGCTAAGTGAGGACATAGACAACTCCTTTTGTCATTTGAAATGTATATAATCTAAACAATAGTCTATATAAAAGTATTAAGCCCGAAAATACTATTATCCAGGCGAACTAAAGCGTGCTGCATCAATAATAGACCATATATGAAATATTGCGCCAACAGGCCACAAGAAGATAAAAATGACTGTTGCAGCAAGCGTATAGCAGACTGAAGCAACAATGAAAAACATTAAAGCACGTAAAATACGTCCTTGCACAAGCTGACCTAAGCCAGGGATAAATATATTACAAATCGCAGCGAGAACATTACCGCCTGAACCTTGTTGTGGCATATCTTTTTCTACCTTGTTATAAATAGTGAAACAGAAAAATCATTTTTATGACATTTAGTATTTAAACTAGCTCAAAAATTAAAGAAGCACAACTTATATGCCAAAGCTGTATACCAAATCAGTTCCGTTTAAACATGACATGCTACCAGTAACCGATGACCATTCTCTGTATTATGAGCAATCTGGAAATCCAGATGGGATCCCCATTTTATTTATTCATGGCGGCCCCGGAGCGGGCTTGAGTGACGATTATACGCGAATGTTTGATCCTTCTATATATCACATCATTGCGTACGAACAGCGAGGCTGTGGTCGCTCTAAACCGTTTGCTTCATTAGAGCATAATACTACTGCACACTTACTGGCTGATATCACTGCATTACGTGAACATTTGCAGATCCCACAATGGATTATTTTTGGTGGCAGTTGGGGAGCGACACTCGGACTCCTCGCTGCTATTAATGAACCCGAAACTGTCAAAGGCCTGATCCTCAGAGGAATTTTTCTGGGACGTCAACAAGATATCGATTGGTATATTTGTCCACATGGCGGAGCTGCACAAATGTATCCAGAACATTACGAAACATTTGTCCAAGATATTCCCCCCTTAACTGAAGCGAGTGATATTTGTGATGCGTTTTTTGAATTATTTAATCAAAAAAACAAATTTCACAAAGCCAATGCATTGCGCTCATGGTACGGCTGGGAAGATAGAATATCGCGCATTCAGCACCCTTATGGCGATCCGCTTTATAACTATAACTTACATCAAATCGCTTCGCTCGCTATGCTCGAGTGCCACTATCTAAAACATAATTGTTTTATTTCCGAAAACTTTATCCTAGAGAATGTGCATAAAATCGCGCACATTCCTGGTTATATCGTGCATGGTCGCTATGACATGATTTGTAAAATCGAAGCATCGTATTCACTGCAACTTTTATGGCCTAACAGTCAGTTGACTATTATACCTGATGCAGGGCATAGTACGTCCGAACCATCGATTGCCTTTTCCTTAAAAATGGCTACCGACACGATGGCCAAACTTTTCAACGAATAAGCGTTAACCCCACTAAAAGTAACGATTGATGATTGGATTAATACAGCGAGTCAAGCAGGCAAGTGTGTCTGTAGAACAGCAAATTATTGGCCAAATTGGTTATGGCGCATTACTATTACTCGGTGTTGAAGCACATGATAGTGAACTAAATGCGCAAAAAATGGTCGATAAATTAATCAAGTTTCGTATGTTTAGCGATGATGCCGGTAAAATGAATTGGAATATCGAACAGATCACTGGTGATATTTTGGTTGTGTCACAATTTACACTCGTAGCAGATACGACGAAAGGCAATCGCCCGGGATTTTCTCGAGGTGCTTCACCTGCTCATGGAGAAGCGATGTATAATGCGTTTATTACTGAACTGAAATCACGCATAAATTTGCCTCAAATGCGTGTGGCTACCGGTCAGTTCGGGGCAGACATGCAAGTTGCACTGGTAAATGATGGCCCAGTGACATTTAGTTTACAGACTTAGGACTAACCCGCATTGTATAAAATTTTAACTCCCTCAACAGAACAACAACTTGAGCAATATTTTGCATTTCGATGGAAGATCCTCAAAGCACCATTTAATTTTCCTGTCGGCTCGGAAAAAGATGAGTACGAATCAGTTGCAGAACATCGCATGTTACTCAATCATAAAAATGAAATCATGGCAGTAGGCCGTGTGCATTTTAACAGCGCCGAAGAAGTACAAATACGCCATATTGCTGTTGATTTTGATGCCCACGGTAAAGGCTATGGCCGCTTAATCGTAGCGACGTTAGAAAGTTATGCCATCGAGCAAGGTGCCGTTCGAGCGGTAACTAATAGTTTAGCTACTTCGCGCCCTTTTTTCGAACAATGTGGTTATGACAAACAATCAACATCAGAAGCATTGAGTAAATTAAACCGTATTCAAATGGTAAAAAAACTTACTGCTCAACAATATTTAATTAATGCTGATTGGTGTCATGAGTTACAAAAAACATGGGAAGAAACGATTCCAATCTCTGAGCAAATGGGGATCAAACTACATCAATACTCTGGCTCAACCCTAGAAGTTAGAGCGTCATTAAACAAAAATATTAATCTGCACGGAACTATGTTTGCCGGTAGTATTTTTTCTCTGGCGACGCTCACTGGTTGGGGCATGATATTTTTGCAATTGAAACGCAAAAAATTAGATGGTGAAATTGTCCTGGGTGATGGCAATATTCACTATCATAAACCTATTACTATGCAGCCAAGAGCACAGGTTCATATTGAGTATTTTCAATGTGATTATGCCGAGTTGCAGCAAGGCAATAAGATGCAAATAACGCTTAAAGTTCATATTTTAGATGGCGAAAATGCTGTTGCAGAATTCACTGGCGTATACTGGGTGTTGCCACGGATGTAATCTCGGGCGGATATGCCACGGATGTAATCTCGGGCGGATATGCCACGGATGTAGGCTCGGGCGGAAGGCTCGGGCTGATAAGCTAAGCGCATAAACGAAAAAACCCTAATTTACTCAGGGTTTTATATATTTATAACTAATCTAATGATCTAGTTAGTCAAATTACTATGCCATCGCGGCTTGAATTTTCTTCATCGCATTTTTTTCAATCTGACGTACACGCTCAGCAGACACTTGATACTTAGCAGCTAAATCTTGCAAGGTCATCTTGTTATCACTCAACCAACGCGTCTCAATGATGTGCTGACTACGCTCATCTAGCGTTTTGATGGCAGAGTATAAACGAGCTGAAGCATTAGAATCATAATCGGCATTAATAACTGCAGATTCTACATCTTCGGATTTATCTTCTAAATATTGCGCTGGTGCAAAATTACTATTGTCATCACCATCATCACTGGATAGGTCAAACGCTGTATCTTGGCTGCCCATTCGAGCTTCCATTTGCAATACTTCTTTCTCGGTTACACCGAGCTCTTCAGCAACTTTTTGTACTTCTTTATGAGTAAACCAACCCAAACGCTTTTTAGATTTACGCAAGTTAAAGAATAATTTACGTTGAGCTTTTGTCGTCGCAAC
>Ga0222715_10003097_pt1 | contig 14975 bp, 6 predicted proteins | sample C33_9DmetaG_FD_165056 | JGI IMG/M metagenome (GOLD analysis project Ga0222715, IMG submission 165056) | Estuarine water microbial communities from San Francisco Bay, California, United States - C33_9D | ecosystem: Environmental > Aquatic > Marine > Unclassified | place: USA: California...
ATGATGACGATGATTCACGGTTCACGACGCTGCGTCGGGCGAGTTTGTGTGTTGTTGACCCGCTGTGCACGTGAGAGTTTATATGTACTGACGCTAAACGTGTTATTGTGTGTTGTCGTTGTCGTATGCTTAGGTCACACATGTACTGCCTGACACCGAAGATGACGTCGGTGCCGAGCGGGGAGTGGTTTTGTCAAGAGTGCAAAGACGTCGAGGACGAGGTGCGGAGGTTGAGCGCGGATGAAGGGCACGAGTATACGCTCGGGGAGTTTAACGATGCGTGCATAGAATTCGATAAGGCATTCTTTGGCGAAGAAGCGAAACGAACTGGGATTAGTATTCAAGCCATTGAAGAGTGCTTTTGGCGCATGGTGGAAGAACCGACACCCGCGGATGACGTATGCGAAGTGAAATGTGGTTCGTGCATCGACACCACGAGACATGGAAGTGGATTCCCGCGACCTGGAGAGACGCCCAAGGTGAAGATTGAAGGTGCGAGTGCAGAAGACGTGAAGCAATGCACGGAGTCGTTGTGGAATTTGAATAATATCGCGCGCGCGAATGGAGACCAAGTCTCAATGTTAGCTGCATTGAAGGAGGATATCGTCGGAGTGACGACGCCATGCCTTGAGATTGGAAGCACGTTTAGCTCAACGACATGGCGTCGTGAGGATCATCAGTTGTACAGTATCACTTACAACCACTGGGGTGCGGCGAAGACGTGGTACAGCGTTCCAGCGAGTGCAGCCGAACAATTGGAGAATTGCTTCAAGAATCTAATGCCGGATGTTTTTGAAGACAACCCAGATGCGTTAAAACGGCTGTTTACTATGCTCTCGCCAAACGCTTTGATGGCTGCCGGCGTACCAGTGTACACGTTGGAACAATATCCGGGTGAGTACGTGGTGACATATCCGGGGGCGTACTACGCAACTTTCAATTGCGGGCTCAATTGTACGGAATCCGTCAACTTTGCTCCACCAGATTGGTTGGCATTCGGCCTTGAAAGCGTCGAGAGAAATCGTCTGCATGCCAGTCCTTCGTTGTTTAGCCATGATCAGTTGTTGTGTGACTCTGCGGAAGAGCCAAGTGCAATAACCGCACCGTTTTTGTGGCCAGAGATTGCGCGATTACTTTTGAATGAAACGAACGCCCGAGATGAACTTCTCTCGAGTGGCGTTTCGCGAAGCATGCGTATTGTTGTGGATGAAGAAAACGATGATTCGAGCAAACCTCGTACGGTGAGACCAAAAGATGAGCCATGTGGTCATGGTGAGTGCGTCGTTTGTCGACACATTCTCTATCTTTCTGGCGTTTGCTGTTCTTGTGATCCGTCTCGCAAAGCGTGTTTGAGACACGCCGCTGAGTTGTGCGACTGCAAACTATCCAATCGAACGATGTTTTACCGTAAAACGTTGGCAGATTTGGAAAAGTTAACCGAAAAGACGGAACGCGCTGTACCATCAAAAGAATTATCCGTCATCAAAGCTCAGAATGCGGCATTGAAATCGCCCGTGCAGAACAAGAATCATCTCAAGAGAGCTCAAGCTTGGGTCAAACGTGTTGGCGAAGAACTTGTCAAGCCACCGTTACCGCCATTAGATGACTTGAAAAAGCTCGCCATAGGAGCGGAAGAGTTTATCTGGGGCGGTTCGGATATGCAAGGTGCACGCGACGCACATGCGCGCGTGATGAACGCCATCGCTTGGCAAACGAGTTTGGCGGCATTGAAACAACGCCTTGCGTCAGGGTCTGGCGCTGAATCTAGTCATGATGATGCCAGCGAGCCACGCATTGGTTTACTTCGTCTCCGCGAGCTCTTAGATGAGCCTCCAGTGCCGATGCCGAAGTCTGAAACTCAGCCTTTACACGAATTACTCGCCACTGGATTGAAACTCGAGGAACGGATAAAGACTGCATTAGACGAGTCACCAAATCCAGTACCGCGTGCGTGCTCAAGTCTCCAATCCGAAGCAAACCGATTCAGCGTGGAAGTTCCTTCCTACAAAAAGCTGAAGGACGTGATTGCTCGCGCCGGGGCTTGGTCTACGAAAGTTCGTCAAGCTCTTCCCGGGCGACGCCAACTTCCGCCTCGAGATGAATTGGCAAGCGCACATGAAATTGAGGAGCTCTTCAAACAATCGACAGGATTACCAGTGCAGCAAAACGAACTCATTACTCTGCGCAAATCTTTAGAGGAAATCAACTTTTGGCGTGCCAAGGCGGAGTCTTTATTCGACAATAAGGTTGACATCGACGATGCCGAAGCACTTTTGAAGGAAGGTCTCAGCTTATCATCGAGGCTGGATGAGGTGGATCAACTTGAAGAACAAATAACGCTCGTGAAAGCATGGGCCAAGCGTGCCAGAGAAAGTGACTTCCCCAATGCGCGCGTGCAAGACTTACAGCTCCTTTTACAACAAGGCGAAGGATTCAGCGTCACCATCGAGGAAGTTGATTGGTTGAAGAATCGCATAGTCGTTCGCGAATTAGTTGCCAAACTCAAGGACATGATTTCGTCGAAAAAGCATACCCTTGCTGAGCTCGAGACACTCGTGAAAGATGGTAATGATTTCCTCGATTCCGATGATAAGGAAGTCGCACCCGACGAGGAAGTGCTTCTGACGCAGTGCGAAACTCACATCAAGGCTGCAAAGAAATGGAATGAAAAGGCTGAATCTATGCGCAAGTCGCTCGGTGGCAAAGATCAAGCTACACTGGACGATGCTTTCTCTCTTATCCGTGAAGGCAATGCGATTCCAATCATTCTAGATGGATTTGATGTTCTTTCAGAGGCAGTAACGGTGGCAAAATCGTGGTTGGATCGCGCTCAGCCATGCTTAAAGGGTAAGCAACTCACGCGTCGCGGCGTGTCTAACCCGATTCCTCCGCTCTCTGAGGCTCAAACTCTTTTGGAGGAATCTAAGAGCCTGAAACTCTTTGTCAAGGAAGTAGAAGCTTTGGAAGAGCGCGTCGAGGCTGCTGAAGAGTGGGATGTTGATGCCAAGGACGCCATAAAGCGTTGGCGCGAGGAAGGTGCAGAAGTGACATTGCATGAACTCGAGCTCTCGCACGAAGACTTTGGATTGGAATTACCAGCGATGCGGATGGTGAGACTGCGCGTCAAGGCTTTGGATTGGGAACAAAAAGTGAAGAAGATCATCGCTCCAAAAGCCAAATTGGTGGAAGATACCGAGTTGGATGAACTACGAGCGGAAATTGATCATCTTGAAGACCTCGATCCCGCGCTTCGTGATGAAATCATCAAGCGGCACAAGATTGTTGATGATTGGCGAAAGAAAGCCGATCGTTTACTCGATCCGCCGCCCCTCGAAGATGGCCGCCTTCCGCCGAGTGCGTCACCAGAAGAAATTGATGCACTCATCGCGGAGGGCAAGGCGTTGCCAGCCGATGTTTCAAAGGTGGAAGATTTGGAAGCTTCTTTAGCTGATCATGCAGTATGGGTGGAGTCCGTGCGCAAGTGTCTGAATAGCGTAGCAGATGGTCGACCTCGGCCATCGATGGATGAATTGTTCGAGTTACTAGCTGAAGTTGAAGACTTAACCTTCAAATGCTCTGAACGACAGGCGTTGACGAATGCGTGCAACGCTGCCAAGGCATGGACGGAGAAGTTGACCGCTTTACTATGGATCAACGAAAGAAATGAATCCGAGACGGACGACAAGACATTGATCGAAATGCTTTCGGCCGTGCTAGACTCCGTCAAGGCTGGTATTGAGGATATTACTGGGAATGGCGAGCCGCCTGACACTGAAGAGGGCCAATTCTGTTTGTGCCGCCAAGCTGGTGGTATTCAAATGGTTGGTTGTGACGACTGCGGTGACTGGTTTCACTTGAAATGTATCAACGTTTCTCCTACCATGGCGAAGACGATGCATAATTACATCTGCCCACCTTGCGTGGCGAAGAATGGTAAGGCAAGTGCGCTTTCTTTGGAGACCTACCGCTCGGTGCATCGCACAAGCAGGCCAAATGTTATGCTTCTGCGTGAGCTTCTCAATGAGGCACAACAATTTCCGGGCGAAGTACCTGAAGAAAATATTCTTCATCAGCTCATCAACACACATGACGCTTGGAGACTTGAAGTTCGTAAAGCACTGCATCGTAAAAGCATGAAGGAGGCGCAAGACAATGCTATTACGCAGGCGGCAAAGATTGCTCAAGAAGCGGCCCGAAGAGAGACAGAGGAACGCACGAGAAGGCTCCACGAGGCTGCTTTGATGGCAACACCTGATGATCCAAACCCGCCAGCGACGCTCACACCGTTGCAGCAAGTGATGCTCATGGGGCAAGCAGTGACGTTTGCCGCGACGCAGCGAACGCATGCTCTCAGCATTTCTCCGTGTTCGCCAGAGGTTTCAGAAATCATCACCAAGCAACTCAATCAGCTTCAACAGCTCGCAATGCAACTGGCGATGTGTCAAGCTCAAATTCACATGGCACCAGTGCGCTCTAGGCCTCACATTCTGCACGTGTTAATGATGCAACAGCAACACTTGAACATGACAAAGGAGCACGACGAAGAGTTGGCGAAAGCTGGCGCGAGTGACTGGCTCATGCAAGCGACATTGCAGCTTTCAGGAATCATTCCTCCGGATGCGGCTATTAATGAAGATCCGAAAGCTCGGAAGAGTGACAGCAAGCAGTCCGCTGGAAAATCTGGCGCGATGAAAAGTGAAGAACCACAGCAATTAGTCATGCAACCACCTCCGTTGGCTGTTCCACCGCAAATGGGACACGACATGGGCATGGGCATCCCTATGGACATGGGCCTCAATGACGATGTTGATCCAGCTTTGCAAGTCTACGCGGGTATGAAGGGTGCATTGGCCATGGAATTGGAGCCTGTTGAGGAGACGCTTGCATTGATGAGAGAAGTATGCGGACCTGCTTGGCGCGAGCAAGCGACGCGCATCATGACCGTTGCACCGTTCCCGAAATTGATCACTCTTCATGAGTTGAAAGAATCTGCCATGGCTGCAGGTTTATGCCCTGGCGCCGGGATCGATCCCCTTGCTGATCGTGCACATGCTTTGGAAGTTGCTGGACAAATTTGGCTTGAGCGTGCCGCCGCAGTCGTGCAAGATAAAACAATCCCAATCGAAGCGGCGCAAATGCTTCTACAAGAAGGTCGTTCGTTACCGCTGCAGCTCAAAGAAGAATTGGAAGAACTGGGCGAGCGATGCGAGCTGTATTGCGTGTGTAGAAGCGCATACGATGCACTAAGAGCGATGATTTGTTGCGACAGATGTGATGGATGGTTCCACTACGAATGCATTGGCATGCAACCGCCTGCACCGGGAGAGGAGGACGCAGAAACAGAAAATGTCAAGTTTGCATGCCCTGACTGTTGCACTGCACAAGGTATACCGTACGTCCCGTTTAGGCCTTCTCCGAGGACCACGGACGAGGCAGCCGCGGTAGCACCACAGATAGTTGCGGTACCATCTCCAACCGCCGCGGCGGAGGAAACTGAAGTGACCGAAAATGCAAAGAGAAAACGAAAAGAGCCTACTCCTGCACCTGCGAGTAAAGGGTCGGGTCGCAGTAGACGACGAAAATAGAATGAAACGCATAATTTTAGAATGTATTACAAGTTTTAAGTTTTTGGATATTATCGTTAACCCGTTAATTAAACCCGAGATCTCTCTTCGGTAAGCGGCGTCCGACGAGTTTGCTCGCATCGAGCTCGGCGAGCAATAGCTGCTCATCCAGCAACTCTTCACAAACACCGTCGTCATCTTCATCGGCACATTCTATCGGTGACTTGCCTGTCATATGACGTTCAACGAGCAACTCCAAGTACCCTTGCCTAGCATAATTCGGTATGAGTCTCGACATATACACGCTTCTTAAAATGCGTTTCTCTTCATCCGTCAAGTCTCCATGAAATCCTTGGCGACGCTCTCTATCAGCTACTGCGTGCGACATCACCATGGCTGCCGCAACTGAAATATTCAAACTTTCTGTGAAACCATACATAGGTACGAACACCGCGCCATCTGCCATCGCCCGAGCTTCATCAGAGATGCCTTCGCGTTCGTTTCCGAAAATAACCGCCGTGGGAATGGTCCAATCGTAGTGCGAGAGCGGATACGCGCCCTCGAATTCTGTCGTCAGAATGCGATACCCCTTTTGTTTCGCCGACTTCAACGCATCGGTTGTGTTGGTGAATTTTTCAATATTTTGCCACTTCATCGCTCCGCCGCTCGTGCGTCCGCTCGCCTTGAAACTCAATCCTTCGCTCGAAATAATACTCACGCTCCCGATACCCAACGCCTCTGTCGAACGACACACCGCGAGCATATTCCCTATATCATAAATCCCTTCTAAAATCGGCATCAACGAGAACGTCCGACTATTCAATACATTTTCTAATCTCAACTTTCGATCCTCCGACAACAGCGGGCCGACAACGTCAAGCATGTCTTCGGTGCTACACGCCGCGCCGCGCTCAAACGCAAACCCATCCACGTAAGGAAACCTTTCGCCAGCCGACGACTCCGTCACCCCCATCCCACTCTTGCGCACCTTGACCAATCCATGAAACTCAACATCCGGCTGAAACCGTCGCGTCCGTCGACTCTCCTTGGCGCTCATCGTCGTCGTCGCGCCCGACGCCCGACGCCCCGACGTCCTCTGCACCTCATTCACCGCGCGCGGCGCCGTGCGCTTCACGCTCACGTCAATGTCCCCGACGTGCGCGGACATCGGGGCGTCGACGACGGTGTCCTCGTCGTCGCCGCCACCACCACCACCACCGCCACCACCGCCGCCACCCGCGCGCGGCGACACCGCGGTGTCGCGCGCGCACCGACGACGCCGACACGGACGACGATGCGGTGCGGCGCGAATCGACACCCCGCGCGCGCCCCCGTGGGTGTCGTCACCACGACCACGACGACGACGACGCGTCAACGACGACGACGACGCGCGCGCGCACGCACACGCGTGCATGCCCTATCTATCCGCACCCGCGCACCGCGCACACCGCGCACCGTGAATGACGCCTTTGCGCGCGTCGCGAACCACACCAGACGACGGCGCGAATGACACAAAATCGTTCCGGCGCCGTGGGACACGATCGCGCGCGCGGTCCAGCGCCGTGCGACAGACGTCGGACGGTGAAACGCGAGATGGCGACGTCGAAGGCGATGCGTGGGGGTGGTGCGATGGGACGCATCGCGCGACGGAGGACGACCAGGACGACGACGACGACGACGACGAGGACGAGGACCGAACGCGGTGGTCGTCGTCGTGCGTCAGCTGGAGGAGGATTGATGATGGTGTTGTTGTCTGTCGTGGCGCTTGGTATGGGTTTTGTCGTCGAAAACGCGCACGGGGGGAGGATGTTGACACAAGAACCGACGCGACGGTGGATGAATCATCTTCTCGTGTCGCATCCGGAGATGCAGTGCACGCAAATTCCCATGAAGCCGGTGGTGATTGGCGGCGACGGGGGCGGTATCGGGAAGAGCTTTGAGGATTTCTTGAGGGATTCGAACGCGGTGACGTTTGGGCCTGTGGATGAATTCGGTAATTCGGACGCGGAGCGATTGAGTGGATTGGATGATATCATCGTAGACGTCATGGCGTGGGCGAAGAGACCGTTATATGAACCCGATGAGATGCCCGCGGCGTTGCAAGCGGATGTGGCGAAACATTTATGCGACATGTTTGCCAGGCAAGAAAAATGGCTTCATCCGGATTTAACGTCGAATTCATTGAGTAAATCGAACGACGTTGGTCGATGGGGATGGAAAGACCCTTTAGCGATGTACTTGTTGCCGATTTGGCGGGATGTTTATGGGTCTTCGGTGACGTATATACACTTGGTGCGCGATCCTCGCACACTTCCGCTTGGCAACTTGCACGATAAAGAACGCGATTTACAGCGCGCGTATTTCGGTAAAGATCGATGGGAAGCCCTTACAGCAAAGTTTGAGGAGGAATGGTCGCACTTAGAGCGACACTCGCAGATGTCAGGGGTTAAAAAGAGCGACGTTATCGACTTGCTTCGCACCACGGCGTACTGGACTTCAGTGAACTTCGAAATCGGTGCTCTTCTGCAAGGACCGTTGAAAAAGTTTGGCATGATTTTGCGTGCCGAGGACTTAGCACAGCCGGATATGGACCATTTCCGCGTGAGTAAAGAAACCGGCAAGACGCCTGAAAAGTATCAAGCAGCGCAAAAGCCGATACAGGCGCTCGCGTCTTTACTTGACCTTCCTCCAAGTATTTTCAACCAGCTCGCGGACTTCACGTACATCCGAGACAACTTGAAACGATTCACAGTGCATCGGTCCAAGTTCACCTATCGCGTGAATTCTCCTATCACCGATGTGCAAACGAGAATTGCCAAAAAGGCGCTCGAATTATATGGGTACGAAACGAGCTCCGCCGTGTTCGTACCAGATCATCCCGACACTGCTGGTGATCATGGCCATCGCGTGACGCCCGAAGGTGAACACATGCATGAAGAACACACATATACTCCGGATGAGTGGACCGCCCCACCCATGAAGGTTCTCAATGCCGACGACCACACCGAACATGTATTGGGCACGCAACTCAAGCCGACCAAGCGCATCGAGCTTGAGCGCCTTAAACACACTCCCGAAGAAACAGAGCAGAGTCGTGAGGTTTTAGCGCATCTCAAGCAGGCGCGTGAGAAAAATTTCATCTTAGAAAACGCCAAGGTTGGCGGAAAGTCGCTCAAGGAAATGATCGACAACTTGTAAAACTCCACCGCGCGCCGCTCCTGGCTCTTGTAATTTCACATCCCAGTATATTGTCTCTTTTGTGCCCATCAAACCCGAAACCCACTGAGAACGTTGAATGAAACATCAACGTTCGTTGTGCTTTTCGCACCCGAGAACGCGACGTGCACGCGTGCACCCGCGGACGACACGGGCATACGAACGCGCGTAGCGACGAGTGTTGCACACGCGCACGTGGTCGCCAATCTCGAGTGCCGTTATCGACGTCGTCATGGATGAGTTGGCGTACGCGATTGATGAGCTTTGTATTCTTCCCCCAGCGGCGTTGAGCACGATCGGCACGTTGCGTCGCGTGCACCACACGCTGCACGCGCATGGGTGCGCTGGGATATCTACAGAACCCATCACGGATGCTTCAGCGCCAACATCGAGCGCTGATATCGAAAGGCTTCATGAAATATTCGACGCGTGCGTGACGCACGGCGCGCCGAGCGTGGTCGCGCACTACGTGGACGAAGTGTGCCGAAACGAGAGCTTCGTATCAGATGATGGCGTGGAGGCGTACTTGAGAGATGGTGAATGTGTCCTTGCGTGGGCTATAAGTGCGTTGAAGTCTGGTGAAGCGCGATTAGACGGAGCAAGTGGACGACCAAGGGATGCGCAAGTGTTGGCGATTGAAGACGCTATGCGAACGTTTGACGCTTTGCGGCGCGTGACAGAGACCTTAGGAGCGGATGTGAGTGGTAGAACCGCAAGCGATGTAGCGCCGCAGTTTAAACGATTGCAATCGGTGCGCGATGAGGTCGTATGTAGACAGCTCCAAGCAGAAGCACTGCTTTGGGCAGCAAACGAAGGTTTGAGTTCGGGCGCTGTCGGCGCCAGATTTGGAGGACCCGCGGCTTGGGCCGGGGCTGTTCAACGTCGAAGAGCGCTTGCTACCGAAACTGGAGGCAATTCAAATGTCAGCACGTTTCTAGACGATCTCTTAGCCGGCGTTGGAGAGCACCAACCGGCGTACCCGTTCAAGACAGTCTCGGAAGCAGCGCGCTGCATCTTTGTTGATGGAAGCGCATCTCCGACGGCATTGATTGCAAAGCGATGCCTTTTCTTGTACTTTTTACTTGACTCTGGATTGCCGCATGACGAAGCTCCGATGAGATACGCCACCCGCGCGCGCTTCAACCCGAGACTGTTTCAAGAAACTCGAGCCGCGGTGCTACTCGACGACTCAGCAAATGAAGCATCGTTGAATGAAGCGTGCTCTCTTCTTCCGCAAATAGCGCATCCACTCCTTCCAGTGAAGTTCATCGGACACTTAGCAAAGTGTGGGCGTACGGCTACAGCGTTGACAGTTGCTCGAGCCCGAGCGCCGAACGCTGCGCATTTAGGTGCGCAAGATATTGAAACCATTTCCCTCGATGTGTCGATTCGTCTCGCATGCGGCCTCGTTGCTGAAGGCTTTCTCGCTGTACGGGACGCGTTCAAGGCGCTGCCAGATTTGCACAAGTCGAGTTCTGGTAAGCTTTTGATAACGTTACTAGTGGATCATGGAGTTGAAAACTTGTGCCTGGATGCGATCTTATCACTTCCATTTTATGGAGACATGGAAAACGTCTTGTTGAATCTTCTATGGGAGCGCTGCGACACCATTCCAGTTGAGACAGGGGTGTATTATCTTTTGCACCGAGGAAGAGCGCTGGAATCTGCGGCGTTTTACAAGCGAGCAAAAGATGATGGCCGATTATCAGGTGAAAGAGCAAATAAACTCATCGAAATGTTGCGTGAAAGAATTCGTGACCTTCCGGTGTCGCAAAAAGCTGTCGTTCTTCCTTCAGCTGATGCTCAATTCGAGCCTAAAAAACTCGCACGAGAAGTCGTTGTAGCAAAACTCAGCGAAAGTGACCTGGCAAGAACGCCTTACGCGTTGCTTGAGGATGATATTCTCCAATTTGAAGCCATCATAAAAGGCAAGAATGACGCCGAAGTTGGAGCGTTGCCATTCTTGAAACCTCCGATTGAACTTACTCGGAGTTTGCAAACTTCGACACTTGCGCAAGCGACTGCTGCATTAGCCTCTGCTTCCATAATTAGTAGCCCAGGAAGACCATCAACTTGGGTGAGGCCTTACGAGTCCAAGGATGCTGCTGAAAATCGAAGTCCAATGCAGTCAACTGCTCCGATTGCGAGGATCGTAGAGCCACAGTTATTCTCACCATTTGGTCGAAAGCCGACCGTTTCGGCACATGTGCCCGATAATGAAACGCAGAGTGTTTCAAAAAGTCTGCTTTTTGGAGCGCAGCGCCCTTTAAAATCGGGCGGCTCGAGTTCATTTCCGGCGTTTATGACGCCAAAGAAAAACACGAGTCAGCTTCCTGGAAGCTCAAAAGAATGAGTCTAGCAGCGTAAACTTTAGAGATGTAGATAAAACTATTAGCGAATCCATTAAAAAGTACAAAGACTATAGTTCTAACAATGTTGATAAATATGCTCGCGAAAAGATCAATTCGTGAACGATGGAAGGAGTTACTTCCAGAGGCGCCAGAACGCAAGCTCGTTACGGTGGTTTTCAGGTCCGAATGCAAACATGGCGGCTGGGAAGAATAAGACTGCCCAAACAAAACTGCAAATAATGGTCCAGCACACGAGAAACGAAAACTTGATGAAGAATGTAAGAATGCACAATGCGAGGAAACATCCAGAGAAGCACGTAGTCACCGCGCCTGCGAGGACAGAAACGCCAAGTTGTGAAATCCCGTCTTGCATTCGTATCTCTCGTTTATTGGACGGTGAAGCAGTGTAAGCGTTCGCCAAGTGAACGACATAGTCACATGCAAAGCCTACAACAATAACTGCAGCGATTGACTCCGCACTTCCCAGGGACCAACCCATCATGGCACCGACACCAAGACCCAAAACTGAAGTCAAGATGCCACCAATTGTACACGTGCACACGATGGCGATCAACCAATTGCGAGTTGAAAGCAACAACACTGCAAACACCATTGGAAACGTTATTTGAAACCCGCGGTAGACGTTTTGTAACAACGTACTTGCCGTGATGGAAAATAACCAAAAGATATTTCCAGAAGTTGCCTTGATTGAGCCAAGAGAGTCAGGCGCACCAACGGAATGAAGGCTGGCGTACGTGGTCCATGCACTCTGAACTTCCGCAAAGTCGCTAGGAGACTGAGGCAAACTCACCGATGAAGTTGCTTGCATAAGTATATATTTTGGCGCGATACCACTATCGGTGCAATCATCGGTGAAGAAACCAACATGCGAAGGGTATCGAGTCGTTGCAAGCTTGTGATATTCGCAAAGCTGTTGGTTGAACGCACTACCAACGATTGGATTTGTCATGGGATGATACTGCGTAGCACCATTCGTGTTGAGCCAATAATAGAATCCTTCGACAATTTGCCCCGAGCTGTCGGTTTCTGCAAGGATATTTAAAAGGTCAAACCCAGTGCCCACAAGAAGATTATTTTCACACGCGCTTGCCAAACAACTTGCAGTCTTCAACGCTTCATAAGTATCCATGATCCATGCTTGCGCGGCTGCAGTTGAAGGATCGAAGTCATCCGCGTAGTACAACTTACCGAGATCGCTAGGATCCCACTTATTCGCGCCAGACCTGTCCAATCCGCCCAATCCCCAGACGAGGCTCACTTTGATACTTGAAGTGTCACCGATACCATTGAAGACGTCGTTCACAGATATATCTTTGTATGCAGTATACATGTGATTTGTAGGAAACCACTCTTCTGGCTCAGTCGGCAAGTCGAGACGCGTCCAGTAGTACACCCCGACCGAAAAAATAGCGCTAAAAGTGACAAGAATGACATACTTCAACTTGGTCTTCATAATTGACGTGTACGGGCCTCGGAAGAACCGTTCTATTCTTCTTCCTCGTGTTTTGTTCTCCGCTATTGTTACGTTTAATTCAAGGCCTGGATCGCGGTAAGGTTCTATCGAAAGCCAAAACATGGCTCGCAAGCACTCTTGCCAACTTCTACGCGCAAACGAGCGCTCATAAATCACGATGAATGGCGGCAAGACGAGCAGGTTAATCATGAATAGCGTCACGAGAACGATAGCCGCAAATATACCAAATGAAATTAGCGGTAGCAAGGGCGTGAAGGCTGTAGCCAAAAACGCCGCGGCAGTGGTGAAGCTTGTGACAAAAATGGCATGCATCGAGCGCCGCATCGTATGCTTCAGTCTGGGAAGTAACGTCGCTGGCTCCCCAGCTTCGCGCAACTCATCTCCAGACTGCGCATACGCATCTACGAACACAAACACATCGTCTGCACCAATGCCCAAAATCACAAACATGACCAGGATGTTTATCCACTGGAAAAATTCCACGCGAAACACAATTCTAAAGAAAAAGTAACCCACTGGAACGGCAAATATGGTCTCCATCATTGCCACTGATGCGATGAGCATCGAACGCGTGTGTACTGAGGTATAAATGTATACCGACACAATGCACAAGATTGTCCAGCTAAAATCTTTTGACGACAAAGAGCTCCACTCGTCGCGTTGCAATCCGAGCGACCACCACATCACTTTCAGCGCCCCATCCTCTGTCGACTCGATCGCCTCGGTTTGATACGCGCTACGTATAAACGTCTCCTTCATCCCAAATCTAGTGAACAATTTCTCGTTCATCTCTCTAAACACTCTGTCGCCAAGTAGTAATTGAGTCTCGCTGTCAATTTCTGGATTCTTGTACCCGTCCAACGGCGCGCCGAGCATGTAAAACGACTGCACGTGATGCGCTGTCAATTGGGCCGTGGTAAAGTCGGTATCAAAAAACAATGACGTCGAAGCGTCTGACTGGATCTCCAGAGAAATCATCGAATCTATATTTGCTTGTGAATCCACGTAAACGCCAGTGGCTCCACTTTTTGCCGTAATCGTCGTCGTAGTAATATTCGTCGTCGTATCCAACGTCGCCGTAATATCATAAAATATCGTCAGCAAGCTATTCACCGTTGCCGTAATGTCACAATTCGTTTCCGACCCTGATTGCAAGATGCACACCATGCCAAATTCTTCATGCTCCAAAAGCGTGCGTTCTATTTCTAGCATTGCCTTTATTTTCGCCGGAGTCAACGCGTTTGAGTCCCCATCAATTGCTTCATAGACGAAATGTAACACTTGCTCATCCGACTTCACCGAGCGCGTGGGGACGTCTAAATACTTTCCAGCCTCGGTTTCAGCCGCATCCAACATGTACGCCCCGCTCACCGTTTCATCCGACCCCACGAGCCAGTCGTACGTGCCGCTCGCGTTCATCTTAAACTGCCACACCGCGCTCACCGTCATCGCCATCAACAGCGCCCAAACGACATAAAACATCAATCTCGGTTTCGCATAGCACACCTCCGCATACGCACTTAACGGATCCCGCCACCACCGTCTCGACGCGCCTCCGCCTTTGTCGCGCGTCCCGCGCCCCGCGCCGCCCGCGCCAACTTCCGCACGTTCCCCGGCACCCACGACGCCATCATCCCCCTTCGCACCGCCGCGATGTCGCTCGAACGAATCATCCATACCGCGCACGAGTTCCCCCGCCGCGCGCGACGCCGACATCGCGCGCGTTCACCCGCACGCGCGTCGGAAGCTCGCACCCACGCGCCCACGCCCGCGGCACCGCGCGTGGCGACGACTGACGCTCGACGACCGACGACCGACGACCGACGACCGACGGCGGCGACGACCGACGGCGTTCGCGCACCCACGCGCGCGCGCAGCGCTCGGCGACGACCGACGGCGTTCGCGCACCCACGCGCGCACGCAGCGCGCGCGCAGCACTCGGCGACGACCGACGACCGACGACCGACGACCGACGACCGGCGGCGGCGACTGCGGCACGCCGACGGGCGCGGATAAAAAAAATAATATTCCCACGCGCGGACGCGCGAAACGTCGCCGTCGCGCGGGCGACGTCACGCGAACGCGTCTGCGTCAGGAGGTCGGTCGTCGTACATATGCATCGCCGTGTACGTCTATGTGTGACCTGTGCGTATATGTGCGTATGTGGGTCACATCGTTCTCATGGTCGTCCCTGCCCTCGTGTATGGAGGACGACTCACGACGACGACGACGACGACCAGGACGAGTCCCAGGACTCGAGCGGGCGCTGGAGGCGGCAATCGACGACGAGGACGAGGACGAGGACGAGGACGATGCGGACGGTTTGTGTGACGTAGTGTGGTGACGACG
>Ga0222715_10003100_pt1 | contig 14969 bp, 9 predicted proteins | sample C33_9DmetaG_FD_165056 | JGI IMG/M metagenome (GOLD analysis project Ga0222715, IMG submission 165056) | Estuarine water microbial communities from San Francisco Bay, California, United States - C33_9D | ecosystem: Environmental > Aquatic > Marine > Unclassified | place: USA: California...
TGTTAGTAGTGGCAGTGGGGCAAAAGGATCAAATACTTCAGTTGCTTTCCCAACTGGTACGATTAGTTCGACTGGCGGTGGTTATGGTGGCGGAGGTAATGCCGGCACCGGCGGCCCTGGAGGATCTGGTGGTGGAGGAGGGCAATGGCAAAGTGCTTCCGGCGGTGCCGGAAATGAAGGTGCATACACTCCAGCAGAAGGAACTAATGGTGGCGATGCTGGTCCTGGTAGCGGGTCTCGTGTCGGCGGCGGAGGTGGTGGTGCCGGTCAAGCCGGTCCTCCAGGAGCTCCTGGGGTTCCAGCAAATGGTGTTGCTGGTGGAAACGGTATTCAAGTACCAGCAACATTTAGAAATCCTCAGGCAGTTTATGATCCTCTTTCGCAATGGTATCTTGCTGGTGGAGGCGGTAGTTCTGGAGATTATATTGGAGGATATGGTGGACTTGGTGGTGGAGGTAGAGGAGGTTCTCAAGAACCGCAAGTAGAAAATGGAAATGGAACTGATGGATTACAAAACACCGGTGGCGGTGGTGGAGGTGGTAGTTATGCCTCTCCATATCCAACAGCAGTGGCTGGAAGTGGTGGATCTGGTATAGTTCTCATTGCTTATCAAATTCCATAAGTACCAGGAAATAAATTTATTTAATGATTTTATTGAAAAATGAATAATAATTATACTTTTGTTGGAAAAATTTCTATTAATAATACGAAAAGTTTTGTTAATTGCTTGAATGATATTGAATGGGATGAAGAAAAAATCCGACAAACACTTTTTGATGTACATAAACATACTCAAACCATTCCGATTTTATGGGATTTAGAATCCCTGTCTAAAATTGAAGTTGCCAAAAAAAGAAAACATTTTGAAAATTTTAAACAAAATTGTTTATCCGATATTGAAAAGCAACTTTTTAATTTTTATGGCAGCGGTACAATATTAAGGATTATCATTACAAAATTGAAAAAACATAAAGAAATACTCCCACATGTAGACTCTGGTGAAGGGTTAGAAAAATCAAAAAGAATTCACATACCAATCGTTACAAATGAAAGTGTAATATTTTATGTCAATGGTGAAGAAAAAAATATGAAAGTTGGAGAGATGTGGGAAATAAATAATCAACGATTACACTCTGTAAAAAATAACAGTGATCAAGACAGAGTTCATTTAATAGTTGATTATTATCAAGATTAAATATTTACTTTATAATAAAATAGAGTAATAAATACTTTTACAAAACCAATCATTAATATAAAACGATGGCTCATTTTGCTCAATTAGACGAGAATAATGTTGTTACTCAAGTCATTGTTGTGGGTAACGATGATATTAAAGATGTTCATGGAAACGAATTAGAAGAAATTGGAGTTGCTTTCTGTAAGAAATTGTTTGGTGGAGACACCAACTGGAAGCAGACCTCATACAATAACAACATGAGAGTTCGTTATGCGGGTATCGGTTATTCATATAACGCAGAACTGGATGCATTTGTTGCTCCTCAACCTTTTGCCTCTTGGACTCTTGATAGTGATACTGCTGATTGGGTATCACCTCTGGGAGATCCTCCTACTATCACCACAGAAGAAAGATATTCTGGAAAATATGTTGTTTGGGATGAAGATGCTTATCAGGCAGACAATACAACTGGATGGTTTGTTAGAACTATTGAAATTTCTGAAGAACCAGCTGCTGAAGAAGCACCTGCAGATCCTGTAGGAGTTGCAACTACTTGATAAAAGGGGGAGGGTTCAACCCTCCTTTTTTATTTGATAAATAAGAATAAGAAAAGCATATTAGTATAGAAAATGACCAGAGCAAGAGATACTGCTGGTATTATTCAGTATAGTAATCTTACTATAGACTCAAATAATGCCGTGGGTATTGGTAGTTCTCAACCCGATACTCAATTAGATGTTAACGGCGGAGTAAGAGTCACTGGCATCATTACTGCTGCTAACTTAGAAGTCACCAGTGATGCCACGATTACTGGTAATTTGACAGTTCAAGGAACTACAGTTACCTTAGATACTATTGTTCAAGAAGTTGACTTGATAAACATTCAAGCCAACTCAACAACACCAGCAATTGGTGTTACTCAGTCTGGTTCTGGTGCGATTGCTGCGTTTTATGATGGTGCCGTTGGTGTCGCAACATTCAAAGATGGTGGTGGACTTGATGTAGCAGGAAATGTTGTTGCTACAGCATTTGTTGGTAGTGGTGCTAACTTAACGGATGTTATTTCGGGTATTGGTATTACTGGTGGAGCAAGTGGAGGAGCCTTCAACACCAATCTTGGAACTGGCCTCACTGCTATTAACTTCTCAGGTGCTACGGTTGAGTATCACGAAGCAACTGGTCTTTCTACCATTACGATTCAATCTGGTGGAATTACTACAACAGCTTCAGCACCTTCAGCAAATACAATCATCTATCTTGATTTAAGCAACGCACAGTATCATGAATTAGCACTGTCAGCAGGTATTACTACGATTAGTTGTACTGGAGGAACAGTAGGAGATTCTCATACAGTTATCGTCAATCAACCATCTTCAGGTATCGCAACGGTTGGATTCGACACATACTTTAAGTTCCCATCAGGTGCTGATCCTAGTATGACTGAGGGTGGTTCAGCAATCGATTTAGTTTCTTTTGTAGTTAAAAAAGTAGCAGGAGTAGGCGGTACAGAACTGCTTGCGTCGGCTGGTCTCAACTATCAGTGATCTAGGAGGTAAAGATAAATGGCAATAAATCCATTCTTACAGGCAGGACTTCTTAATCAGTCCAGTGCCCAGGTTATTGATGGTAGTTTGAGGTTCGTCAAAACTTCCGAAAACATTGTTACTCATCTCAGATTTACTCCAAGTTCAACTGGAAATAGAAGGAAAAGTACCTTTAGTTGTTGGTTGAAAAGGGGTAAAATAGGTGAAGGTGAAATGCGAGTTTTTAATGTCGCAAATCCAACAGGGAATGAAGAGAGAACTGAATTGGGATTTGGTAATGAAGTTGTTCGTTTTAGTATAAATTCTAGTGGTACTTCCTGGAAAACCGCATCTACTTCATCCCAGTTTAGGGATTCTAGTGGATGGTATCATTTTATGTGGGTTCTTGACAGCACACAACCAAATGGATCAGATCAAAGAAAAGTATATGTGAATGGTATTCTACAACCGATAACCATAGATACTGCATTAACTCAAAACGAAGATACTCCTTTTAATGTGGCTAATTGGACTATGTACCTTGGTGTGTATGGAATTAATACACAAAATGGATATGATGGTTTAATGTCCCAAGCCTACTGGATAGACGGATTAGCACTTGGTCCCGGATACTTTGGATTCACTGACCCAAAAACAGGAGTTTGGAGACCTAAAAAGTTTAGAGCGCAGGGAACTACTGTAAATAATGGAACAGTTTGGAGTAATTATGTAACAATTGAAGAAGGAAATTTAGGTGCCAACTATAATGCCAATGCGACAAATGCTTTTGATGGAAATACATCAACACAAACATCACTTTACAGTGGTGCGACATCATCACCATATTCGGCAACTACTGCCGTTTTTACTCCACCTTCCCCAATAACTGTAAGAAACAGATTGCGTGTTCGCATGGAAATTGATAGGGGTCAAAAGATTTTTGTTAATGGAGTTCAAACTAATTCTAGTATAAGTGCTGGGTGGAATGATGTTGAATTTACAGGATCTCTTACATCTTTAAAGATAGGACCATCTAATCTTGGATCGAGTAATAATATTAATGCGATTGAAGTTGATGGTGTTATTATGGTTGATAGCACCACTCAAAACCTTTCTTATGGCACCAATGGCTTCTATTTTCCAATGGATGGAAACTCACCCATCGGAGAAGATAAGTCTGGTAGAGGAAACAACTGGACACCATACTACTTTGGTGGTTCTGCTGCATTAGATAAAGCAACAGGAGCACTACCTATTCTGAATACTACCAATGGCGGTAAAGTTGCAAGACCAGGAGTATTTGGTAGTGAAGTAAGTAAGTATTATACAGTAACGACTGCTAATGGAAGTGTATATCAATTTGATATAACATCAGGTGATAATCCATCTTTATCATTCATAAGAGGAGCAACATATACTTTTAATTATGATAGTTATTCTAGTCATCCTCTTAGATTTTCATCTACAAATCCAGACACAAGTACAACCGCATACACTGATGGAACAAGTGTGTCTGGTAATGTAATTAAATTTACTGTTCCACATAATGCACCAAACACTTTATACTATTATTGTACTGCTCACCCAACTGGGATGAATGGAAGTATTAGTGTGACTACCGATGAAACTAAGGCAGACCCTTATGCATGGAAGTGTACTGTTGCTATACCTTGTTTAGGAACTGCTACTGATGTAAGTCACTTGGTAAATTCTACTGCTAGTCAACTACCCATCGTATCCATAGGAAATGCTCAACCAAGTTATAGTGTAGGTAACTTCTATGGTGGAAGTTATGACTTGGACAATACTGGAGATTATATCAATATAAACTCAACATCACCATATTCTCATGTTAACTTTGGAACTGGTGATTATACGGCAGAGTGTTGGGTTTATCTGGAAGGAACTGGTGATGAATATGTGTTTAATATGGCAACTAATAACGGTGGTTCTGCACCTTGGTGGGGTATTAACTTTTATAGTACTAATTTAATTAGAGCTGGTAGAACTAATAGTAGTGGCGATCCCATACACATGAAAACCACTACTTTTGCAACAAATAAATGGATGCATATTGCAGTTTCAAGAGAATCGGGAACCTCAAGATTATTCCTGGATGGAGTTTTAATCGATACTCAATCAGATAGTTACGATATTGTACCATCTAGTAATTTAAATATTGGTGCTTATAATAATGGAGGTCTTGAACTAAATGGATTTGTACAAGATGCTCGTATCTACAACGGAGTAGCAAAATACACCAAAAGCTTCATACCTGCATCCACAGATCCAGACATTCTTCAAGATACACCATCAGGAGTTTCTGGTGGCTCCTTTAAATTTCCCAAGATTACCGATGGTGCTGTTGCTTTTGATGGTAGTAATGATTATATAATTGCAGGAAATAGTGCTGATTTAGCAATGGGAACTGGAGATTTCACTTTAGAATGTTTTGTTTATAGAAGTAGTAGCGTAAGTCAATTTACTAATTTTATAGCTACCAGAGGTGCTGCTGCTAGTTCTAATGGATTTACATTTGGTGCTCAAGCAAGTGCTAATGGATATGATGTTGAATTTTACACAAGTGGAATGCAGTTAGATGGTGGTAATCAACTTATTACTCCCAATAAATGGCATCATGTAGTTATTACAAGATCTGGTACTACATTAAGATCATTTGTAAACGGAATTTTGAATTCAACAGCGACAAATAGTCAAGACTTTTCAAATACATCGATGTATATTGGTATGACTAATGATGGTTCTCAAGGACCAATGAATGGTATTCTTAGCAATGTTCGCGTCATAAAAGGTTCAATTCCAACAGAGTATCAAACATCATCAACAACCGTTGATACTAGAATATTCACACCACCAACAGAGCCACTCACAACAACAAGTCAAGGTGCAACAAGTTCTGATGTAAAACTTCTGTGTTGTCAGTCGAGTCTCACACCAGGTATAGCTGCAGTTTCACCTAATATCAGTGGCATCAATAATGGAACTGTATGGTCCGATAAATTAGCTGCGACTTTAAATGGAGACTCTTCAATATACTATCCTGCTTCAAGAGCATTTGATGGTTCAGCCTCAACCAGTGCGTTAGTTAATTCATCTTCTTCTCTCCCATGCCAAAGTTGGACTTTAAGACATACATTTACAAATGTTAGTACACTTCAAGTTGAGGGAAGACCTGATGGTCCACACGCAGGAGATTGGATTATTTCTGGCACAGGAGTTCAGACTCAAACCGTTTCAAATCAAGGATATGGAGATGCAGTTAGTCTCACTCTAACTTCATCTACCGTTAGTAATTTAAATTTCACAACTGATAATACTGGTGCTGGTGTTCACATATCTAGAATTATAGTAAATGGAACTGTTTTAGTAGATCCTGTTTTTGTAGAATACGCAACAGCAACCAACTTCAACCCATTCAACACTGATATCAATACAGTTCGTGGACAAGAGACTGGTTATGCTACTTGGAATCCTATTACAAATTATGGTCTAAATCTTTTTAATGGAAATCTTGATTGGAATGGAGGCACATCAAATAGATATTGCCGCCCAACTATGTTTGTAAATAGTGGAAAATGGTACTGTGAATTTACGATGGGTAGCACAAGTCACATTCCAGGAATTATTAGAGATGATCATCCAGATGGTTCAGGAATACTTGGTGAACTTGGCAGTTCTCGTTTTCAAAATAATGGATCAATAGGATATAGTGGTGCCAATCCCGTAAATGGAGGTTTAACTTGGACTGTAGGAGATACGGTTCAACTTTATATGGATATGGATAATAAAGCCATTTACTGGGGAGTAAATGGTATTATGAAACTTGGAAGAGATGGAAGATCTGGTGTCCCAACAAGCGGGGAATTGAGAATTGGTGCTGTTCTCTTTGGCGGAATGTCCGGATTTACAGATAAAATTTCTTTCAACAGTTGGGGACCTTCCGCCGGCACGAGTGGAATTGATGCGAGTGCTAAGAGTACAGTAAACTTTGGCCAAAAACCCTTCAAGTATCCGCCACCAGAAGGATATAGACCATTTAATGGCACTGCATTTCGTCCTTCTAAGGTTGTTACTCGTCCTAGTGATTATGTTGGAGTTGCGACTTATGTTGGTAATGGCGGAACGCAAAGTATAAAGGTCGGCTTCAAACCAGATTTTGTATGGATTAAAGACAGATCATCTGCATACTCTAATCGTCTCTGTAATTCAGTTACAGGAAGCACTAGGGTGTTGTTCACAGACAACCCAAGTACTGAGCAAGTAGATTCATATGGAACCGTAGACAAATTTACGTCAAGCGGATTTGATTTGCGTCAGGGCACAAATGTTGTGTCGGCCGATGGTTCTAATAGAAGTGGTGATAATCATGTTGCCTGGTGTTGGAAAGCAGGTGGAAGTGGTGGTGGACTTTCTTTCTGGAAAGACGATGTAGGATATGCAACTGCTTCTGCTGTTAATATGTCTGCTGGTAACTTAAACAGTTTAGCATATGATACAAGTCAAACATGGAGTAATAATCTTACAGTTAATACGGGATCAGTAAGTAATGCGACCCAAGCATTTAATGGCAATTTGGCAAATGGTGCAGATTCCAGTGGATCTACAGGTGTTAATGATAGAACCATGACTGCAACTCTTGGTTTAACTCTTATCAATGAGTATGTTTATGTCTATCCTAATCATACTTATTCTGGTTATTACGCAACTATTGATGGTGTACCACAACCAATACAATATTTTACAACTCAAAATGGATTCAAACGAATGGGTCCGTATACTGGAACATTGACAAGTGTGACCGTTACAAATGGTACTGAAACTAGTAGCCGTCCAGCTGGTATTAGGGCAATCAAAGTTGGAAATAAAATTCTTGTAGATTCTGCCGTTACCCCACCAAATGTTCCAGTAATTTCTTCATCTGCCGCTTCTATTGGAACAAAACAAGGATTTAGTATCATTAAATATGTTGGTGATGGAAGTGGTAGTGCCAATACTGATTCTGGTGATTCCTTTGCTCATGGGCTTACACAAGCACCCGATTTTGTCATAGTAAAGAATCTAAATTCAGCTAATGCTTTCCTAGCATATCATAGTGCCATTGATCTTGGAACTATGAATTTATCATCCACTGCTACTAATGATACTTCCAGTTATGTTTGGGCGCAACGGCATCCATCAGAGTATGTTGTTTATCTTGGCAATAATCCAGAGGTCAATAACACTGGAAGTAATTACATCGCATATTGCTGGCACAATGTTCCCGGACTGCAGAAATTTGGTGCGTACACTGGAACTGGTTCTGCCGGAAACTTTGTACACTTAGGCTTCCGTCCTAGAATAATTCTAATCAAAACTTATTCTGGTGGAACTATACACAACTGGTCTTGGGTCGATTCAAAACGTTCATATGCGAATGTGGCAAATCATACTCTTGCAACAAACCTTGCTTATGGAGAAGGTTCTTTTGGTGGTGGAGAAAGTGTATTTGGAGCATCTAATAAAATTGATTTAGTATCTAATGGATTTGTACTAAGAGAAGCAAGTGCATGGGGTAATGAAACCAGTGTTGGATACATCTACGCAGCATGGGCAGAAGCACCAGATTTCAATTTGTATGGAGCACAGTCCAACGCAAGATAATTGACTCTATAAGAAATGCCATATATAATGATACTGAATACATTATTAACATATGGCATTTCAATCAGTCTGGTACTTCAGTGATTTACCAGAAGATGTAGTAGATATTATCGAAAGAGATCTAACAGAAAAGTTTGATGAACAGATGGCAGACTCCAGGCTTCATGGAGATGCCCTGAACAAAGACAAAAGAAACTCACAAAACGCATGGATTCCTACCACACATTGGGTTGGTGGATTCTTGTGGCACTATATTCAAAGAGCAAACAGAGAAAACTTTCTGTATGACTTGCGGTGTATTGATGGAGAATCAATGCAATACACCAAGTATCAAGAAGGCCAGTTCTATGGTTGGCACAACGATGCAGGCCTTGCGACTCAATACAAACCTGTAAGTGTTGGTAATCGTCAAGATGGTCTTCACCAAGACTTTGTGAATGAGAACATTGAACTTGTTCGTAAGTTGTCTTTTGTGATGCAACTTTCTGATCCTGATGATTATGAGGGAGGCAACCTACAACTACTTGATGAAGGAGGTAATTCCTACATTGCTCCTCGTAAGCGTGGCACAGTTATTTTGTTCGACTCCCGCACTCAACATCGAGTCCTCAAAGTAAAGAAAGGAATTCGTAAGAGTATTGTTGGTTGGACAGTTGGCCCAAGATGGAAATAAACGGATTTTTTCAAACACCAATCTTAATTAAGGACCTCAATAATAATTTACAAGAAATTGAACGAGAATGTGTGCTAAGGTCCAGACTAAGTGAAGGTCGAAAAATTAGTAACTTGGGTGGATGGCAATCTAAAGATGTTTTTTCAGATGATAGATTTTTTTCCGATTTAGCAAATCAAATACAAAATATTGTTATTGATTTCGCAGAATCTATCGAAATAGATTTGAAAAGTAATAATGCCATACAAATGTGGATTAATATTAATGGATATAAAGATTCAAATATTCTTCATGATCATCCAAAATCCATTTTCTCTGGAGTATATTATGTTAAAGTTCCACAAAATGCTGGCAATATAAAATTCTATCATCCAGCACATTCATTATTAGAACGTGATTGGGCTAACCTAAGAGTAAATACATATAATTTTTATAATAGTCATGTATGGTCTTTATCACCCGTTGAAAATAGAATTATTGTTTTCCCCAGTTGGATAGATCACTTGGTTGAACCCAATTTAAGTCATGAAGAAAGAATTTCAATCTCATTTAATGTAGGAGTAGTTTGATAAATGACAGAAGTAGAATTAATGACTCAAGAACGGATTAATACGGGAACTGCTTGGACTCGTAATGAATCCTTTGATAAGAATGGATACCTTATTATCAAAAACCTCTGGGATCCAGAAGAGCTGTATCATCCACTTCCAGAAGAACGTGGTCAATTATTCTGGTGGGGTAAAAATATGGACCAGTTTACTCACCATGAAGTAGAAATGCAGGTTGAGGGTTCACTGGCACGTTATTGGCATCCACAATACCGTCAAATTCATTGCGGTATTCGTATGAAACTGGAGGAAGCACTGGGTCGTAAACTGTATAATACCTATTATTATGATCGATATTATTTTACTGGTCAAGAATTAAAGCCACATGCTGATCGTGATGCCTGCGAGATTTCTGTGACGGTTCATGTCAGCACTAATCTGGAAGGTAAAGATAAGGATTGGCCAATCTGGATCAAGACTCCTGACACCTATACTGATAAAAAGAAGACACAAGTTCTGGTTCCTGGTGAGAACCGTTCGGTGATTCTTCAACCTGGCGATGGTATGGTTTATAAAGGTTGTGAGCGTCCACATTGGCGTGAAGCAATGCCTGGTAAGAACAAGAAAGTATTTGGTAAGAAGGTGGAACCTTACTACCATCAAATTTTCTTTCATTTTGTGTTGCAAGACGGACAAAGAGCACACTGTGCATGGGATAGAGCACGATGAAGGCACCACTTTTTGAATACCCTTCCTATCAGTATCAAGTTGATGATTGGGATTTTAAAAAGAAAGGATTACTCAATAGGTTGAAAGAAGAAAAGTTCGTGAGGACTTCTCTTCAAACCTTTGAGACTGATAGGCAAACAAATAAAAAGTCATATCTTCACTACTTTCAGGATTTGATTCGCCCACAACTATTTGAGTTCTGCCAAGAGGCTCAAGTCACTTGTAGTATGACTGATGCATGGGCAGTGAGATATCAGAAAGGAGACCATCAAACAATTCATAATCATAGAAGTTGGGGTTTCACTGGTATTCTCTATGTTGATTATGATCCAAAAGTTCATACTCCAACTTGTTTTGTGGCCCCATGGCAAGATCCAAGATGTGATACAACATCACTTGCGTATCCACAGAATGTGAAAGAGGGGACAATCTTTATCTGTCCTTCTTATACACTACATTTTGTACATCCAAATCAGGTCAGAAAGCACAGAACGATCATATCTTTTGATTTATTACCCAAACTTCCAGAGCATCAAGCAGGTTACCTTGATAAATAAACCTAAAGGCTATTGATGTAGGAAATGACCAGAGCAAGGGAAGCTGCTAGGCTAATAGGAAATGATGTGTTTAGATTGGACTCTAACAATGCTGTTGGAGTTTCAAGCGCAACTCCTGATGCCAAATTTGACCTCAATGGCGGCATGAGAGTTACTGGTATTGCCACAATATCAGAATTACAAGTAACCACAAATGCCATAATCACTGGCGACCTAACGGTCAACGGAACCACTACAACATTAGATACTATTGTTCAAGAAGTTGACTTGATGAACATTCAAGCCAACACATCAACTCCTGCGATTGGAGTTACACAGTCGGGTTCAGGCCCAATCGCAGTATTTTACGACGATACGGTCGGAGTTGCGACTTTTAAAGATAACGGCGGACTAGATGTTGCAGGAGCAGTTGTTGCCTCATCGTTCTACGGTAGCGGAGCAAATCTAACTGATGTTATCTCTGGTATTGGTATTACTGGAGGATCAAGTGGTGGATCCTTTACCACTAATCTTGGAGTTGGCCTTACTGCGATTAACTTCTCTGGTGCTACGGTAGAGCACAACTCAGCAAGTGGACTCTCAACAATTACAATTGCTTCTGCTGGACTTTCAACAGAATCAGCAACTCCTTCAAACGCAGTTACTGTTCTTGACTTATCAGCACAAGATCATAAGATAACAGCAACGGGTATTGTTACTATTACTTGTTCTGGTGGAACCGAAGGAGAATCACATACTGTAAGAATTACCAACTCTGGTATTGCTACTGTTGGATTCAGTACATTCTTCTTATTCCCGTCAGGAGCAACACCAAGTTTACCAACAACAAGTGGTGCTATTAGTTTAATTTCATTCACAGTCAACCGTGTTGGAGCAGCAGGGACACAACTGCTTGCTGGTGCTTCTGTAAACTTTAGCTGATTAGAGAGGTAAGATAAATGGCAGTTTCAATTCCTCAGGTCGTTACAGAGGACAGGGCATCTGGCGCACAGGTTATTGATGGTAGTTTGAGGTTTGATAGTAGTAAAAATCAAAGATTAAGAAGAACTCCAACTTCTGCCGGTAATAGAAAAACTTTTACACTTTCTGTTTGGGTAAAAAGAAGTAGTTTAGACGCTGCAGATAGAGATGATATTTTCACTGTTCCAATTGGTTCAAATGATAATGATTATTTCCAATTTGGTTTTTATCAAGATAGCCTCTATATGTTTGGGTACAGCACCCTTTTTCGTATTGTTTCGCCAAAATATAGAGATATTTCTGGTTGGTATCATATAGTTCTTGCTGCAGATACCACACAAGCAGATAACCTAGATAGGATGAAATTTTATGTTAATGGAATTAGAGTAACAAATTTTTCAACCAGTAATACCATAACACAAGATTCAAATTTAGGTGTAAATAGAGTCGCAGCTCATGATATTGGATATCAAAATGATGGATATCCATATAATGGTAATATGTCCCAATTTTATCTCATAGACGGACAACAATTAGACCCATCATACTTTGGCTTCACTGACCCACTCACAAATACTTGGAGACCTAAAAAGTTCAGTGGTAGTTTTACCAGCACCAGAACTGAAAATGCAACCCTGAATACATCCTTTGCGACATCTCCACCAACAGATTCAACAGGAACTACTACACTCACCACTCAAAATATCTCAACTCAAACTGCAAGTACAAACAGTTTTGGTGTAACTACTTCTACTCTTTTTAGTGGTACTAGTCAGTATTCAAGAGTTCTTACTGATGCTACTGTTGGTAGTAGTGCTCCTTTTACTATTGATTTTATTGCAAAATTTGTTCAAAGTGGTTCTTCTTCTTATTTCTGCGAATTTGCAAACGGTAATGCAATTGTTCAAACATCGGACCCTGCTACTTCCACTACTTGTCTTCTGTGGGGTGCTCACACATTCACTATGTCATATGGATGGCATAGTGTTCGTGTCCAATGGGATGGAAGTCGATCTAAACTTTGGGTAGATGGAAATCTCACTCTTGATATATCGAGCGGACCAGGAGCCGCTAGTGGTTCCATGACTATTGGTGCTCACCCTTCTCTAAATGTTCGTACTTATAATGGAGAGTTTGGGCCCTTCCGACTTACCCCTGGTGTCTTGGGTGCTCCTCCGTCAGGTGGATTAGTTGCTAGTGAGTTTACTAATTCTACAGATGTAGATAATCCAAACTCTTTCTATCTCCCAATGGATGGAAACTCACCAATCGGAGAAGATAAGTCTGGCATTCGTGGTGTAAATGATGGAAGAACTTGGAGCTCTCTTCTTACACCAGCTTCAGGATCTTTTGATCAAGCAGCATCTCTGGCATTTAATGGAACAATTAATGGAACTGATCCAAATAGATTAAGAACCAGCGATAACTTTACATTGGTGACGATGGATCTTTCATCGTCACCAGTTGGTGTTTCGTCACATGTTAAAATTTATGCACAAACTTCTTATGATTCGACCTGTACAGTAACGATCAGTGGTACTACATATACATCATCTTCTGGTTCAAGGCATACCTTTAACCAGCCAGGCACTCTCACTCAGATGACTCTGAAGACGAATAGCACTGAAGGTAGAACTTATATGGAGGGTATGGCAATTGATGGAACTATTCTTATTGATAATGTTCATGATCGTAATTGGACACCAGTGAACTTTGGTGGTTCTGCTGCATTAGATAAAGCAACAGGAGCATTACCAATCTTGAATACTACCGATGGCGGAAATGTTGCTAGTGTAGGAGCAAGAAGTGACATTAGCCCCACCACACCTACAGCAGTTCAAGGTGCTGTTAAATTTGATGGTAGTGGTGATTTCTTAAAGTTATCTCAATCTGATGATTTTGATCTTTCGGGCAACTATACTTATGAGGCATTTATCTACTACACAGATACTGTAAATAACCCAACTATTTTTGATTTCTCAGCAGCAGCATCAAACTATGAAGGTAGATTGCAAGTACAAGCAGGAACTTTATACATTTATGATGCAGGTTGGCAATCAAGAGGTGCAATAAGTGCTAATGTTTGGCATCATATTGCAGTAACGCAATCTTATGTTTTTGTTGATGGTATTAATGTTGGTGCTTCTGCTGGCGCAATTAGTGGTGCAAATTATAAAGTAGTTACTATTGGTGCTAGAACTAATGATGGTGGTAGCACACATGGAGATTATTTTACTGGATATGTATCCAATGTAAGAATTGTAAATGGAACCGCACTCTATACTGCAAACTTCACACCACCCACAGCACCTATCACATCAGTAGCAAATACAAAACTTCTGACTTGTCAGTCACCAACAAATGTCAGATTGTCTCCTGTTGGCCCAAATGTAGGAATAACAACAACCACTAGATTTAACAGTAATTTTGAGTCTATTCCGACAACTGTTAACGGTCTTACAGTTACAAATAATGGGTCAGTTACTACTACTTCAGCAGGAACTAATAGTTATGGATTTACAAACTGTGCTGATCTTAGTGGTAGTAACAGTTTGTCCGTAGATTTGGGAACAATTCCAGCAGTTAGTACAATAGATATCATATTTAAAGTAACTGGAACCGTTAATAACACATACCTCTTTGGAATTGGTGGAAATGGTATGGTGAGAAGAAGTAGTAGCAGTTTTGCTTGGTATAATGGAGCAGATACCAGTTTATTTACATCAGAAATTGCTGATGGAAATTGGCACCATTTAAGAGTAACTCCAACAAGATTGTGGTTTGACAATACACTTATAGGAAATAATACATCTTATCAGTTTATTAATAATAATGGTAGTGCTGATGGTAATAATAGTGGTCATATGGCTCTTGGTGCTTTTAGAAATGGTTCAGGAACTATTCAGTATAATGGTGCTGTTGATATTGGATTAGTAAGAGTGATGCCTGGTGTCGATCTTGGTGCTCCTCCATCATATCCAATAACAACTGATGGAACATTAAGTGGCACCGAAACCATTCCAAGTGATGGAATAATTGTTGCTAGAGGAAACTCAGCAGCAACCAACTTCAACCCATTCACTGCAAATATTAATGCAGTAAGAGGACAGGAGAGTGGTTATTGTACTTTGAATCCTCTTG